>Ga0307378_10013407_pt1 | contig 10372 bp, 8 predicted proteins | sample UN1MG_FD_202238 | JGI IMG/M metagenome (GOLD analysis project Ga0307378, IMG submission 202238) | Soil microbial communities from Risofladan, Vaasa, Finland - UN-1 | ecosystem: Environmental > Terrestrial > Soil > Coastal area > Acid sulfate soil | place: Finland: Risofladan, Vaasa | collected...
TTCCTGACGCGGTCGTGGTCGTCGACGACGTGGTGACGACCGGCGCCACGGCCACCGCCGCCGCCCGGGCCCTTCGTGCCGGCGGCGCCCGACAGATCTGGATGGTGAGCATCGCCAGAACATCGTTCAAGCCGCGCGTCGCACGTGCCGATGCTGCACGCAATGCAAGTGACCAACACCCAGGTCGACAAGACGCTGGAGTCGTTGTCTCGCAGTGGTCCGACGGCCCCCGCGGTCGAGGGGCCCCTGCGTCTCGACGCGCTTCTCGACGAGGCGATCACGCGGGTGAACGACCTCCCCACCGTGCGACGCGAGCGGGCCGAGATGGCCCGCGACCGGCTCAGAGCGGAACAGCTGCCGAGTGCTGAGGCGCTCGCCGACAAGCTCATCGGTCGCCTCGTGTGCGATCGGCTCCGCTGACGCCTCCGCTGCGCTGACGGGCCGTTGAGAGCCGCCTCTGGCTCGGATCGGCGCGATACGGTCGCGCCGTCGATGACCGAACTCCCTCGGACGAGGAGCAGTTGAGCCCCATGAGTGCGTTCTCCGAGCATGCCGGCCCGGCGCACGCAATCCGAGTCATGGTCTGCGACGACCACGCGCTCTTCCGACGCGGTCTGCGCATGGTGCTCGAATCCGAGGACGACATGGTCGTGGTCGCCGAGGCCGAGGACGGCGTCGAGGCCGTCCGCCGTGCCGTCGAGTCAGAGCCCGATGTCGTCCTGATGGACGTTCGGATGCCCAATGCCACCGGCCTCGAGGCTGCCCGGCTCATCGCCGAATCGGTGCCGTCGGCCAGGATCGTGATGCTCACCGTGAGCGACGACGAGCAGGATCTCTTCGAGGCGGTCAAGGCGGGTGCGGCGGGCTATCTCCTGAAGGAGATCTCGATCGACGAGGTCGCCGCCACCATTCGGGCGGTGCACGCAGGACAGAGCCTCATCAGCCCGTCGATGGCGACCAAGCTGCTCGCTGAGTTCCGCAGCCTCGCCGAGAGCAGTCAGCCCACGGGTTCGGCCGCGTCGCCCCGGCTCACCAACCGTGAACTCGAGGTGCTCGGTCTCGTGGCACAGGGGATGAGCAATCGTCAGATCGCGGCCGAGCTCTTCATCAGCGAGAACACGGTGAAGAACCACGTTCGGAACATCCTGGAGAAACTGCACCTCCACAGCCGGATGGAAGCCGTCATGTTCGCGATGCGAGAGAAGCTCCTCGACCTTCCCGACACGTGATCGAGACCCACCCCGACCCGCCCCGGGCGAAGTGGTCGCAGAAGGCGTGAAGGATAGGGTTGCTCACTCATGGGAATGTTCGATCGCGTCCTCCGCGCGGGTGAGGGCAAGAAACTCCGCGCACTCAAGGGACTGGTCCCCGACATCGGGGCCTTCGAGCCCGAGATGCAGAAGCTCTCCGATGCCGAGCTCAAGGCCAAGACTCCCGAGTTCCGGCAGCGACTCGACAACGGCCAGGAGCTCGACGATCTGTTGATCGAGTCGTTCGCGGTGGTCCGCGAGGCCGCCGTGCGGGTGCTCGGTCAACGTCACTTCGACGTGCAGCTGATGGGCGGTGCGACCCTTCACTTCGGGTGGGTCGCCGAGATGAAGACCGGCGAAGGCAAGACCCTCGTGTCGACGCTGCCGGTCTATCTCAATGCCCTCGGCGGCAAGGGCGTCCACATCGTCACCGTCAACGACTACCTGGCGTCGTTCCAGAGCGAGTGGATGGGCCGCCTCTACCAGTGGATGGGTATGGACGTCGGCCTGGTGGTCCCCGGCAACTTCGATGCCGAGCACAAGCGAGCCCAGTACGCCGCCGACGTCACCTACGGCACCAACAACGAGTTCGGCTTCGACTACCTCCGCGACAACATGGCGATGTCGCGCGAGCGACAGGTCAAGCGGGGCCACAACTATGCGATCGTCGACGAGGTCGACTCGATCCTGATCGACGAGGCCCGCACGCCGCTCATCATCAGTGGCCGGGTCTCCGACGCGGCGAAGATCTACCAGCAGTTCGCCCAGATCGCCCGCACGCTGCGGCGCGACGAGCACTACGAGGTCGACGAGGAGAAGCGCACCGTCGTTCCGACCGAGGATGGCATCGAGCGGGTCGAAGAAGCGCTCGGACTCGACAACCTCTACGACGCCGTCTCGCAGAACTTCGTGCACCAGTTCCAGGTGGCTCTGAAGGCCAAGGAGCTCTACAAGCGTGACAAGGACTACATCGTCGCTGACGGTGAGGTGAAGATCGTCGACGAGTTCACCGGCCGGGTGCTCGACGGGCGGCGCTGGTCCGAAGGCCTCCACCAGGGGGTCGAGGCCAAGGAAGGGGTCAAGATCAAAGAGGAGAACCAGACCCTCGCCACCGTCACCCTCCAGAACTACTTCCGGCTCTACGACAAGCTCGCCGGCATGACCGGAACGGCCACGACCGAGGCGTCCGAATTCGCGGGCACCTACGGCCTCGAGGTCGTCCCGATCCCGACCAACAAGCCCGTCGTCCGCGAAGACCAGGCCGACCTCATCTTCAAAGGTGAAGAGGGCAAGTACGGCGCCGTGGTCGAGGATCTGGCCCACCGCTACGAGACGGGCCAACCCGTGTTGGTCGGCACGATCTCGGTCGAGAAGTCCGAGCACCTCAGCAGGCTCCTCACCAAGGAGGGGATCCCCCACCAGGTGCTCAATGCCAAGCCCGATCGGCACGCGAAGGAGGGTGAGATCGTCGCCCAGGCCGGGCGACTTCACGCGATCACCGTCGCGACCAACATGGCTGGGCGCGGTGTCGACATCCTCCTCGGAGGCAACCCCGAGCTGCTGGCCAAGAAGGACCTTCGTCAGAACGAGATCGATCCCGACGACACCGAGAACGCCGACGCACTCCGGGTGGCCACCGAGCGCTACGAGACCGAGTGCCGTGCCGAGGGTGAGAAGATCAAGGCGCTCGGCGGCCTCTACGTGCTCGGAACCGAGCGGCACGATTCGCGGCGCATCGACAACCAGCTCCGCGGCCGATCAGGCCGACAGGGCGATCCCGGTGAGAGCCGTTTCTATCTGTCGCTCGAGGACGATCTCATGCGGCTGTTCGCGACCGGCATGGTCAGCACCGTGATGAACAAGGCCCTGCCCGACGACGTGCCGCTCGAGGCCAAGATGGTCAGCAAGGCCATCGAACGTGCCCAGAACACCGTCGAACAGCGCAACGCCGAACGGCGCAAGAACGTCCTCAAGTACGACGAGGTCATGAACGAGCAGCGCAAGGTCATCTACGCGCTGCGGGACCAGATCCTCGACAAGGCCGACCTGCGCGAGAAGATCACCGAGGAGTATCTGCCAGAGGCGGTCGAGGCGCTCGTGTCGACCTACTGCGTGGCCGACTTCGCCGAGGAGTGGGACGTCGACGGGCTGCTCACCGACATCGCCTCGTACTGGCCCACAGAACTCGCGTCCGACCAGCTCGCCGCATGCGCCACGACCGACGACGTCTGGGAGGCGCTCGTCGACGAGGCTCTCGGCTACTACGAGCAGCGAGAGGGCGAGATCGGCGCCGATCTCATGCGCCAGGTCGAGCGGCAGGTGATGTTGCGCATCATCGATCAGAAGTGGCGCGAACACCTCTTCGAGATGGACTACCTCCAGGAGGGCATCAACCTCCGGGCCATGGGGCAGAAGGACCCGTTGGTCGAGTGGCAGCGCGAGGGGTTCGAGATGTTCGGCCAGATGACCGAACACATCAAGACCGACTTCCTCCGGTACGCGATGCACGTCGACGTCAAGATCCAGGAGCAGGTTCCCGGCGCAACGACCACCGACACCCCTGCGGCTGCCGAAGGGGTGTCCGACGTCAGCTACTCGGCACCCGAAGACCCCTCGAGCGCCCCATCGAGCGTTGCGGCGGCAGCCGCGGCTGCTGGTCCGAGTGCGGCGCCCGAAGCGGTCGAGCCGGCCGCGAACACCCCGGTCGTCAGGAACGAATGGGACAAGACCGGCCGAAACGAACCGTGCCCCTGCGGCTCGGGCAAGAAGTTCAAGCAGTGTCACGGTCGCTGACCGGTGCGTGACTTCTCCGATGGGCTGACCGCATTGCGCAAGCGCCTCGACGAGGCCGCCGGCTATCTGAAGATCGACGAGCTACGGGCGCGCAAGCCGCAACTCGAGACCGAGGCGTCGCGCCCCGATCTCTGGGACGACCAGGATGCGGCCCGTCGGGTCACCGGCGAACTGTCGTCGGTGAACGATGACCTCGACCTCTTCGCCGACCTCGAGGCCCGGATCTCCGATGCCGAGACGCTGTTCGAGCTGGCCCGCGAAGAAGGCGACGAGTCCTTCGAGGGCGAGATCGACCAGAGCATCGCCTCACTCGAGGCCGATCTGCGTCGAGTCGAGCTCCGTTCGCTGTTCGCGGGCGAATACGACGAGCGCGATGCGGTCTGCGAAGTGCACTCGGGTGAAGGCGGGACCGACGCGCAGGACTGGGCCAACATGCTGCTCCGGATGTTCCTGCGGTGGGGCGAGAAGCGCGGCTTCGACGTCGAGCTCGACAGTGTCACCGAGGGCACCGAGGCCGGGATCTCCTCGGCCGAGTTCATCGTCAAGGGCCGCCACGCCTACGGGCTCTTGAAGTCCGAGAACGGCGTCCACCGGCTCGTCCGCATCTCGCCGTTCAACGCGCAGGGCAAGCGCCAGACTGCGTTCGCGAGCTTTCTCGCCGTGCCGATGTTCGAGGAGGACGACGAGGACATCGAGGTCGACGACAAGGATCTCCGCATCGACACGTACCGCTCATCGGGCGCAGGTGGGCAGCACGTCAACGTCACCGACTCGGCGGTGCGCATCACCCACCTCCCGACCGGCGTCGTCACCAGCTGTCAGAACGAGCGGAGCCAGCACCAGAACAAGGATCGTGCGATGCAGATGTTGAAGGCGCGCCTCGCCGACCTCCAACGTCAGGAGCGCGAGGCCCAGATCGACGGCATCAGGGGCGAGACCCTCCGCGTCGGATTCGGTAGCCAGATCCGCAGCTACGTCACCCATCCCTACCAGCAGGTCAAGGATCTCCGGACCGGTCACGAGGTCGGTCAGGTCGACGGGGTGCTCGATGGCGACCTCGACGAGTTCATGGAGGCCTACCTCCGCTGGCAGCGTGAAACCGACGAGTGACCAACATTGCGCTTCGCAATGTTCGTAACCCGGCTGTAAAGCGCGATGATGTGACGCGGTGCCACCAACGATCGTGACCGCGCCAGTACCCTCGCGCTGCGTTCCCGTCACCCCTCCCTTGGACCCATGATCAAGCTCGAAAACGTCACCAAGCGCTACAAGAACGACGTCGTCGCGTTGGCCAACGCGTCCGCCGATGTGCAGAAGGGCGAGTTCGTCTTCCTCGTCGGCGCGTCTGGATCTGGCAAGTCGACGTTCCTCCGGCTGGTCAACCACGAAGAGCAGCCCGAAGAGGGTTCGATCTTCGTTGCCGGCAAGGACATCGGTGCGCTGAACAAGTGGAAGGTGCCCTACCTGCGGCGCAACATCGGTTCGGTGTTCCAGGACTTCAAGCTGCTGTCGAGCAAGACGGTCTACGAGAACGTGGCGTTCGCGCTCGAGGTGATCGGCCGTCCGAAGCACGTCATCAAGACCCAGGTGCCGGCCATCCTCGAACTCGTCGGCCTGGGCAAGAAGCACGAGCGCTTCCCTCATGAGCTCAGCGGCGGCGAGCAGCAGCGGGTGTCGATCGCTCGTGCCTTCGTGAACCGGCCGCTGATCCTGCTCGCCGACGAGCCCACCGGCAACCTCGACCCCGCCACGTCGGTCGGGATCATGCGGTTGCTCGACCGGATCAACCGCACGGGCACGACGGTGCTGATGGCCACCCACGATCGCGGCATCGTCGACACCATGCGGCGACGCGTGATCGAACTCGACCGCGGCGAGATCATTCGCGACCAGAACCGCGGTGTCTATGAGTAGGTCTGCTCTGGCGCGTTCGGACCACCCGGACACGAGAAGCGAAGAGGCACCGGCCGTGAGGCTGCGTAGCAGGACGTGTGGTGCGAGGTCGACGAGGTACGACGAGACCGTCCAGTTGCGGCCTGCACGGCCGGGGAACGCGGAATCATGGCGCTGAAGGTCGACTACGTCCTGAAGGAGACCGGGGCGAACCTGTTCCGCAACATCAGCCTGACGATCGCGTCGGTGCTGACCGTTGCGGTGTCGCTCTCGCTCGTCGGCGCGTCGCTCATGATTCGTGAGGGTGTCGACAACGCCACCAAGCGCTGGGAGGGCGGCATCGAGTTCATCGTGTTCCTCCAACCCGACGCGACCCAGGAACAGATCGATTCGGTCGGCAAGGCCCTCGAGGAGAACCCGCAGGTCGGCACGTTGACCTTCATCGACAAGCAGGCGACGTTCGAGGAGTTCAAGGACCTGTTCAAGGGCACACCCCAGCTCGTCAACAACGTCTCACCCGACATCCTCCCGCCCAGTTATCGCGTGGTGCCCGAAGCCAAGCAGGCGCGCTCGATCGCCGCGCTCGGTCAGCAGTTCGAGGACCGCCCGGGGGTCCGTCAGGTCGTGTTCGCGTTCGAGACCGTGCAGCAGATCGAGACGATCTCGGGCTACATCGGCTGGATTCTCGTGGCCGTGGCACTGGCGCTGCTCCTGGCCGCCACGTTGCTCATCCTCAACACCATCCGGATGGCGATGTTCGCTCGGCGCAGAGAGATCGAAGTGATGAAGCTCGTCGGCGCGAGCAACTGGTTCGTCCGTGTGCCGTTCATGCTCGAAGGGGTGGTCGCCGGCGTGCTCGGGTCGGTCTTCGCGGTCGGAGTCGTCTGGATCATCAACGGATTGTTCGACGGCGTCGCGGCCAGTCAGGACTTCGCGATCTTCGCCGGCTTCGCCGTCGACTCCGGGACGACGTGGCTCATCTGCGCCGGCATCCTCGGTCTCGGTGTCCTCATCGGCTCGATCGGCAGCGCGTTCGCGGTGACCCGCTACCTCGACGTCTGAGCTTCGTGCTCACCCGCTCGCCGGCGCCCGCTACGGGATGAGGGCGAGCTTGCCCGTGATCTGACGGTCGAGCAGTCGTCTCAGCGCGTTCGACACGTCGTCGAGGGGAGCGGTGGTCGGCTCGCTCGGGTGGAGCGAGCCTCTGCCGACGCGGTCGAACAGCTCGTCGAGCAGTTCGCGGTTCTCGGCCGGGTTCTCCATGGCCCACGCGCCCCAGTCGACTCCGGCGACGCGCCGGTTGCGAAGCAGGATCTGATTCGCCGGCAGACACGGGATCTCGCCGGCAGCGAAACCGAGTACGAGGTAGGTGCCGTCGAAACCGAGGGCTCGGAGCGCGGGATCGGCGAAGCGGTCACCCACGGGATCGACCACCAGATCGACCCCACCACCGGACAGCTCGCGGGCCCGCGTCTTGAGGTCTTCGGCCTCGTAGTCGATGCGGGCGATGGCACCGACAGCCTCGGCCGCGTCGAGCTTGTCGTCACTCGATGCCGCGGCGATCACGCGCCCGCCGAGCGCGGTCGCGACGTCGGTGAACGCCAGGCCGAGGCCACCGCCGGCGCCCAGGACCAGCACGTGGTCGCCCTCGTGAACCGTGACCCGCTTGGTGAGCGAGAACCATGCGGTGGCATACGACTGGACGAACGTCGCCGCCTGCCCGTCGCTCATCCGGTCGGGCACGGCGATGAGATGCCTGGCGTCGACGACGACGTGCGACGCCCAGCCACCCACCCCGACCGAGGCGACCACCCGTGCGCCAACGGTCCAGCCCTCGACGCCGGCGCCGACGACATCGACGGTCCCGGCGACCTCGCCGCCCGGGGTGAACGGGGGCGGGATCTTGATCTGGTACTCGCCGGACACGAACAGGTTGTCGACATAGTTGACGCCCGCGGCGCGAACGGCGATGCGCACCTGGCCAGCTCCTGGTTCGGGGAGCGGTGCCGCCTCGACGGTGAGCTCTTCAGGGGGCCCGTACGCCGCGCAGACGACCTTGCGCACTTCGTGCGATTCAGTCATGGGACGGACCGTAGTTGGACCCCTGTCGGTTCCGGGGAGCGGAACGATGTTGCAATCCGCCGAATAGTTCGATTCACTCACTATTCATGCCGACCAAGCACACTGCCGCTCGCCGTGGCGTCCGCAGCCTGTCGTGGATGGCGCGATCGTTCGAGTCGGCGCTCGGGGAACTCGGCCTCTCACTCCCTCAGTACCGGCTGCTCTCGTACCTCGATCAGGGCGACTGGGCTGCGTCTGCGCTGGCCGACCATCTGTCCGTGAGCCGGCCGTCGGTCACGTCGTTGGCCGACGGTCTCGTCGCGAAGGGGCTCGTCGAGCGCCATACGAGCGAGGAGGATCGGCGACGGGTGCTGCACGAGCTCACCGCCTCGGGGAGAGCCGCACTCGCTGCCGCCGACAAGATGTTGAACCAGCGGGTCGAGGGGCTGCTCGATCGCCTGCCCGAGGACCGTCGAGCCGATGCCTGGACCGGACTCGAGGCACTCGCCGACGCGTTCGATGCAGCCCGCCGCGAACGGCTCGAGGGTGGTGATGTTCGATGAGTACCACCATCGACCGTGACGACCTCATCGACGAGGTGATGGCCGATGCGGCGCCGGTCACGGGGTACGAACCCGTCGGTGTGAGCCCCCGCTACGACCTCCCGACCGCCTCGATCGACCCCGACCGTTCTCTGGGCTGGATCCGCCGTGTCTCGCCGATCGTCCTGGCACGCAAGCGCGCCTTCGTCGTCTCGCTCACCATCGCGGCCCTCGCACTGTCGACCAACGTGGCGCTCCCGGCAGTGGTCGGACTCGGCATCGATGCCATTCGCAACGACGAAGACGTCACCCGCTACGTCGTGATCTTCGCCGTGCTGGCTCTGATCCGGATGGTCACCACGTTCGGCTACCGCTTCGGCCTCTACCGGTTGTCCTATGCGATCGAGTTCGACCTGCGCACGCTGATCTACGAGCACTTGAGCCGGATGTCCTTCGGGTTCTACGACCGCGTCCAGACCGGCCAGTTGGTGTCGCGGGCGAACAGCGACATCCGTTCGGTCCAGATGCTGTTGGCTTTTGCGCCCTTCATGACGATGATGTTCCTGACCTTCGCGCTGGCGTTCACGTTCATGCTGACGGTGGACATCCCGCTGACGATCATCGCCGTCTGCACGCTTCCGGGTGTCTACTTCTTCGGTCTTCGGCTGCGGAACGTCATGTTTCCCATCTCGTGGATCATCCAGGGGCGGCTGGCCGACGTGGCGACGATCGTCGACGAGAACGTCACCGGGGTGCGGGTCATCAAGTCGTTCGCAGCCGAAGAGCGCCAGATCGGGCTCCTCGCCGTCGCCGCCCAGAAGCTGCGGTGGATCGCCGTGGTCATGCAGGACAAGCGGGCCCGCTACGCGCCGATCATGGAGAACCTGCCCCGCCTCGGGATGGCGTTCGTGCTCCTCTACGGCGGTCACCTCGTGATCGAGGGTCAGATCAGCCTGGGCAAGATCGTGGTGTTCAACAGCTACGTCCTGTTGCTGCAGGCACCGTTTCGCATGTTGGGCTTCTTCCTCATGCTGAGCCAGCGGGCGTCGGCATCGGCGCAGCGGATCTTCGAGATGCTCGACGAGCCGGCCGAGATCGTCGACCGGACCGGAGCGGTCGATCTGGTGGCACCCGACGGGCGGATCGAGTTCCGCGATGTGGCCTTCGCCTACGGAGGGACGCCGGAGGGGTCGACCCTCGGTGTCGAGGGTGCGGCCACCGAGGAGGAGGCGGCTGAGCGAACCAACGTGCTCGAAGGCCTCAGCTTCGTCGTCGAGGCTGGCGAGACGGTCGCCTTGGTCGGCCGGACCGGTTGCGGGAAGACAACGGTCGCCCGACTGATCGAGCGCTTCTACGATGTCGAGTCCGGGCAGGTGCTGATCGACGGCCATGACATCCGCGATCTCACGTTGCCGTCGCTTCGTCATCATCTCGGGTTCGTCGGCGACGAACCGTTCCTGTTCTCGGTCTCGATTCGCGACAACATCGCCTACGGAAAGCCCGACGCCGATCTCGACGAGGTGGTCGCGGCAGCCACTGCGGCCGCAGCGCACGACTTCATCATGGATCTGCCTCAGGGGTACGACACGGTGGTCGGCGAGCGGGGCTACACCCTCTCAGGCGGCCAACGTCAACGGCTGGCCATCGCTCGGACGCTGCTCGTGAATCCGAAGATGCTGATCCTCGACGACGCCACCTCCGCGATCGACGTCCGCATCGAGACCCAGATCCACCACGCGCTCGCCGAGCTGCGCAACGACCGGACGACGGTGCTGGTGGCCCACCGGCTGTCGACCATCAGCCAAGCCGACCGCGTGTTCCTGATGGAAGGTG
>Ga0307378_10013411_pt1 | contig 10371 bp, 15 predicted proteins | sample UN1MG_FD_202238 | JGI IMG/M metagenome (GOLD analysis project Ga0307378, IMG submission 202238) | Soil microbial communities from Risofladan, Vaasa, Finland - UN-1 | ecosystem: Environmental > Terrestrial > Soil > Coastal area > Acid sulfate soil | place: Finland: Risofladan, Vaasa | collected...
AAATTATTACATTTATAGATATTAATCCTAGAGGATTTTTTGATGTGTTTGATGATAATAATATTCTTATAGGTATAGATACTGTTGAAAAAAATAATTTTTATTATTATATTGTAGATAATGGAGTAAAATCTCCTATATCTAAAAAATATAATTCTAGATTAAATTGTGAAAATGGAGCATTTGAAAAAGCTATTAATTTGCTAGAAAAAACTTTAAAATGAAAAATACAAATGAATTATTAATTAAAAAGTTAGAAGAAGACTCACTAGAATTATTTACCATTAAAGCTTTAATTAAATCTATTAGTAATGATCAAATTTTAGGGTCAAAAATAAGAGAAATAATTAAATAAAATTTTTAAAAAAAACTTGTTTATTTAGAGGCAGTTAATTAACTTTACTGCCTCTCTTTTTTTATAAATTTATCAAAAAAACACAAATGAATGTAGGACTAAATATTTTAAGTGAAATTACCGTTTTTAGCAAGTATGCAAGATATATTCCCAAGCTAAAACGAAGAGAAACCTGGGATGAAATAGTAGATAGATATGAAACCATGCTGGTGAAAAAATATCCAAAACAAAAAGAAGCTATTGCTTATAGTCTTCCTTTTATAAGAGAAAAGAAGATTTTACCTTCAATGAGAGCTTTACAATTTGCAGGACCAGCTGCAGAAGTTAACAATGCAAGAATTTATAATTGTTGTTATTTACCAATAGATAGTATATATAGTTTTTCAGAAACTATGTTTCTGTTATTAGGAGGTACAGGAGTGGGTTATAGTGTTCAAGAACATCATGTAGCTGAATTACCAGTTATTACTAAACCTAAAAGGAACAGAAAATTCTTAATTGAAGATTCTATTATGGGATGGGCAGATTCTATTAAAGTATTAATGAAAGCTTATTTAGGAGGAGGTCCTAATCCTAATTTTGATTTTAGAGCTATTAGAGAAAAAGGAGCAAGACTTGTAACAGCAGGTGGTAAAGCTCCTGGACCAGAACCATTAAAGATTTGTTTATTTCAAATTAAAACTATTCTTGAAAGAAAAGAAAATGGAGAACGTCTAACAACATTAGAATGCCACGATATATTATGTCACATAGCTAATAGTGTATTAGCAGGAGGAATTAGAAGAAGTGCAATGATTGCTCTATTTAGTCATGATGATGAAGATATGTTAACATGTAAATTTGGAAATTGGTATGAATTAAATGAACAAAGGGGAAGAGCTAATAATTCTATAGTCTTAGAAAGAGAAAAAATAGAAGAAAAAGAATTTAAAAATATTTGGGAAAGAATTAAAGTATCAGGAAGTGGAGAACCAGGAATATATTGGACTAATGATAAAAATTATGGAACTAATCCATGTGTAGAAATAGCACTTAGACCTTATCAATTTTGTAATCTTGTAGAAGTTAATGTTAGTAATATAAAAGATCAAGACGATCTTAACGCTAGAGTGGCTGCTGCAGCCTATTTTGGGACATTACAGGCAGGTTTTACAGATTTCCATTACCTAAGACCTGTGTGGGAAGAAACTACGAGAAAAGATGCTCTAATTGGCGTAAGCATGACAGGAATTGGTTCAGGAGTTATATTAGATTATAATCTTACACAAGCAGCTCATATAGCAAAAGTAACTAATAGTATTATTTCTGAAATGATTAATATAAATGAAGCTGCTAGAGTGACATGTGTTAAACCTGCAGGAACCACTTCTTTAGTCTTAAAGACCTCTAGTGGAATTCATGCATGGCATTCACCATATTATGATAGAATAATAAGATTTGGAAAAACAGAACCACAAGCTATATATCTAATGGAACACCATCCTGAAATATGTGAAGATGATGTTCTTCGTCCAAAGGATACATTATGTATTCGTATTCCTATAAAAGCACCAAAAGGATCTATATTTAGAACAGAATCTGCTTTAGATCTTTTAGAAAGAGTAAAGAAGTTTTCTAAAGAATGGATCTTACCTGGACATGTTTCAGGAGTTAATACACATAATGTTTCGGCAACAATTACTATTGATAATGAATGGGATGAAGTTGGAGAATGGATGTGGGATAATAAAGAAGTTTACAATGGATTAAGTATATTACCTAAAGATGGAGGAACATATGTTCAAACACCTTTCACTGATATTACAGAGGAAGAATATAATGAACGTATAAAATTGTTAAAAGATGTTGATCTTACGCAAATAGTAGAATTTGACGATCATATTGATTTTAGTCAAACTGTTGCTTGTGCAGGGTCACAATGTGAAGTAAATTTGTAATTTTTCTGTTTATTGATTGATTGTAGAGTCCTAGTTTCTTCCATTCTAGGGCTCTATTTTCTTCTAAAAATCAGACAGTTAACTTGCTTTTCAAGAAGAAAATGATTAAATTTGTAAAAATAAATTGTATGAAAAATAATAGTCAACTAAATAATAGTAGAGAATCTGTAAATAAAAATATAATGAAATATTTTTATTTAGGGAACACCAGAAAGAAAACCTGGGAGAAAAAAAGAACATATAGAAGCTTTTAAAAACAACTAAAAATATGGCAAAAAAACAAATAGTAGAAAGTAAAGGAAAATTTCAAGATGCCCTAGATAAGTTAAATAAAACTTATGGAAAAGGTACAATATTAACACTAGAAGATAATCCTTATGGAGAATATGATGTAATTAGTACAGGTAGTATAGGATTTGATTGGAATGTATTAGGAATTGGGGGGTTTGCAAAAGGTAAGCTATATGAAGTAATGGGATGGGAAGGAACAGGTAAGTCTACAATATGTGGTCATGCTGTTGCTGAATGTCAAAAAAAAGGAGGAGTTGCTCTTTATATAGATGGAGAACACGCTGTTGATAAAATATATTTTCAAGCATTAGGAGTGGACACTTCTAAAATGTTACTATCTCAACCATCTTGTGGAGAAGAAGGATTTAATATTGCACTAGAAATGATTTATAGTGGAAAAATTGATCTTATTATTATTGACTCTGATTCATCATTAATACCTAAAAAAGTATTAGATGGAGATATAGGAGAATTTGCAATAGGAAAAAAAGCAATCTTAAATAGTAATGCTTATCCAAAACTTAAAACAGCATTAGCAAATAATAATGTTTGTGTTATTGTAATTTCTCAATACAGAGAAAAAATTGGTGTTATGTTTGGTAATCCAACTACAACACAAGGAGGACATGCTTTAAAATTCTATACAGATGGTAGAATTGAAATATCAAGATCTTTAGGAAAAGAAGATGGTGTTAACTATGGTAATATTACCAAAGTTAAAGCAACCAAAAATAAAATGAGTCCACCATATAGATTATCTGAATTTGATATAGTATATGGACAAGGTATTGATAAAATAGGAGAAGTTTTACAATTAATGAATGATTATGAAATAGGTAGAAAGTATGGAAAAACAATGACTGTTGATGATATTAAATATGATCTTGAAGAATTTAAAACAATGCTTAAAGATCCTAAATTTTATGAAGAAATTAAAGAAAAAATTATTTCAAAAATACATCCAGAGGAATCTTTAAAGAAAAAACAAGAAGAAACTAAAAAGAGAGTAGAAGAAGAAGCTCTTAAAAAGAGACAAAGCGATGGGTAAGTGTAAAATTTGTGGTAAAAATGCTGACAGTGAATATTGTTTTCAACATAAAAAAAAGAAACCACTAAGAAAAGTATCTATGATAGATATAATGCGTCCTTATGCTGAAAAACAAAATAAAATAATAGAACAAACAAAATTCTTTATGAAAATATGGATGAAACGTCCTCATTTTTCTATAATTTCAGGAGTATATTTAGGAGATGAACCCTTATCTTTGTTCTTTCATCATGTTTTACCAAAAAATAAATACCCTGAAGCTCAGTATGATGAAGAAAATATTGTACTTTTGACACCTAATGAGCATGTTAATATAGAAAGTAATATATATAAATATGAAAAAATTAACAATAGAAGGACACTTCTCGAGAAAAAGTATCTATAGTACTGCTGATAAAATGCGATATTATCAAGAATTATATACTATAACTTGGATGAGAATAAATGAATTATTAAAAAAAGAATTAAATAAACAACACAAATTATGAAAAACCAATTTTTTTACACACGAACCTATGTTACCACTCCAAAAGAAGGAGAAAAACCAGAAATTAAAACATATTATGAGAGTTTTAATATAAATTTTGTAATAAGAAGTGTAGTTTTAGAAGATAATAGACGATTAGTTTTATTAAATGATATTCATGAACGTTCTATAGAAGAACCAATTATAGATCAGAAAAGAAATAAAGTGACAGGAATGTCTAAAAAAAGAGTTACTTATCAAAGTGAAATCTTTTTAGATAAAGATGATAGTGAAAGATTTGTAAAAATAACAGAAATAAAAATATAATGGCCAAAGAATATAAAACATTATTAGGAAATAGAGTGTATATTGAAATAGATCTTCCTAAATATACTCTAGAAATGGAAGAAAGTGTTAAAAAAAGATTAGTAGCAGAAGCTGCTAAAAAAATGAATAGAGCTAAAGTTTATGATGTAGGAAATGGAGTTCCTGAAGGCTTTGAATTAAAAAGGGGAGATGAAGTTTTAGTTGGTAAAGAAGGTATAATTAGAGGAGATTTTATTAATCTATCTGAAGATAGAACTGTGTTAGTTATATCTCCTTTTGATATAATTCATATTTGGTAAAATAACATGGAAAATAAGGATTTACCTTTTATATCATGTAAATGTATTACTTATGGGAGAATACATCTTTTAGAGGAAGCTGTAAAAAGCTTCCTCATTCAAGATTATCCTTCAGATAAATGTGAACTTATAATTGTAAATGATTATTCTCTTCAAAAAATTATATTTGATCATCCTCAAATAAAAATATTCAATCTTGATACAGTTTTTGAAACTCTTGGTGATAAAGAAAACTTTGCAACAGAACAATGTAAAGGAGATATAATTCACCAATGGGATGATGATGATGTTGCTTTATCAAATCATTTTAGAAATGTAGCAAAATATTGGAAAGAGGATACATTTTTAATACAATGGCATTGTGGAATATTGTATAATGAACCTGAAATATCTGCTATTACTGGATTAGGAAACGCAGGTATGGTTTATAGTAAGAAAGCTTGGGAAGCTGTTGGAAAATACAAAAAAGAAAATGCTGGTCATGATATGACTTTTTTAATGTCAATTAGAATTAAATTTCCAAATAGATGTGTAAGTGCTGATCCTATAAATGATGAAGTTAGTTATTTATATATGTGGGGAGGAAGAGGTTATCATGCTTCTGGACAAGGTACAGACACTCCTGATAGACAGAATGTAATTGTAAGACATCAAATACATATTGAAGGTCTTAGAGCACAAGGATTAATTCCTACAGGTGATATAATTTTAGCCCCTAATTGGAAAAAAGATTATAAACAATTACTAATAGATTATAATAATAAAAACCAAAAATAATGAAAATTACAAATTGTCCTATTATTGCACATTATTATAATGTAACAAATAATGATGGAATAGAATTTCTTAATTTAGGAAATATACCTCTTGTTAATAATTTATGTGATACAAGAGAAAAATCTTTAACTTGTGAAAAATATCCTCTTGTTGTTCAATTCTTTCCTAAAAGTAAATTAATCTGTTTAACTGAATTAATTGATAAAGATAAATTATTTACTAATTATTTATATCAATCAGGAGTAAGTAAACCTTATCTTAATCATTGTTCTGATATGTATGATTATCTTTCTCATATAATTGATTTTAAAGATAATGATCTTATAATTGATGTTGGAGGAAATGATGGCTCTCTTCTTAAAGAATTTTATAAAAAAAATAGTAATTTTAAATTAATAAATATTGATCCTAGCACAACTTTTATTTTATTAAATAAAAAAGAAGGAATAGAATATATATGTGATTATTTTGGAACTGGAATTAAACTTTTAAATAAAGCTAAATTAATTACTTCAACAAATGTATTTCAACATAATATAACAATGCGTCCTTTTGTAAAAGATATATATAATAATTTAGATGATGAAGGAGTTTGGTGTCTTGAATTTCCATATAGTTTTATAACATTAGTTACTGATAATTATGATCAAATATATCATGAACATGTTTATTATTTTTGTTTACAAAATATCATAGATATTGCATACCAAGAAGGATTAAAAGTTATTAATGTATCTTATCATGATATACATGCAGGAACTTTAAGAGTTTTAATAGTAAAAAAATCTTCACAAAAACAATCTGACATTACTGTAAAGTCATTTATTAATTTAGAAAAATCTTTGACAGAAGAATATTGTATTGAATGGGGAAAAAATATAATAAATAAAATTCAAAAATTTAAACAATTTATTATAGATTTAAAATCTAAAGGAAATAAAATAGCTTGTTTTGGTGCAGCTGCTAAAGGGTGTGTATTTCTTAATAGTTGTGAATTAGATGATACAATTATTGAATTTATTATAGATGATACTCCTTTTAAACAAAATAAATTTGTTCCAGGAACAGGTATTCAAATTGTTAATAGAGAAACTCTAAAAACTACTAATATTGATTATATTTTGATATTGGCACATAATTTTAAAGATCATATAATTGAATCTTTAAAAGATCAATATAAAGGAAAATTTATAATTATGTTTCCAAATATAAAAATAATATGAAAAAAATAATAATAGCCTATCATGCTTATGCAAATAATGATTTTATTCCTTTATTAACTGAACAATTTGAACTTTTAATACATTCAGGTTTATATAAAGCCTGTGATAAATTATATATAGGAGTAACAAGCTCAGATGATAAAAATCTTAATAAAATTAAAGAATGGCTATCATATTTTTGGAATTCTCCTAAAAAAGTAGAAATAATATTTAATACTGAAAATAATGAAACATTAAATACTTTAAGATTCATAAAAGACTATTCTATAAATAATCCTAAAGATTATATATTATTTTTTCACTCAAAAGGAATAACACATCAAAATAATATTGCAGTCAGAGATTGGAGAAAATATATGGAATATTTTAATATTGAAAGATGGAAGTATTGTGTACAGAAACTAAACCAAGGATTTGATTGTTGTGGTGTGATGTGGAATTCTGATACAGGTTATGGCTGGCATCCTCATTTTTCTGGAAATTTTTGGTGGGCAACAACAGATTATATAAATACATTAAATCATGAATTTCTTAATGATGGTAGATGGAGATATGATCAAGAATTTTGGATAGGAACTAATCTTTCTGCTAAACAATATGAATTTCATAATTCTCATTTAAATGATAAAGAAAATTTTACAATAAGATATAAAAACCATTATAGTGATGAATACCCAAAATATAAATATAAAATACCTATGACATTAACAGAACTTTTTAATAGAGATGGATATATAAAATATCCTACAGACAAAGAAACAATTCATTCTTATCTTCCAATTTATGATGATTTGTTTCTTAAATATAAAAATGAACCAATTAATATTCTTGAAGTAGGAATACAATTTGGATATAGTGTACAACTATGGCATGAATATTTTATTAATGCTAAAAATATATTTGGATATGATATTTCAGATCAAATAGAAATATTTCCAGAAACAAGAACTAAAGTTATAAAAGATGCTAATACTATTACTTTAGATGAATTTAAAGATACTCCTTTAACTATTGCTATTGATGATGGTTCTCATTCTCTTCATGACCAACTAGAGTTTATAAAAAGAATTTATCCTCAAGTAATAGAAGGAGGAATGTTAGTTGTTGAAGATATCCAAGATATTGATAACCAAAAGAAAGAGTTTGATAAATTAGGATTTCCTTATACTATAATTGATTTAAGAAATATTAAGAAGCGTTATGATGATGTTTTATTAGTATTTAGAAAATAATAAAAAAGCCCTTTAATTAGGGCTTTTCATTATTCTTTATTTTAGGATTATTTACCTTAAAATATTTAAAAGGTTTACTTTTTGGAGGTATTGGTACTTTAGGAGCTTTTCTTGGTTTACCTGATTTCATAATTTATGTTTTTTTCATTATTCCTTTTATATCAAGTTGCTGATTAACAGGTCTTGGTTGTTGTGGAGTATTTTGAGGAATTTCAATTATAATACCTTTTTCTACATTTTTAGCCATAAGATTTTCAATAAGATCATTACATTGTAACATAAGTCTAATATGAGCAGCTTGTTCAGTTCCTAAAATAGCTCTTACAGTATTTAATAAAAGTCCAAAATCCTTACCACTTATTTCAAATTTATCTTCTGGTTCCCACTTATATTGTTTATTTGGATCATAAGGAGGATAAATTGTTTTTTCTGACATAATTATATATTTATTGGTTTGTAATTAACAAAGTTAAGAAAAAATATTTATATTGAGTCTAACTTTTTATAAATTTATTTTAAATACTATTGTTCCTGTGGTTTTTATACTTTTAGAAAATTCTAATCTAATACCAAAAAGATTATGAAATTTTATAATCTCTTCAATAATCATATTTGTATATTTAGGAAGACTAGGAGCTAACCTAAATGTATAAGCTTCTTCTGTTTTTGTGATTTGTAAAGAAGACAATTCATCAACAGATGTCAAAATTCCTTCTAAGTGAGCAAAATATATCAGTTCATTATCTGATAATATCTTTGGAAAGAATTTTTTATTTACAAGCATTATAAATAATTTAAAATATGAGCCAAATAAAATTATTATTTGGCTCATATTATATTATTCTATTAACCACCAGTTGTTGTTGTTGTTGTAGTTGGTGCTTCAGTAGTAGTTGTAGTAGTAGCTGCTGCTGTCGTTGTTGTTGTTGTTGTAGCTGCTGCTGTCGTTGTTGTTGTTGTTGTAGGAGCTGCTGTCGTTGTTGTTGTAGTAGCTGCTGCTGTAGTCGTAGTTGTAGTAGTTGGATTACAACATTCATATGCTGTCACTTCTACCCACTTACCTACTTTAGGCATTTTTTTTCTGAGGATCAATGATCCTGCAACAACTCTACCACTACCATCGTAGCGTACAAAGGCCTTAAGGTCTCTCTTATAATTTACACTCATAATAATTGTTTTATTTGTTAATATTCTAGATTATATTTGAAATTTAATTCTTTTAGTTTCTTAGCATAATGCCAAGTACAATATTTTTGTGATTCTGTATGTGCTAATATAGCATCTAAATGAGGATCTTGCATTGGATCTGTTCCCATATGATATTTTCCTTTATAAAAACAAGGATATCCATTCATTTCTGTTCCTGTAATTCCTGCATTATGAAAAATAGAAGTTGTTTGTAATTTTTCTATAGAATCTGTTGCCCAAGTAAAATTCATTTCAGGAATCACTTTTGTTTCCTGATTTCTTAACCATATATTCCAAAGAACAGCCCACATATCTGCACACCAACTTTGAAATCCATCATTTTCACTTTTAAAAAAATCTTTATTTACTTTTTGTAAATATTGTCTTATTATAAGACAATCATTCATAACCTTGTTCCAAAAATATGAATCTGTATTTTTAAGTAGATACTGAGCTCCTCCAGAATGATCATTATTGGTTTCAGCTATTTCTCTGCTTATACCAATAATACTTGTTAATTCTGCAAGTATATCTCTGGTTTTATATTCTTCTAATTTTTCAGGCAATACTTGATGAACCTTACTATCAAAATAAGCAGCACTAACATAGCTTACAGTATCAGATAGATAACATATATCATCTTCTAAGAATTGATCAACGTTAAAGTCTTCTGTGAATAATATATCTGAATCACAATAAAATATTGCATCAGAACTTCTTTCAGGATTTTCCTTTAAATATTTCCACATAACATATGGTCTAATGATTGGAATATATATTCCTATAGATGCATTAATATCATCTTCATCAGTATTCTTAAAGAAATGAAATTCAGCTTCTGGATACAAGTCTATTACCTGTTGCCACTTTAAATTTTTATTTCTAGCTCTAGGTATAAAAATAAGAATAATTGCTTTATCTGAATGTCCTATTTCTTTAAGACTTTCAAGCCATAAATGAACCTGCCATGTATAATATGTATCATCAGGACAGCATGTCATAAATTTTAAATTTCTCATAATGTAGTTAAATTGGTTTTAAATATTTTATGTTGTTGTTGTAGTTGTTGTAGGTGCAATTGTTGTTGTTGTAGTTGTAGGTGCAAGTATATCTTCTACAATTTCTGTATCATCTATAGGTGTTGCATTTGCTTTTCTGTAAGATTGTACTCTAAGAGATATATAATGTTTCACACCTAGATCTAACCTTCTGCCTGCATACTGTGCTT
>Ga0307378_10013412_pt1 | contig 10370 bp, 15 predicted proteins | sample UN1MG_FD_202238 | JGI IMG/M metagenome (GOLD analysis project Ga0307378, IMG submission 202238) | Soil microbial communities from Risofladan, Vaasa, Finland - UN-1 | ecosystem: Environmental > Terrestrial > Soil > Coastal area > Acid sulfate soil | place: Finland: Risofladan, Vaasa | collected...
GGGCGGCGGCGTACTGATTCTCCGGTGTGTAGTATGACATATCAGGGAGTATACGGGACTCCCGGACGTGGAAGAAACGGAATCGGGGAATCGGGGGACACATATCTTATCTCCAGCGTCGAGGCCCTGGCTTTTGTTTACGAAGCTTTCGGCCGAGAAGATCCTCGACGTGCCTGACGAAGCGTTCGTTTCCGAGCGGACGCCCTGTTCGCGTATGGCGTCGGATCTCGCGCTGGTCTGTTGCCGGGACACTCAGAAGCGTCTTCCAGTCGTCGGTCTCACAGAGGCGCTGGGGTCAGACCCCGGTAAGGTTGGTTTTCCCTATTCATCGTCGAGCAACGGCCCGTTGACCAGATCTAGCACAATGGCGTGGAACTCGATCTCGAACCAGCGTTTGAATATCCTGAGATCCCGGTTGGAGGGCCAGTCTCTCTGATCGATCCACCAGCCGCTTAGCTGCTCCTCGAAAATCAAACGGAAGTATCTGTTAAGGAGCCTGCCACGTTTGCGGTCGTCCTCGTAAGCAGGCAAGAGATATGCCGTTGTGTCGCTGTTCACCTCGTCTAGAGTGAAGTTTCCTGGGTCGGGAAGCCCTTTCAACCATTCTAGGAACGGCTCTCTTGCCTTGATCGTGATCACGCAGCGGTTCAGCATTTCTGCTATTACCTCCCCAAAGCAAAACTCACTTGTCTCCATGCATCTGCAACTAGGTAGGAACGCTCTTCAGTAGGATCTGTGCATAAATCGGGAAGCCGTTCAGTGTGCTCTTTGTTCCAGATTCCTACCCTAATCTTGTACATCAAGCGAAGCCTCGACGCGTTCCAGCTTGTTGTAAAGAGCATCAAGGCGAGACACAAGAGATCGCTCCTCGTTGTGATTCGCCCCTTCTGCGATCCACTCCAGTAGCTCGTCCAGTTGATCTGGAGTGGGTCGAAACTTCAGATTCCCACGGCCAGTCTTGGTAGCTTCTTCGATCTGTGTGTGAACATCGCCCTCGACAAACGTGTGCTTGAGGATGAGATCCTGTTCCACTTGCGTCAGCTTGATGGGCATAGGTTCGTCTTGTCTGATCCGTTTCATCTTGCCTCACATAAAGGGTAGTAACCGGACTGTTCTATGGCAAGTTGCTTCCTCGTCTCTCAGACCGTAGATCTCGCAGATCAGTTGGGCAATCTGCTTGTCGGTGGCGGCGATCTGAAGTTGGATCATTCTCTTCGCGAAGCCATTCGTTATCGGGCATCTGCACAAGGCTACTGCGACAGAGCGATCTCTGTGGTTTGGCCACGTTCTTCATTGACGACGACCAATTTGCCATTAGGAGTGGGCATTAACTGCTCATTCGCGTTCAGCAATTCGATTCCGTACACAGTACCATCCGTGGCCAGATCGACGTTTAGCTCTTCGCTAATGTGGATAGTCTCCACCTCTGCCGTTTTCTCTTTGAGGTGGATATAAGCCACATTGTACCTTGGATCATATGTCAGTTTCACTGGAACGCCTCCTTTGCTTGTTGCACAAACGGGTGATGGCAGCTAATAAAGATAAGCGGCATATCTACAACACATTCTATTCTATCTGCTCAAACACAAGCTTATATGGAGCCGAGATATTCGAGAATTTAATCATGATCCGGCTTCCCAGTGATCTATAGACTGTTGACGCACCTTCAGAAGCGGCTCCTTGCCAAACGTTGAATAGAAGTTTGTCGCTGTCAGACCCGTCTAGGACTATTACCTCTACCGTCCCAAATCCTTCGGTGGTGAAATGGACACGGCAGACTCCTGCCGGCAGCACAAATGGATCGGTCAACATATCAGCCTGGCCGGAGAAAAACGAGCCGCTGATCTTTGCCCTTGCCTCGATAACGGCGGTATGTAGAGAATTCAAGAGTGCTAGCGCGCCCTCTTTGTCTCCCGTATCCATCAAGCTGATAATCTCCTTGACAGAGTTTTCGTGACCCCGGAGGGAGTCTACAGAACTCGGAGCACCAAGAGCTACCACAATGGTGACCAACACAACAACCATCACCGTTACCACTGTTCGTTTGTTCATCTTTACCTCCTTTTTTGTGTCGAATCGATGGTTATGATTCTATGCGCACCCTCTAAGCCACACAAATGCGGTTGGCTTCGGACCAATAACTCCGGGAGCTGGAAAATAGCTTGCCGCACAACATTAAGTGTCAAGGATAGGGCTGATCCCCGATGTTCTCGTTAAGTGTCAAATGTAGGCCTGACCCTCGATCTTCTCGGAATCCCGGAATCTCCTGGAATATTTCACGCTTGACAGTCAAAGGACTGAGAGTAACATAGAGGGGAAGGAGGCAACGATGAGATCTACAGGGAAACTCGGCGATCAGGGACTAGTATTCTTGGTGGGTTTATTCTTTGCATTTCTGCTTGCAGGGAACATAGCTGTAACAGGCGAGAATGCCAGCGTAGCGGAGGTTTGGAGTGCGCCAATATCGAAGTATGCTTATTCCATTTCTGTCTCCGATAGCGGGAGGGTGGTAGCAGTAGTGGATATCAGCAAAGTATCACACATGGAGGTATATTCAAGTCAAGGAGAGGTCGAAAGGAATTGGAGTTCTTCAAAAAGGGATTTTGAATTTTGTTTGATTCGCAAAGATTACGTCTTAGTAACCTACGGTGATATCGTCTCTTTATTTGGCAATGGGGGTAATGAACAGCTTTGGGCTGACTCATACCAAGACCTTTGGCCGAATGCAGCTATGTCGGTAGACTCAAAGCGCATTGTAATACTAAGCTATCCGCCTGATGCCAAGTCGACAATTTGGACGCTCAATATGGAGGGAGATGTGCTTTGGAATCATCAAGTTGAAAGTAATGTTTCGGTTGCGGCAATCACACCAGAAGGGTTTGTCGCTGCTGGCGGCGAGAAATACGGCTATCTTTGCGATAAGGGAAGAGACGCAGTTTACCTTTTCAGGCCAGATGGGAGCTTGGCATGGTCGAAAGAAACCGATTCTCCCGTTATAGATGTTGCAGTCTCAGATGATTGTAGCTACATAGTAGCAGGGTTGGACAATGGAGGGATGCTCTTCCTTGATCGGGATGGTCATGTTGTGTGGGAAAAGGAAGAAATCGGGGCATGGGTGGACATGTCTGGGGACGGCCAACGCATAGTAGCTAGTTCTCTCAATGGACTTGTCGTCTTAGGTGTAGATGGAAACATAATTTGGCAGAGCGATGCACTTGGTTACTTCCCTGGAGACGGAGGCAACCTCAATATCTCGCGAAACGGTAAGACGATAGTGGGGCTTGAAGCGGCAATGATATACGAAGGCAATCGAGTCTGCGTCTTCGACAGAGCGGGAGAGAACGTTTACAGCGACACAGATTCCAACAGTTCACCACGCGTAGCGGTCTCTGAAAGCGGCCAGTTCGTTGCAATTGCGTTCGCAAGAAAACTCATATTGCTCCGTTGTGAATGGTAATTCGTGGAGCTCACTTGCGAAGCTGTGCTTCTTCCTGATCTAGTAGGGGCTTGCTATTGCCGCCGGCCTCCTTGTCAGGGGTTACCGTTCCGTAGCACCAGTTGCCAGCAGCTCCCAGAATACGCTTCCTCATGGACTATCCCGTGTTCTTGTAAAGCCTATTCTTGCTGTGACAGTTTCCTGGCTTTCTCCAGACGCTTCATTAGCTTCGGTCTTGCTACCCCCGGAGCATGCGTTTGCTTCGCGTAGCGTTGCAATATGGTTGCCTCAGGCTTGTAGTTCCTTCGTTTACGGTAGACTATTGGAAGCTGCTCATAATACCAGGGATCGAACCACAACCTTCAGCTCAGGATCCTTTCCCAACAGCATCCGCAATCCCAAGAAGGAGTTTCTCTGCTTTGTCCAGATCGCCAGCTCGCTTCAGGGCTTTGACTTTCTCAACCTACTCCGTGTAGTGCCTGCCCTTATAGAAACCTAGCCTGTCCATTTCTCCTGCTCGCCATCTGTCTCGATCCCTCGCTATTGGCTATAGGATGTTGCCGCACTACATTTCACTTACGCGATCATTATCAACGGCACTATCACAGCTAAAGCTAATGTCATCCAGAGAACGAAGGGGTGATCATCGCCACGGCGTCCGCATCGGAAGCGGCAAGGAAGTCGCTGGCCCAAACGCTCGCAATGGTGCCCGCAGGACCGCAAAAATCAAGCACGCGACGATCACCGTCGATTTGGCCTTGGCAAATTCGCACAGCACGCCCAGCGCGAAGGAACTTCTCCGAGATGAGGCCGTCCAGACGCTCGACTTTTTTCTGCTCCGCAGGCTCCAGTCCCGAACACAAGATCATCGAAGTCTTGGCATCCTCGCTCATTGTTGTAATCTCCTTTCGTTGCGCCGCCACCGAGCGTCACTCCTCAGACGTTGGTTCGGTCCGGTTCCATATCCTAGCATCCTTGAGGCGGGCGGGAATCTCTTCGAGCCAGTGGTCGGGAGGCCTCTTGGGGCCATCAAGCAAATAACAGCGACTGTCGTCACCAAGCTGCACGAGGGCATACCAGTCGCGGTTCAGCGAAACGGGATCATCCGGAGAGTACCTGTAGACATCCACTCCACCGATCAGATCTCCTATGCGGTTGTCGCCGTGATAGTACGGGGTAGCTTGACTTGGCGAGACGGAGCCATACACAGAGCACAATATGTCTGATGGAATCTCAGAGAGGCATGCGGGTATTGTCTCCGTCGTGAACTGAACAGGCTCCGAAGAAACCGATCCTATCTCGTCAAACGGCTCTCTGGGAACTTTCTTAGTTCTCATATTCTACCTCTTTCAACCCAACAACGGCCATTTTGCACTTCCGCAACATAGTATGTCGAAGAGCGGCGGGTGCCAACTCTCTTTGTGTGAATTCGGAAAACACAGACCCCATTCCAGACTGGTCCTTAAGGAATTATCGCATGCGTCCCCGGAATTCCCGGAGCTTCGATTGGAGTCATGGATGCCTCTCAGGGTCATCTTGTTGGCCGAACCTTAGTCTCCAAGCGCTGTCGAAGTTGTTGCGCAGCTCATTCTCCTTGGGATTACGCAATCGAGTGACGTAACTCGATAAGTGGGCCTCGATTTGGTCAAGCATCTTGTGTGGGTCGATTTGTATGAAGCTCACAGCCTGACCGGTCGAATTGAGCTCTATTCTCACAGACTCCTCATACCTGCCAAGAATGACTTTGCCTTTTGTCATCCCTGTGTGAAATAGGCCGCACCGAACCTCCTCATAAAGCGCATTGACTGCCCTATCGATAATGCTCTTAGACGGACCCTGGGGCTTGAATACTTCTTTGAATCCTTTTCTGAAGAACTCCGGCGATTTGCGCTTACTGTCCTCGCCTCTCAGGAAGATGGCATGACCCTCCACGTATGTAAGTGATACAAGAAGCAAGACGAATCCCGCGTGATCAGAGTTCTTCTCCAGAATTCTCGCTTGGTCGTGAAACCATCCGCGGATCTGGTCTTCATATATCGCAACACGCGTTTCGAAGGTACTGTCAATCAGATGATTGTCGCTGTAATGTCGACTTATCCGCGCCAAGATATAGCCTCCTTTAGCAAATGCCTAACCGCATGTATAGCTGACTTTGGAAACCTTCGCTTCGCGTGGATTCCCAAGTACGTGTCCATGCATTGGCTCGGTGCTCATCTTCTCTCTTGCGCTTTCGTGAACTTGCGGAAATCACCCATCAGTTTCTTGAGCATTCCGCATTCAAATTGATCTTGGCAAGTCTTCAGCATGGACTCGTTCATGAGTGCCCAAATAACGTCTCCTGGTTTGGCCTCCGAGCCAAACCGAGCAGAGAGCGCGGCTTTTGTACGCAAGTACTCTGCATTGCTACCCATTGTGAAGACCCAATGGTCAAGTTGCCAGAGGTACTTCACGTAGGATGCTTGGATTTCCGTCAAGAACGGCGACGGATAAATTGGCTGTCTGGGTTCCGCATAGACCTTTTCTGAGCAGCCTGGGCACGTGAATTGCGAGCGGCGGGTGGGCGTCTTTCGTTTGGACAGATCCTTCTGACAGTACGGACAGACCTTGAGCCTGTCTGGAACCTCTGCCTGTGTCTGGATGTACCGTTGAGGTTCCTCTTTCTCCGGTTCGGACTGCTTCTTAAAGATTCGGAACAGACTCATGGTGTCTTCCTTTAGTCATCGAGCAAGGTTCTTGTGCGACCACAGTATATCGACGGGAAGATGGTGCCAATTCTCTGTCCGTCATCGCTTTAGATACTGTGAGAAGTCGAAGGACATAACCCCTTTAGGCTGCTCCTTGAGAATTGCGGCATGCGTCCCCGGACTCACTTCACGACAAAAATAACTCGCTTGTCATCGACAAATCTGTTTTGATATTCTACCAACAAATCCCGCTTATCTGGGCGTATGACTAATACTATGACAATCCCGAACTCCTCTAACTGACGAATAATCTGCCCAACTAAACGATCATATTCGCTTCGGCTAGGGGTTACCTTTGCTTCAATCGCTATTCCGTATGCCGCCAGTATGTCTGTAAGCGAAGCCCCTTGCTGTTCCGGTGCTGTGATCCCTTTGCCTTCAAGATGCTCTGCAAGCGCTCCTATGTAAGCTTCCTCGTACTTAAAACATTGCTTTGGCAGCCAATCTTCAATGACCTTCACGACATCATCTGTCTGCGCTTGCAGTTCTTCGGGTGCTTGTTTGGTCTTCCATCCGGGCATTGAGTGTAACCGCGTCTTTTCAAAACCTTCGAGGGTCAACCAAACGGTAGATATCCCCCCACCCGTCTCAAACGTTCCTGCTCTTCGCAAGAATTTCACCCATCCGGCGTCAGAAAGGTGTTGACAAAGAGCTGCGAAATCTTCCTTCTCAAGTTCGACGGCTTGCTGCATACGAGCCACGTCTTTGACCCCAACATTGCGTGCGATAGCTCCATGCTGGCTTAGATACTCAAGTAATAGGCCCCTTTTGATCTGGATTTGGCTGTTGGTTAGCATCCCACCTCATCTTTCTAACTTCTCGAGCAGTGTATTATGGGCTTAGCCTATGCCTTTGCGCCCGCTCCATGAATGATTATGTTGCACTCGCGCGACATGGTACGAAGACGCGAAATGAAGGCCAATTCTACCCCTGGCATCGCTGGCACAGGTGCCAAAAAGCGTATCGTTGCATGGCAGGATGTCGACGTGGGGTCTCTGGAGTTCGACGCTCATTTCGTTGCCTCCTCGACGACGCGGATTTCTTCGTCGGTCAGACCGTAGAGCTCGTAGACAAGCTGGTCGATCTGCTTGTCGGTCGCGTCGATTTGGCGCTGGAGCATGGTCTTCTCTTGACTCGTTTTCGCCGCAGTCAACTGCTCGTGCAGTTTGAGTATCGTTTCGACCAGTTCGACCATTCGATTGTGCATTTCAGAATTGTCGTGGTTGAACGCAATTGGGAGAGATCTCAGTTGCCCTACCTTAATCTGTGGGAATGCGTCGTGAGCTTCATCGTAGTAACTCTTGATGAAGAAAGCAACTAGCTTGCTGCCGAGGATTCCCGCAAGGAACTTCGCGGAAGGCACTGTCCTAAGAGGCTTAGAGACGTAGACCTGTTGATCAGCGACCGAATCCTCTTCCTCCACTGTAACGATCAAACGCTCTCCCAGGATCTTTCTTGAGTATACTCGTTCTCCCTCAAAGAATCTGACTTTCCTTGGTTCCGCTAACCATGGTCCATAGCTGATGAATTCTCTGGGAAGAAGAGGCGAGAATCTATCCAAATCCTTCCCGTAGATGAACGACCTCATCCCCTTCTTCTTCACCTTGCAGTGATAAGGTCTCTCTTCCAGATCACGACGAATTTGCGGTCCAGAGCCAAAAGCCGATTGCCCATACCCACCAAGTCTATATGGATGGACACCCCTTGTTAGTTCGGCAAAACTCCCCAAAGAGGGAAACTCGCTATTCAACCGATAGACAATAGAAGACGTCGCGGTATCGAGAGTGGTTGAGATCGGCCTTTCCCCGTTACTGTAATCACTGGTCTTGTGTTTCGCTACAAGAGTAACTCCACCACTACGGGCAAGCATCATGATCTTGAAAGTCCTTCCAGGGCGGCAGGACTTCTCATAGGAGTAGATGCTTGTATCAACAGTCAGGCCTACAAACGTGCCTGGTGGTGGCGTCGCTATACAAAGATCAGTGGCATGTCCTAAGACAAAACTCCGAGTTCTTGATGAATAGTCGTTTTTCAACCACACGTTCGGGACTATTTGAGATACTCGCCCTGCGTCCTTACATGAATTTGCGGCTCTTTCGATGAAAATGGAGAACATGTCTAGTTGGTATGGCGAGCTCTTGTATTTCGTCCCCAGATAAGATTTCTCAGTATCCGTGATTCCAAGAGACTTCCAGTCTCGACCATATACATACGGTGGATTCCCAATCACCGCGTCGAACCCACCGGCTGCCATGATCTCGGGAAACTCGGCGTTCCAGTCGAAGGCGTTGACTCGGTAGCGCTCTTCATTATCGAGTAGGCTCAACTGCTGGCCTTTGTAGAAGTCTGGGCCGATGAGCGAGTTACCGCACTTGATGTTGTCGCCTAAATCAGGGAGTGCCCGCTCGTGGAACAGCCGGAGGCTCTTTCCTAACGTTTCGGCATTCTCACCTTCGAGGACCTTCAGCAAGAGCGAGAGCTTGGTCACCTCAACGGCCTGGGTGTCGATGTCCACACCGTAGATGTTGTTCAGTAAGATGCGCTTCTTCTCCGCCGTGGTAAGTCGCCACTCGCCAGCGGGGCCTTGATAGATCCTGGGAGAGCGGCCTTTGGCGTGTTTCTCGGGCTCGTGCTTTGCGTACCACTCTTGGTGCCAGTTGTGGAGATACTGATAAGCCCCGAGGAGGAACGAGCCGGAGCCGCAGGCGGGATCGAGCACCCGCAGTTTGGCAACCTGGTTCGGCGTGTTTCCTTCAAGGAGCTTACCTACAGTGTTCTTGACGATGTAGTCAACAATGTAGGTGGGGGTGTAGTAGACACCACCGGCTTTCTTCACCTCGGGCTTGTCCTCCACCTTGGCCTGATGCCCGGCAGTGAGGCGAATTACCTTGCCGAGGAACTGCTCGTAGATGTGGCCCAGGATGTCAGCGGGAAGGACGGAGAACTCAAATGGACTTTCCGGGTAGTAGAGACCCTTGAAGATCTCCTTTAGCACCTTGTCGTCGATGGTGAGGCCGAGCGTGAGGTCGTCGGGTGGGTCGGTGCGCTTCTTCTCCGTACTGAAGTGAAACAAGCCGGAGTTGTAGCGTTCATCGGCACGGCGGAAGATCTGACATAGCCGCTCGTAGGCACGCGTCCCGCTCTGCAGGGCCATCAACTGCCCGTAGTGTTCAATCCCACGATCCTCACAGATGCGCAAGAAGATGATCCGATCGACCGTCCGTTGTACAGCATAGTTCAGCTCGCGCGTGGAGAGGTTCGTGTTGCGCAGGGCGATGTTCCGCGCCAGGAGATCGCGCCAATTTTCGATCTCCTTTAGGAAAGCATCGTCGACCTCAGCGGTCCCGCGTTTCGTCTTGCTCGATTCGACGTACTTGTCAAACGATCCCTTGAGAATCGCCTCGCGGGAGAAGATCGCAGCGATCTCGTCCCAGCGGGCTTCGTATTCCGTGTAGGTGAAGTAGAGAACGCGTGCGACCGACGCCTTGTCCGCATGGTTCGGCTTTATCCGGCAGTCGTAGACCGCGAATTCCTCAAAGTCAGTGAGGATGGAGAGCGGTAGCTTGGCCGACCAGGCATAGCGGCGCAGTTGATAGGCGGGATCGGGATCGTTCTTGATATCTACGCCGGGCCGCTTCGCCTCGACGAAAAACTTACGCGCACCGCCGATGCGGAACGCGTAATCCGGCGCCTTCGTCACCCCGCCGATCTTGATCGCATCCTCGTGTACAACGTCCTTGTACGCCTCGGCGTAGCCCTGTTCGTTATCGATATCCCAACCAAGCGCCTTAAAGAACGGGTCGATGAACTCGCGACGGGTTTCGGTCTCGTTGTACTCGCTGCTGCGGTAGCTCTCGCGATTTCGATCGAATCGTTTGACAAGCTCGCTTAATTCCCGCAATGTCGGCATTCGTTAGTCTCCTCTTCAAGTTCTACACCATCATAGCTATTACTTCATAGGGACGCAAAACGCTACTTGCCTTCTATGGCTTCGTGGTATTTCGAGTGCATAGCTGGACATACGGTAAGAAACGGAGTGGCTCTCGCTGGAGACGTGAAACGGGTGATGCGTAATGAGTGAAGGGTAGTGAGTTCCCTCTCGGAGCATCGTTTTCAGAAGTAGGGAGCTTCACTTGATCCACGATTTCGGCTAGAATGCATGAGACCAATGCTTCGAGGAGGAGAACAAT
>Ga0307378_10013413_pt1 | contig 10369 bp, 5 predicted proteins | sample UN1MG_FD_202238 | JGI IMG/M metagenome (GOLD analysis project Ga0307378, IMG submission 202238) | Soil microbial communities from Risofladan, Vaasa, Finland - UN-1 | ecosystem: Environmental > Terrestrial > Soil > Coastal area > Acid sulfate soil | place: Finland: Risofladan, Vaasa | collected...
GAACGCTGGACCGCAACGGTCTGCGCCCCAGCCGATACGTGGTCACCGCCGACGGGCTGGTCGTGCTGGCCAGCGAGGTGGGCGTGGTGGAGTTCCCCCCAGCCAAGATCAGCCAGAAAGGCCGCCTCCAGCCCGGGCGGATGTTCCTGGTCGACACCGTCGAGGGCCGGATCGTCCTGGACAACGAGATCAAGAGCAAGATCGCCCGCCAAAGCCCCTACCGGCGCTGGCTGGAGCAGAACCGCATCGAGCTGCGGGGACTGTTCAGCCCCGCCCGCCCCGCCGCCTCTGACCCGGACACGATCGCCCAGCGGATGCGGGCCTTCGGGTACACCCGCGAGGAGCTGAAGACCATCCTGGCGCCCATGGCGGTCAATGCCCAGGAGCCGCTGGGCTCGATGGGCACCGACACGCCCCTGGCCGTCCTGTCCACCCGCCCCAAGAGCGTGTTCGGCTACTTCAAGCAACTGTTCGCCCAGGTGACCAATCCGCCCATCGACCCCCTGCGCGAGGGGCTGGTCATGTCGCTGATGACCTTCGTGGGCAAGCGCCGGAACCTGCTGGACGAGAGCCCCGAGCACTGCCGCCAGCTCAAGCTGCCCCACCCCATCCTGACCAACGAGGACGTCCTCCGCCTCCGCCAGGCCCGGCGGGCCGACTACAAGGTGGCCACGATCCCCGCCCTGTTCGACGCCGCCGCCGCCGACCCCGCCGCCGGCCTCAAGCGGGCGCTCGACGAGATGGTCGCCGCAGCCGAACGGGCGATCGCCGAGGGCGCCTCCCTGCTGATCCTGTCCGACCGCGGCGCCGACGCGGACCACGCCGCCATCCCCTCCCTGCTGGCGATGGGGGCGCTGCACCACGGGCTGCTGGAGAAGCGCCTTCGCGGGCAGGTGGGCATCTGCGTCGAGTCCGGCGAGCCGCGGGAGGTGATGCACTTCTGCCTGCTCTGCGGGTACGGCGCCAACTGCATCAACCCCTACCTGGCCCTGGAGGTGGTCGAGGAGCTCCGCCGCACCGGCCTGGTGCCCCCGGAGATGGAGCCCGAGCAGGTCGTCGACAACTACATTGCCGCGATCAAGAAGGGCCTGCTGAAGACCATGTCCAAGATGGGCATCTCGACGCTGCGCAGCTACCGCAGCGGCCAGGTGTTCGAGTGCGTGGGCATCGATCGGGAGGTGATCGACGCCTACTTCAAGGGCACCCCCAGCCGGATCGGCGGGGTGGGGCTGGACGAGATCGCCGAGGAGGCCCTCACCCGCCACCGCGATGCCTTCGCCGAGCGGGCCGGCGGGCGGGCCGACCTGGACTTCGGGGGCGAATACCAGTACCGCCGCGACGGCGAGCGCCACCTGTGGAACCCGGAAACGGTCACCCAGCTTCAACAGGCCGTGCGGGCGAACGATCAGGCCGCGTACGATCGCTTCGCGGCCGCGGTCAACGACCAGTCCCGCGGGCTGTGCACGCTGCGAGGCCTGTTCGAGCTGCCCGCGGGCAAGCCGGTGCCGCTGGAGGAGGTTGAGCCGGCGGCGGAGATCGTCAAGCGGTTCTACACCGGCGCGATGAGCCACGGGTCGATCAGCAAGGAGGCGCACGAGACGATGGCGGTGGCGATGAACCGCCTGGGGGGGATGAGCAACACGGGCGAAGGCGGGGAGGACCCCGCCCGGTACGCCCCGGCCGCCGGGGGCGACTCGTCCAACTGCGGGATCAAGCAGGTGGCCAGCGCCCGCTTCGGGGTAACCTGCGAGTACCTGGCCAACGCACGGATGCTGCAGATCAAGATGGCCCAGGGCGCCAAGCCCGGGGAGGGCGGGCACCTGCCGGGACACAAGGTGACCGAGGAGATCGCCCGCCTGCGGCACGCCACGCCGGGGGTGTCGCTGATCTCCCCGCCGCCTCACCACGACATCTACTCCATCGAGGACCTGGCCCAGTTGATCTACGACCTGAAGTGCTCCCACCCGGGCGTGGGCGTATCGGTCAAGCTGGTCAGCGAGGTGGGCGTGGGCACCGTCGCCGCCGGCGTGGCCAAGGGCAACGCCGACGAGGTGCTCATCAGCGGCTACGACGGCGGCACCGGCGCCAGCCCGCTGTCCTCGATCCGGCACGCCGGCATCCCGTGGGAGCTGGGGCTGGCCGAGACGCAGCAGACCCTGGTGCGCAACGGGCTGCGCGACCGCATCCTGGTGCAGGTGGACGGGCAGTTGCGGACCGGGCGCGACGTGGTCGTCGGCGCCCTGCTGGGGGCCGAGCGCTTCGGGTTCGGCACCAGCGCCCTGGTCGCCCTGGGCTGCGTCCTGATGCGCAAATGCCACCACGGCACCTGCCCGGTGGGCATCGCCACGCAGGACCCCGACCTGCGCAAGCGCTTCGCCGGCAAGCCCGAGCACCTCCAGCGCTACCTGCTGTTCGTGGCCGAGGAGGTCCGCCGCATCATGGCCGAGCTGGGCTTCCGCACCTTCGATGAAATGGTCGGCCGGGTGGACCGCCTCCGCACCCGCCGCGCGGTGGAGCACTACAAGGCGCGGGGGCTGGACTTCTCCGCCATCCTGGCCCCGCCGGACAGCTCCGGCGGCCAAGCGATCCGGCGGGTCCGGACCCAGTCCGATCTGCTGGCCGGGCACCTGGACTGGACGCTGCTGGAGAAGGTGGCCGGGGCGATCGAGACGGGCCGGAAGGTGTCGATCGAGATGCCGATCCGCAACGTCCACCGGACGGTCGGGGCGATCCTGAGCAACCGGATCGTCACCGCCCGCGGGTCCGAAGGGCTGCCGGACGGGACGATCGAGCTGAACTTCACCGGCTCCGCCGGGCAGAGCTTCGGGGCCTTCCTGGCGCCGGGGGTGACGCTGAAGCTGACCGGCGACGCCAACGACTACCTGGGCAAGGGGCTCTCGGGCGGGCGGATCGTGGTGGTGACCCCCCCGGAGGCGCCCTTCGACCCGCACGAAAACATCATCGTGGGCAACACGCTGCTGTACGGGGCGACGCGGGGCGAGGTGTTCATCAACGGCCTGGCGGGCGAGCGGTTCGCCGTCCGCAACAGCGGCGCGGTGGCGGTGGTCGAGGGCGTCGGCGACCACGGGTGCGAGTACATGACCGGCGGGACCGTGGTGGTCCTGGGCCGGACCGGGCGGAACTTCGCCGCCGGCATGAGCGGCGGGACCGCCTACGTCCTGGACGAGCACCAGCTCTTCGACACGCTGTGCAACCTGGACATGGTGGACCTGGAGTCCGTCTGGCACCCGGAGGATCGGCAGGTGCTGCGGGAGCTGATCGAGCAGCACTACAACCGCACCCGCAGCCCCCAGGCCCAGCGCATCCTGCGGCAGTGGCGCGAGATGGTCGGGCGCTTCGTCAAGGTCATGCCGATCGACTACCGCAAGGCCCTGCAGCGCCTCCAGGACCGCGAGCAGCGGCAGACCGAATTCACCCCCGCCACCGAGGAGGTGTTCGGCCATGGGTAAACCTACCGGGTTCATCGAGTACCGGCGAAAGGACGTCGACCACCGCCCCGTTGCCGAGCGGGTCAAGGACTTTCTGGAAGTCGACCTTCCCCTGAGCGAGGAAACCCTCCGCCAGCAGGCGGCGCGGTGCATGGACTGCGGCATCCCCTTCTGCCACGGGGTGGGCTGCCCGCTGGGCAACGTGATCTCCGAGTTCAACGACCTCCTCTACCGGGGCCGGTGGCGGGAGGCCGCCGAGGTCCTGCACGCCACCAACAACTTCCCCGAGATCACGGGCCGGATCTGCCCCGCCCTGTGCGAAGCCTCCTGCACGCTGAACATCAACGACGATCCGGTGCTGATCCGCCACATCGAGTGCCGGGTGGCCGAACGGGCCTGGGCGGAGGGTTGGGTCCAGCCCCGCCCCGCCCGGCGGAAGACGGGCAAACGCGTGGCCATCGTGGGTTCGGGCCCCGCCGGGCTGGCGGCCGCTCAGCAGCTTGCCCGGGCCGGGCACGGCGTGGTCGTGTTCGAGAAGGGCCGCAAGCCCGGCGGGCTGATGCGGTACGGCATCCCCGACTTCAAGCTGGACAAGCGCCTGATCGACCGCCGCCTGGAGCAGCTATCGGCCGAGGGCGTGGAATTCCAGACCGGCGTGGCCGCGGGCGAGGACATCTCCCCCGGCTACCTGCGGCGCATGTTCGACGCGATCTGCCTGACGATGGGCGCGGGCCAGCCGCGAGACCTGCCCATCGAGGGCCGTCAGCTCGACGGCATCCACTTCGCGATGGACTTCCTGACCCAGCAGAACCGCCTGAACGCCGGCGAGGCGGTGGACGGGCCGATCCTCTCCGCCGCGGGCAAGACGGCGGTCGTGCTGGGCGGCGGGGACACCGGCAGCGACTGCGTGGGCACTTCGATCCGTCAGCACGCCCGGCGGGTGCACCAGCTCGAAATCCTCCCCGAGCCCCCGCGCCGCGCCAACCCCCAGACCCCCTGGCCCCAGTGGCCGCGGATCCTGCGGACCTCCACCAGCCACGAGGAGGGCTGCGACCGGCGGTGGTCGGTGATGACCAAACGCTTCACCGGCGAGGGCGGGCGCGTCAAGGGCCTGGAGGGTGTGGCGGTGGAGTGGGTCAGCCAGGACGGGCGGTACGCACCGAACGAGGTGCCGGGCTCGGAATTCACGCTGGCCGCGGAGCTGGTGCTGCTGGCGTTGGGCTTCGTCCACGTGGCCCATTCGGGCCTGGTCGAGCAACTGGACCTGAAGCGGGACGGTCGCGGCAACGTGCAGGTGGACGATCGGCACATGACCAGCGTCGAGGGCGTCTTCTCCGCCGGCGACACCGTCACCGGCGCCTCCCTGGTCGTCCGCGGCATCCAGGCCGGTCGAGACGTGGCCGAGGCGATCGACCGCTGGCTGATGGAACGGTGATGACTGGCGATTGTCGATTGACGATTGACGATTGCGGATTGCCGCGCGGAAACGTTTAGCAGCGACCCGCAGGGGAGCTCGTCGCAGCCGTCACGCGGAGATGCGGAGATACACCAATCGAAGGGGAACGCGCTCCCCTGCGGGTCGCGGCTAAACGGGATCCGCCAGGACGCGTTCAAACCCCGTGTAGACGTTCAGCCGCCGGCCGCGGAGGAAGCCTACCAGGGTGACGCCGAACCGGCGGGCGAGCGAGGCGGACAGGGTCGTCACGGCCGAGCGCGACGCCAGCAACGGCACGCGGCAGGCGACGGCCTTGGAGACGATCTCCGCCGAGAGCCGGCCCGTCGTCAGCATCAGCTTGTCGGTCACGTCCACCCCGTCCAGCAAGGCCCTGCCGATGACCTTGTCGAAGGCGTTGTGCCGACCCACGTCCTCGGCATAGAAGATAATGCCCTCCGCCCAGGCCAACGCGCAGGCGTGGACCCCGCCGGTCTGGGCCCACAGCTTCGCCCGGCCCTGGAACTCCGCGGCCAGCTCGCCCAGCCTGCCGGCGCCGATGGCCAGGCCGGGGCCGACCGCGGCGTACGCCGGCGCGTCCATGTCGCGTCCCGTCCCGCCGCCCCCACAGCCGGTGCCCCACGTCCAGCGGCGCGTCACCGCCTCCAGGGCGTCGGCGTCCAAGTCGCCGACGACGCGAATCCTGCCGGCGGCCTGATCGACCTCCACGCCCCGCAGGTCCGCCCGGCTCCGCAGGGCGCCCTCCCCCGCCAGGAAGCCCACCGCCAGCGCGTCCAGCTCCCGCGGCAGGCAGAGCATCGCCAGGCGGAACTGCCCGTCGTTGACGTCCAGCTCGACCCGCGCCTCGGCGACGACCTTGTCGCCGGCCGCCTCCGGGGCGCCCGCGTCGAACCGGCGGATCGGATAGTCCTCGACAACGTCCATAACCATGGGCCGGCGGGGCTATCGGAAGCAGCCCAACTGGCATTCCCTGATCTTGATGCCCAACTCGTTGCACATCCTGCCGATCTCCGCCGGCGGGGCGCCCGTCTCGGCCGCCATCTCCAACAGCACCTTGCAGGTCACCCGCCCCTCGATCGCCCTGGATCGCACGGCCTGTCGCAATTGCTGTTCCGTCATCGCCTCCACTCCCATCGAGCCTTGTCGCAATGAGATTAGAACCGGCCCCACCCCCCGGTCAAGCAATCGCGCCCTCCCAGCTTGCCCAGGGCCGCCATCACGCCCGCCGCCCGGCCGGCCGGCTTGGCCTTTTGGCGCCGCTGTTGTTCTTGCCATCGTTGCTTCGGTGCCGCTATGCTTCCTCGCCCGGCCGTTCATCTGCTACGATCCCGGTCAGGACAGCGGGCAAAGGCCCGTGCCACGGACGAAGTTCCCATGACGCAAAGCCATGACACAACGCCCGCTTCCGAGATCCCCGAGCCGACGCCGGAGCAGATCGGTTCGTTGCTGGACGAGCTGGCCGGGGTGGAGCTGATGGGCATGCTCCAGTCGGTCCAGCAGCGCTGGGGCTACCTGCCGGCGCCGGTGCTGCGGGAGATCGCGCGGCGGACGCGGACGCCCCTGAGCCGGATCTACGGCGTGGTGAGCTTCTACGCCAACTTCCACACGGCCCCGCGAGGCCGGCACACCGTCCGCGCCTGCCGCGGCACGGCCTGCCACGTCCGGGGCGCGACCAGGGTGCTGTCGGCCATCGAGCGGACGCTGGGGATCACGGAGGGGCAGTCCACACCCGACCTGGAGTTCTGCCTCGAGACCGTCGCCTGCCTGGGCACGTGCTTTCTGGGGCCGGTGATGATGATCGACGGCGAGTACTTCGGCAATCTCACGCCCGAGAGCGTCCAGACCATCCTGGCCAACTACGGAACCGGCGAATGACCGCCCCGCTCAAGACGATCGACGACCTCCAGCGGCTCCGGGACGACCTGGCGGCCCGGCCGGCGGCGGAGATGGATATCCGCGTCTGCTCGACCGGCTGCCGCGCCCGCGGCGCCCTGCGGGTCTGCCAGGCGCTCGAAGACGCCATCGCCGAAGCCGGCCTGGGCGAGACGGTCCGGGTCGTAAGGACGGGCTGTCTGGGAATGTGCGCCGGGGCGGTGGCGGTGGCGGTCCAACCCGCCGGTCTCTTCTACCGGGGCGTGACGGTCGGGGATGCCGCCGAGATCGTCGAGCGAACGGTCCGCCGTGGCGAGGTGCTCGACCGCCTCTGCTGGCAGGGCGCCGACGGGCCCGTGCCGCACCGCGAGGACATCCCCTTCTACCGGCACCAGGACCGCCGCGTCCTGGCCAACTGCGGCCGGATCGACCCCACGAGCCTCGACGACGCCCTCCAGGCGGGGGCCTACGCCTCGCTGGCGACGGTCCTGTCCGGGATGCCGCCGGAGGGTGTCATCGAGCAGGTGACGGCGTCGGGCCTGCGAGGCCGGGGCGGAGCGGGCTTTCCGACCGGGCGGAAGTGGCAGTTGGCCCGCGCCGCCGCCGGCGAGCCCAAGTACGTCATCTGCAATGCCGACGAGGGCGACCCCGGGGCCTTCATGGACCGCGCCCTCCTGGAAGGCGACCCGCACCTGGTGATCGAGGGGATGCTGATCGGCGCCTACGCCATCGGCGCCGCCCGAGGCACCATCTACGTCCGGGCGGAGTACCCCATCGCCATCGAGCATACCGCCGCCGCGCTGGCCCAGGCGCGGCAACGGGGGCTGCTGGGCGAGGACATCCTCGGCAGCGGGCTGGACTTCGAGATCGAGATCCGCCAGGGGGCCGGGTCGTTCGTCTGCGGCGAGGAGACGTCGCTGATCGCCTCGATCGAGGGGCGCCGGCCCATGCCGCGGTCCCGGCCGCCGTTCCCCGCCGTCGAGGGCCTGTACGGCAAGCCCACCAACATCAACAACGTCGAGACCTGGGCCAACGTCCCGCGGATCATCGCCGCCGGGCCCGACGCCTACGCGGCGGTCGGCACGAAGCGGTCCAAGGGCACGAAGATCTTCGCCCTGGCGGGCAAGGTGGCCAACACGGGCCTAGTGGAGGTGCCCATGGGGGCCACGCTGCGGGAGATCGTCTTCGACATCGGCGGGGGCATCCCGCGGGGGCGGAAGTTCAAGGCCGTCCAGATGGGCGGGCCCTCCGGCGGATGCGTTCCCGCCCAGTACCTGGACCGGCCCATCGACTACGACTCCCTCCGCGAGATCGGCGCCATCATGGGTTCGGGCGGCTTGATCGTCATGGACGAAGCCACCTGCATGGTGGACATCGCCCGCTTCTTCACGGAGTTCGTGCAGGCGGAGTCGTGCGGCAAGTGCGTTCCCTGCCGCGTCGGCACCAGGCGCATGCTCGAGATCCTCACCCGCATCACCAACGGACAGGGCGAGCTGGAGGACATCGACCGGCTGGTCGCGCTGGGGGAGATGATCCGCGACGCGTCGCTGTGCGGGCTGGGGCAGACGGCGCCCAACCCCGTCCTGTCCACCATCCGGTTCTTCCGCCACGAGTACGAGGCTCACATCGTCGAGAAGCGCTGCCCCGCCCACTCCTGCGAGGCGCTGATCACGACCACCTGCTCCAGCGCCTGCCCGGCCCACGTGAACATCCCCGAGTACGTGGCCTTGATCTCGGAAGGGCGGTTGGCCGAGGCCCTCGACGTGATCCGGCGCCGCAATCCCTTCGCCAGCGTCTGCGGGCGGGCCTGCGACCACCCCTGCGAACGGTTCTGCCGCCGGGGGGACATCGACGAGCCGGTCGGCATACGGAACCTCAAGCGGTTCGCCACCGAGCAGGTCACCGACACCACGGTCAGCCCCGCCCTGCGATGGCACGGGCCCCGTTCGGGAAAGGTGGCCGTCATCGGCTCGGGGCCCGCGGGGCTGTCGGCGGGGTACTTCCTGGCCCTGATGGGCAGGGAGGTCACGGTCTTCGAGGCGATGGACGTCGCCGGCGGGGTCCTGCGGGTGGGCATCCCCGATTACCGCCTGCCCCGCGAGGCCGTTGCGCGCGACATCGACTACATCCGCGACGCCGGCGTCGAGATCCGCACGGGCCGGAAGATCGAGTCCCTCCAGGAACTCCGCCACGCCGGGTTCGACGCGATCTTCGTGGCCGTCGGCGCCCACAAGGGCATGACGCCCGGCCTGGAGGGCGAGGACCTGCCGGGCGTGTGGGACGCCCTGCGCTTCCTCCGCGAGGTCTCCACGGGGCTCTTGACGGAGATGGCCGGGGCCGCCGTCGTGATCGGCGGGGGCAACGCGGCCATCGACGCGGCCCGGACGGCGCTGCGCCTGGGCGCCGAGCCGGTGACGATCCTCTACCGGCGCACCCGCCAGGAGATGCCGGCGCTGCCCCAGGAGATTGAGGAAGCCATAATGGAGGGAGTACGCCTGCATCCGCTCGTGGCCCCCATCGAGATCCTCGGCGAGGGGCGGGTGTCCGGGGTCCGGTGCGCCTTGATGAAGCTGGGCCCGGCGGACGAGGGCGGGCGCCGCCGGCCCGTGCCGACCGGCGCGGAGGAGGTGGTCCGGACGGATCACGTGATCCTCGCCATCGGGCAGGCCTCGGAGCTGGATTTCGTCACCCCCGACGGCGAGCTGGTCATCACCCGCGGGCGGATCGAGACCCACCCCGTCACGCAGCGATCGGGCGCCAGCGACGTCTTCGCCGGCGGGGACGTGGTCACCGGCCCGGCGACGATCGTCCAGGCCGTCGCGGCCGGACAGCGCGCCGCCCAGGCGATCGACCGCTTCCTCGGCGGCAGGGGTGAGCTGCCCATCACGGCCGGGTTCGCCTCCCGGCGAAAGCCGGACGAATCGTCCGCTGCGCTGCCGCGGCAGCACCCCGAGGCCGTTCCGCCGGAACGGCGGCGCAGGAGCTTCGAGGAGGTCCTCAAGGAATACACTGTGGAGGCGGCGCGGTGCGAGGCCCGCCGGTGCCTCCGTTGCGACCTGGAATGAGCAGACAAGGGAAGGGCTGACCGAATGCCCCAGGATGTCTCGCTGACGATCGACGGGATGCAGGTGACCGCCTCGGCGGGCACCAGCGTCCTGAATGCGGCGCTGTCCGCCGGCATCGACATCCCCCACCTGTGCTACGACCCCGACCTGCCCCTGGCCCCGACCGGCGCCTGCCGGCTGTGCCTGGTCGAGGTCGAGGGCGCCCGGTCGCTGGTCGCCTCCTGCACGCACCCGGTCAGCGAGGGAATGGTCGTCCGCACCAACACCGAAAGGGTGCGGCAGGCCCGCCGGACCGTGATCGGCCTGCTGCTGTCGGACCATCCCCACGACTGCCTGACCTGCGAGAAGGCCGGGGCGTGCGCGCTGCAGAGATACGCCTACGAGTTGGGCGTGAAGGAATCGCCCTTCCCGGGCGAGCGCGTCTCGCCGGGGCCGGTGCAGGACGGCCCGGCCATCGCGTACGACCGCAGCAAGTGCATCCTCTGCGGGCGGTGCGTGCAGGTGTGCCACCACATGCAGATGGCCGGCGC
>Ga0307378_10013415_pt1 | contig 10368 bp, 4 predicted proteins | sample UN1MG_FD_202238 | JGI IMG/M metagenome (GOLD analysis project Ga0307378, IMG submission 202238) | Soil microbial communities from Risofladan, Vaasa, Finland - UN-1 | ecosystem: Environmental > Terrestrial > Soil > Coastal area > Acid sulfate soil | place: Finland: Risofladan, Vaasa | collected...
GAAGCCGTTTATATGGTAAGATAATGTGGCACTCTTGTGACCGAAAGGCAAGAGAAACAGAGAAAACAAACATTACCTGTGTAGTACGGCTATAATACGTCTACTCGACCAATTTGTGCCGGCACGAATTGGCGCAAAGTCTTATATGAAAGGGCATTATGGCAATAAACCGCCCTGTGGGGCACAAAAAAACAAAGCCAATCAAAGCCAATTTCGAGGCTTTGCTATTGCCGGCCGAGGGCCTGGATGATTGCCTGTTTGGCCTTATCTGTCGCGGGGCTGTAGGGATAATCGTTGCTCAATTGGGCGTAAACGGCTTTGGCTTTTTCCAGGTCTTTCAAGCCGCACGAGGCGATTACCTGGCGGGCGAGGACTTCGGCGATGTCGTAATCGCTAAGCTGTAAGTTCTTAAGGCGTTCGGTCAGGTGAAACGCAGCTTGGAATTCTGCTCTTGCCAGGAGGATATCGAGCTTGACGAGATTAACGCCGGGCGAAAAAATCTTCGCCGGGTCCTCGGCGACAACCGTCTCGATATTTGCCATCGCGTAGTCCAACTGGTTCGGGTCATTCTGGTTTTCGGCCAGAACTCTGGCGTGCCTGATGAGTCCGGTATGTTTGACTTTCAGATTGGCTTTGCCGGTCGAGTTGGAGGTTGCACTAAGCTGCTCGACAATTTCGACGGCCTCGGTAGTCCAGCCCAATCCCAGCATTGCCTGGGCCTTAGCCAGGGCGGAGCGGCGAGCCAGTTCGTTGCGCATGGAGTCTGCCGCCGGCAGTTGTTTGAATACTGCAAGGGCCTGGTCATTTTTCCCGAAATACGCGGTCAGAATTTCCGCTTCGCAGATGCCGGCTTTTTGCCGGACGGATATCTCAGCGTTGGATTTTTGCCGGAGACGATTGAAAAGTTCCAGCGACTTGCCGTACTGTTTCCGTTCTGGCCCGAGCAGATAACGGCCGAAGTCGAAGATGAAATCCGTATCCTCGGATTCCTGCACCAAGGCGGCGAGGTTTCCGGTCAGTCCTGTTGTGGCGCGTTCTTTCCAGCCGGGCCGGTCCGCTTTGTCGGCAAGAATGAAAAGATTGACCATGTCTTTGGGCGGGGCCTTATCGAGATTCCGCTGCCGTATGACCTTGTCGAAAGAGTCCGTGTCGTTCATGTTCATGAAGCATTTGTCCCATGGTGGATGAACGTAGACTTCGTGTTCGCTTCTGGCCAATACTTTTCCTTGCAGGTCAATTTCGAGCCGGACCTTGCGAAGTCCCGAGCGCAGAAAAACGTGCTTTACTGTTTCGCCCTCTGCGGTCGTGCCGTCGTCGAAAACCCACCGGTACGAATACCGGGTGAGCGGATCGGGTCTGATGGCGTCGAACTGCATCGTGACGAAACATGGGCCGGTCTGTTCGAGGCGGAAGTCGTCGATGGGCGACCATTCGAAAGCTGCGTAAACCTGGTTCGGCTCGCCGAGGTCCGCGGAGACGGCTTTGAAACGGCCGACGCCGACAAAATCCGTTCTTGTCATAACCCGGAACTCTTCGGAAGGTTTCTTCCATGCGGCCACGGCGAACATTTCCTGCCAGGGGCTGCAAAGGAAGTATTCCAGCTTATGGACGCCGGGTTCGAGCGAAATCGTTCCCTGTTTCTCTCCTCGACGAGCCTTGTTGACGTCGTGCTTTCCGGGCCAGCCGATGACCAGCTTGTCATCGACGGATATATAAGAGTCGTAGCGCGAGATTGTGGCGAAGCGGTACTTGCCATTTTTGTCCGTTTTGAAAAAACCCTTGTAGTGGTGGAGCCCGAATCCGCCCTGTTGGGGCGTCTCGTATTCCGGCAAAAGATGGATGCCGAATGCATGGTGAATATCATCGACGAGGCTGCTGGCGACCGGTTTGGCGGCGCCGTTAAAGGCTTCCAAAAATTCCGGCAGCCGATCCGACGAGCGGAGACCTTGCCTGGCCCATTTTGTCTGAAGCACGAGTCCCGCCCGAGGCTCCCAGGATTGGCTCGGATTTGTGCGTTTGTCTTTCGACACGAGATAAACCAGATAGCTCGGATTGGCCTTGGGGCTTTCGAAGAGAATATCCATCGGCTCGCCCCGCCCGGCGGATAAAACCAGACTGTTGACTCTAGCCCCGCTGTTGGTAGCGATGACTTCCGGGACGAAGTCCTCCAAATTGTGCCCCGGCGCATAGAGACGTACGAGTGAAACCTCCGGATAACCGCCTCTGAGCATAAATCCCGGGTCCACCCACTTGGCCCTGCCAAGGTAATTGTTCTCCGGGGACTTTGTGATGAGTCTGAGCTGTTTGCTGCCGGCGGGGATTGAGGTATTGATTTCGGCCAGCGGTTTCTGTGGTGTAAGCGGGCCGGCACGGAATATCAGTCTCTTGTCGGCGTAAACCTCGAATGTCACGGACGTATTCGGGTCGGCTCCATCGACAATCCCTGCTCTTGCGACAAAGTGAATATAGTCACGGTTAAGATTATAGGTAATAAAACCGGAGCCGAAGGATGGGAGAATATTCTGACACAACTTTCCATTGATTTGGTACCTTTTGATCCACCTGTTCTTGTCGATCCATTCTTTCACGTTCTTCGATTTCTTGTCGGGCGGAATATCGAGCAGCGAAACATCCGGAATGAGCGAATGCGAATAATCCTTCTCGATGCGAAATCGCAGCCCGGCATCATTCTCGTGCCAGCCGGATGTGCCGGCCGGCTCCTGGGATATGGCGGAGACCGTAATCGACAAAACGACCAGAACACGGCACAGAAATTTCCTGAAATGCCCCAGCGTTTGCGGGGCCGTCGTTATGTTTCTCAAGATTTTCAAAGCGACAGACAGCATCATTTCTGCTCCGTTGAGTTGCCGGCGGCCTGGGCCTGCGCGAGGGCTTCGAAGTAGGCGCTGACCATCTGGTTGTAGCCCTTGAAGTCCAGCGTCTGTTTCCTGGAGAGTATATTTTGAAGCTTTCCGGCCAATCCGTTATCGTTGGTGTACTGAATCGCAAGCTGCGAGCCGACGGCACTGTAGGACTTCTTCAGGCCGTCGACGGTCTCTGTGTAGGCGCTTCTGATGGCGATTCCATCGCTGCGCCGGATCGATTCTTCGAGCCTTTGCATGGCCTGGATCGAAATCTCCAATTCCGTTGCCGAGAGGTTGTGACGTTTGAGCTTTGTCACCACGTCCTCCGAGGCCTGCCTGATTTCCTGCTGGATTTGCATAGTCTCACGCATCATTTCGAGCACCTTGGGCGGCAGCTTTCCGCCCATGCCGAATTGCGTTGTGCTGTCGGTGGTTTTGCCGAGGCCGGTCCCTCCCGTTGCGGCACCGACGTCCTGGTCCTCGACCTGCCCGGCTTCCAGCGGCGTGTTGGATACTCGCTCGCGCAGGGCGTACTCGTTCTGCTGCAAGTCCTTGGCAACAGATTCGACAAGCTGGCCGTCGGACATGCCGCTACGGCCGGCACCGCTTCGGCCTTCAAGCACATTGTCCTCCGGCCTCTGGTCGCCGGTCTTGCCCTTGGCGCTCGTGCTGCTGATGGTTCCATCGGAAACAGGTCCGGCAGTGTGATCCAGAGAATTGAGGTAGCTGCCGATATCTTCGACCTCCGGCCGCATCTCTTCTTCCGATGTGATCAAGTCGCCAACCAGATCCTCCAGCTCGCTCGGCAGCTCGGCCAGCGGCGCCATCAATTGTTCGTCTTCGGGAATTTCCGCTACGAATTGAATGTTGTCATAAAATCCCAGCGTAGCTTCGCAGTTTATCATCAACTCTTCGGCCATCTCGACCGCTTCGGTTTCCAGACGATACGCATCCTCCCTGGCCTGCCGCATTTCAGCGGCTTCTTCGGCTTTATCGGCCAGCTCTTCGGCCTTCTCATAGACGCTCTTCATCGACTCGACCATCTGGCTGTCGCCGAAGTCGAGAAGATTCATATTGCTAAGGTCATTGACCAGGCTCGAAAGGATTTCGGCGAGCTTCGACTGGTCGATCGCGAGGTCTTCCAGCATTTGTTCGTCCTCTTCGGAGAAATCCTCCGGCGGCTGATCGAGAACCATCTGCCGTTTCTGCATGATGTCCTTCTGCTGCTTTATGAATCCGTCGAGCTCCTTAACCGTATTTTCCAGCTTTTCTTCCGGAGTCGGGCTGAGCGATTCGTCGGTTTCTCCCAGAAGCTCGGCCATGGCATTCTCCGCATCGATCTGGCTTTGTTTGGCGACGATGCCTTTCAGTGCGATAAGCTGATCGAGCAGGAAGACCTGCTGCTTTTCGACCGACTTAAGAGCGTAGGAAGCGGAACTGTTGTCGATTTCTTTGCTCTGGCCCGTCTCGGTTATCTTTCCGAGAATTCTTTTGTGCTCGTTGTCCCGCAACTCGACGAGGCGGGCGACAAATCCGGGCTTCGGTTCGATGGATACTTCCCATGCCCGGGTCATGTGAGATCCGACCATGTCCTGCTTTTGCTCCATCTGCGTCAGATGGCTCTTGAGAGAAGCCAGGTTGTCCTGACCGGTACGATTTGCATCGACGACGTCGTCGAGATTCGCCGTCAGATTGGCCGTGACACCCAGGGCTGTTTGCTGCGCTTTTATGGCCTTATCCAGTTCGGCAAAAGCGTTGCCGCTCGGGTCGTCCTCGGAGATTGTCATTTCTTCCAGAGATTTTACCTGCAGCATGAGCGGCTTCGAGTTGCCGGTATTTCCTGCCGGGCTGAAGTCCTCGCAGAATGCCTGCAGAATGTAGCTGCCGCCCGGTTTGAACAAGCTTGCATCGATCGACAGCAAAAGAGTCTCGCGCGATTCGGTCTTTCCGGGTGGGCCCTGGTAGTCCCAGCTTTCTATTGTTGTCTCGGAACTGCCGGTCCTCGCCGACTTATATGTCACGTAAATTCGCCTGGCTCCGAAATCGTCGTATGCCTGGGTATCGAGCCTGAGCCGTTCTCCCAGATTGACCCGGCGGTTAAGATCGGATGTGACAAATTCCACCTCCGGCCTCCGATCCTGCTGTGCGAGAACGGGGGCTTCGGCGATTTTTATTCGCTTTTCGAATCCTTTTGCTTTGACTTCTATCTGGTAGGATTCGGCCTGGCGGAGCTGTGTTTTGGCCCTCCAGAGTCCGCTGGTGTTCTCGAAGGCGATCCAGTCACCGGAATCTTTGTACCACAGGCCTTCGGCGCTTTTGTTGAGTTTGACATCGATAGTGACATCGGAACCGGCCGGTCCGGACAGAGCCTCGGGCGGGCCGAGAAGACTAATGCGTTCGGTGCCGGTGTACGAAGGAGCGAGAATGTGAAACTCGGATTCACTGATGCGTGGCACCCTGTTGACTGTCACTTTGGTGCTTGGCGTATAGGTGTTCGCGGCAAAGACGCGAAAAGCAAAGGATTCGTTCACCGATTTGAAAGTGTAATGATAGCGATTATTTCCTTCGGCCGACGACTGCATCGTTGTGGTTTTGCTGCCGCTTCTCTCGTCGCTGACATAATCACTCGCACGCTGCCACACGATTTCCGGATACTGGGCCAGCGAATCGTCAGCTTTAAGGCCCATGACTTCGACAAGTATCTCCAGATCGTCGCCTTCGGCCATGAATATATCGCCGGCCGGCGTTACTTTCAGAACCACCGAGCCCGCCGGAGGCACGTCCCACAAGGGCATGGCGTAACGCAATAGTGAATTGGCGAGCTGGTGCCCGGAGCTAATGCCGTATAAGGACCACAGTATGATAAGAATCAAAAGTGCGGTACCCCATCGAGCCAGTTTTTTGTGCTGCCACAATTCGTTCACGTTTGCTTTGGTCATCATTGCCGAGCCGGTTTTGATTGTTTCCCGGGCGAAGGGTTCTTCTTTAGGGCTCAGCCGGGCCGATTCGAAGCACAACGAGTTGATCAGCATATTTTCTGGGATTGCGAATTTTTCCTCAAGTAATAACGTTACCGATTCGAGCCTGTCACGCCGAATGAGCGGTCGCAGCAGAAGCTGCCATAGCTCAAAGCCCATCAGGCCGAGGCCGCCCAATGATATGGCCAGCCGCAGTCCCGCCGGAAGGTGCAGAAGATTGTCCGCTGCAAGCAGAACCAGCCACAGCCCCAGGCTCACCGTCAGCCAAATCAGCAGGCCCCGCAGCAGCCGGCTCGTGAGCATGAGCTTGCGGATTCTCAGTATGAGCTGGTGAATATCATTATCGTATTCAGGCGGTATCGGTTTCATGGTTCCACTCTCATGTTCTTATTTTTCGCTGCCCGGCCGATGTAAACGATGTCGTTGTCACGCTGGGTTTGCCAGAGTTCTTCGGATATCACGGCTTCCGGCGTCGGATCTTCCGGCAGAAAGATAAAGCGGAAAAATGTGCCGCGTGAAGAGAGCAGCAGCTCCTGGTTGGCCTGGTCGTATTTCCATCTCCAGATGCTCAGCCGCCAGGGCTCAACAATCCTGCCCAGCTCCCTGTCCCATTCCCCGCCGATATCGCCGAAGTTGGTGGGTGCGAATCTTCGCCGAAGATTGATAAGCGTCAAGACCTCCCGGCCGTCCTTGCTCTTCATCGCGCCGAGCAATTTTTTATCGTTATAAAAATCCCGCTGCCGTTCGACATGGTCCCTGGCAAGAGCGAAAAGTTTCTCGTCCCGGCTCTCAGGCCAGCCGACGAAATACTTGCCGTCTTTCCTGACGGCTAAATAAAAATCTTCGCCAAAAGTCGATTTCACGACAAATGTATCCGGGTTGTCGCCCCGCTCGGTCGGTACCGGAGTCAGTGAATTACGTGTTACCGCCTGGACCATATCGTTCGGCCCGAATGTCATCCCGGCAAATTTTACAGTGATGTTCGCGGAAATATCTTTTCCCTCATCCAGCATCTTGATTTTGTTGATATAAACCAGGTCCTCCAGTTTCGTGCCCTTCTCGCCCCGCTGCTTGCTGCGCAGAACAAATCGATGAGTTTTTTCTTCGGTTTCAAGATAGATTGTCACGCTGTAGAGCTGTCCTTCGAGCGTTTCGCCGCTGCTGAAAATAATCGTCGAAGAAAGGTATCTCAGCGGATAGGACTCGCCCCAGAAGGCCTTTTTTGCCGGTGTATAATCGGCTACTGCCGTCTTTTCGTCATATTTTGTCGTTTCAGTGAATTTCCAGTTCTGCCTTATTTCTTCCCTGCTCGGATAGAAACGAATTTCGCTGATCGGCTCGAAAGTGAACTGCCGGACCTTGCCGTACTGAACATCTTCGCCCGTGACCATATCCGAGGTCTTGAGCTTGCCGGCTTCGGGGATGTTCAGCTTGAATTTGCGTCCCGAAGTCAGAGCAATCCTTCCTGTCATCACTTTTCCATCGGAGAAATAAACCGCCGCTTTTCTTATCGATGCCTGGGCGAGAGTTGACTGGCTCAGGACGAGCAGCAAAATCGAAATCGCCTGCCATTTGACAATAAAAGCAATTCGCTTGTTTTGATTTATCATTTTTTAAACCTCTGCCTACAGGAGATTCATTCTCCTGCGAATTATCCACTCCAGAATTAAAATTCCTATGAAAATCAGAATATAGATATAATTATCTTCGATCAGCGGAATTTCCATGCTCACTACCCGGCTCAGTATCCGGCTTTTCAGCGTGCCGATCAAGTTCTCGAATTCGGTTTCCTTAAAATACCTGCCGCCAGCCTGTGCCGCCAGGTTGTAGAGAAATGCATGGTCCACTTCCAGATTAGCGCCTTCGTTCAGCCTCGTTCCCACGACAATCGTTTTTTCGTAAGACTCCAGCACCTGTTCGCCCAAAAAAGCCTGCAATTCGAACCGGTATCGAGCGCTTCTGGCAAAATTCATTTCGGCCTTGAACGTATCCTCACGTCCCATCATCGGCTCGACGGTAATGGGCGTTGATTTTCCTTCTACATCCATTTCAGCCGTAAGGTGCAATTGGCCGGCATCGTGACGCCCTGCGATCCGGATTGTCGCAGACGCGTTTTCGCCGGGATTGTATTGTTCCTGGTCCCACTTGATCGCGAGGAAACGCTGCCCTTCTTCCCACGAGGTCATATTTTTTACCGTTTCCTGCCAGAAATATCCGTATGCCTCTTTAAGCTCGTCCGAAGCCCGGCACCATTTCCAAAGCGTGTTCGTCGCAACCGCCATCGTCTGGCCCTGGCCGTAACGCTGCATGGAAACCAGCGGTACGTATCTGCCCTCCGCTGAAGCTTCGAGCAAAGTCACGGCACCATCTTTGAGCGGTCCTTCCACATTCAAGCTCTCTACCGACACGGAGTCCGACTGAGAAATGATTTTCGTAGTTTCTTCGATAACGCTGTTGCCCAAAGCTGCTGCCGGCACGCTGACGCCGAATCGGCCGACCTGAAACGCCGACTGGGCCTTGCTTATCCGCCAGGGAAATAACGGCTCGATAATGGTTCTGTCATATCCTCCCCGGCCGAATGAATTCTCGCCGCCCAGGAAGACGACCGCCCCGCCGTCACGGACGTATTCCAGCAGGGCTGTTAACTGATTCTCCTGCCACTGCGCAGCACCGAAGGAGCCGACAATGATACATTTGTATAAATCAAGGACTTCTTTGGAAGATGGGAAACCTGCTTCGAGCTGTTCATCGCCCTTCTGCCGAGAGCCCTGGACAATGAACCGCTGCTCGCTAATGCGAAACAGGGCTGTCAGCTCGACCGACGGCTCACGGGCAAGCTCCTTACGGATCATGCTGAAGTCCCAGCCCAGCTCCTGGGCGAAGAATAAAACGTGCAGCGTCTCCTTGCGGACTTCCACGCTGAAATCTCGAACATTATTCAGATTCGATATCTCTCCCTCGATGTTCTGGACTGTGATGCGATATTCATTTGTGCCGGACTCGGGCGGAGCCTGCAGCGAAAATTTGGCTCTTGCCCTTGGATTTTCCAAACGGACGAACTCTGAACCGCGAACCTGCCACTGGTCCTGTTGTTTCTCTTCAAGTTTGACTTGGGCCACCGAAACTTTTGCGGCAAAATCTCTCGACGCAAAACGCGCCAGTATGTCAGCGGAAACTTCAAAATTGCCGCCCTGCTCGACAAGTTTCGGCGCTGTGACTTCGGTCACGGCCAAATCATTCCATGAATCGGGAGAACTGCCTATACCCGTAATATAGAGCGGCACATAGGGCAGTTTCGGAGTCTGAATCAATTCATCGCCGCCATCGGTCAACAGAACCGCTGAGAGGTAATTGGCGATGTCCGCTTTGTCCGCTATTGTTACAAGGCATTTGCCCAAATCCGTGCCCCGAATTTGCTCTGCGGCTTGTTTTGCGTCTTTGGCGCTGTGCACTTCCACGTCGAAATCAAGGTTTTCAAGATCGATTAAAGATCGCAGTTTCCCGGCAAGATCCAGAGCCAGCCCTTCGGCTCTTTCTACGCGGCTGATTTCCGATTCGTCCCTGCAATCCATCGATGAAGATGTGTCGATCAGGACCATGATTTTCTTGTCTCGATTCGGCCTCTGCACGACGCTTCGGACCGGGTCAAAATATGCAAGGATGATTAGTAATACGATCAAGACCTTTGGAAATAGCAGAAGGACCGTTTGTCTCAGAGAACGGCTTCGTCTTTGTCGCCGAAACAGGACGATTAGCCAGACGACCAAAATCAGAATCAGCGCCGCAGCCAGGATCGGATGAAGATGGGTCCGCCACCGTAGAACTTCCATTATCCCGCCCCCCCGCTGACAAGAACTTCCTGGCCGGACGTGCTCAAGGCGTCGCCGGGCTGTTTGCCCTGACCGGTTGATTGTGTGTGTTCCGAACGCGTTGTTTTTTCAGCCCTGGCCCTGATGGGATTTGCCAGCCAGCCTTCTGCGAGCAGGGCCAAAGTTGCCAGCAGAATAAAAGGCAAAAACAGCTCGAAAGTACGGCTCTGGCCGGCATGATATTTCTGAAGATCGTCTGCCGAGTTGTAGTCGACAACGCTGTGTGTGATTTTTTCCATCGCCGGGACTTGTGATCCTTGTGAAAATTGCGTCAGGCCTTCTTTCGGCGATGAACGCACAGACACACAGAATTCCTTGTCGCCGGCTTTGACTAAGTAAACGCCTGATTTTGAAAATACCGGCATGTCAATGGCCTGGCTCTTGAAGTCGGTTTCATCGCCGGCGAGACAGGTAACCTCGACCTGCTGTCCACCGGCATTAATACCCTTCGGAGATTCTCCGGCGACCAGTGACAGCATCGAATCTTCTTCGAGAGATGTTCCTTCTACAGCGATACTTTGTGCCATGACAACGATCAGGCCTGTCAAGGGCAGCGTGTTCCATCGCGGGTCAAAGGCCGTCCCGCTGACGTAAATATTTCCCCTGCCAAGCTCTCTGTGAGCGAATACGACTCTTTCGAAATCAATCCCCAAAAGC
>Ga0307378_10013417_pt1 | contig 10368 bp, 5 predicted proteins | sample UN1MG_FD_202238 | JGI IMG/M metagenome (GOLD analysis project Ga0307378, IMG submission 202238) | Soil microbial communities from Risofladan, Vaasa, Finland - UN-1 | ecosystem: Environmental > Terrestrial > Soil > Coastal area > Acid sulfate soil | place: Finland: Risofladan, Vaasa | collected...
GCTGTGCCAATAGGTACAGCGTCATTATATCCAAATTTATTCCAAGCGGCTGCCCCTGCATACCTATTTAATGCTACTTCTGTTTCAAAATCAGTAGGTCGCACTATAATAGCATCCGAGTCTTGTCCTATAGTAGCATTTAAAGGTAAGTTGCCTTGTCTAAAAGTTCCATAATAAGTATAAAGCCTTAAATAAGATTGAGCTCCTGTGTCATTTACTAAGCGTACTCTAAAATAACGCGGCCCTTTAACTGCTGTATGAAATTCACTTATTCCATTAGCTACCTGAAAACCTAAAGGCGGAAATGTAGAATCCCAATTAGTACCATCAGGAGAGAAGTCAAAATAAAGAGTTCCTGTGTTATCGGTTTTACACATTACCATTACATCAGGTAGATCAGTCAACTCCCCTACTCCTGTAAAAGTAGCTCCCGAACCCAAAGGGATAATACTTGTATTATCTATTGAATTTTTGCTATCAGTAATTTTAGGATTAAATTCTCCTATACTCATATTTGTATTTCTTTCCCAAATAATGAAAAACTACAATTACCAAGTGTAGAATATACTCGTATTATACTACCAGCAACTAAAGTCATTCCAACTGTAACTTCGGCAAAATTATTTGCTGAAATTGCTGTGTCATATGCAATGTACATTTCGGCAGTAGTAAGAAGTCCAGTAGGTGATACTACAATTCTAAATGAATCAGCACCGGCTTGATTGCAAACTATCAATGTTGAAGCAACAAATTCCATATTATTAGGACAAGCATATAAATCAACTGGTGTAGCTGCTGCAGGCTTATTTTGTTTTGCTATTAAATATCCCATTTTAGGCTCCCATTAATAAAAATGGATGTAATGTATTTTCATCATATAATCTTTGAAATTCCCATTCTGTCATTCGTATTCGATCTCTCGTATTATAATATGCAGCTAATAATGTATTTACTACAGGTGCTACAGGGAAAGAAAGGTTTCTCCCTATAATATTAAAATCAGGAATTTTATATTGTACTCCCGAATCAAACGTTACTATAACACTTCGCGGATCTGAAGGGCTATAATCAAGTTGAAAGTTTTTATTAACTCCATCAACTAACCCTCGTAAGGACTGAGAAACAGCTCTTTCAATATGATCCTTTAACGGAGGAATCATATTAGCATATAAAAAGATTGTCGAATCTCTTGCTGGTCTAAAAGTGAAACAAATATAACCGTTTTGAATGAAAAAATCAGCAGTTCCATCAGGTCCAGAATTAATTGATCCCGGCATATAAACATTAGAATCAACAATAACGAAAATATCATCTTCTTCGTCATAATTATAAAAACTTGGTAAAGGATATTTAAACTTCGTTCCAGAAGCAGCAGGACTAATTAGTGCCATTATAGGCTTTCTTACTGCCTGTGAGGTAAAAGATTTTGGTACAGCATAAAGCATCTTCACATTAGAAAATGCAGCTGGATACCAAGTCATAATACATTTATTATTTTTGATATACCAATCCCTACCGGGTTGTAACGTTCTATTATTTACATAAAGCCAAAAAGCTTCTTCAGACCAAAGAGTGCCTGTAATTTGAAAATTACAAGTTGCTCCATCTATAGTTTCAATAATATTTTGGTGTACAATCCGGTAAGGTTTATCTGACATTTCATTTATTACTTATCGATTTTTCCTGTTATTCTATTAAAAATGCTTCTTATAATGTTAATATTCCACATTCCATTAGATACTCCTCCAGCAAAAATTCCATATAGCAATACTTTAGCTAATGCCCATCCTCCTGCACCAAGCCAACCCATCCAATTGAATACCATTGCTATAACTATAGCAGTTATCCAAGATCCTAGTTGAGCAAAAGAGATTAAACCAAATATAGATCCCTCTAAAGAAATATTAAGCTTCTGTAGTAAGAGATCTTTGATTAAAGCATAAACGCCTACAGTTAAAGTCGCAAACACTGTTAAGTTTATTAAAAAGTCATTAATAGTCATGATTATATAATTTAAGTTAAAATATCATTTAATGGATCATCTTCACAGCACTTATGGCAAATTTCAAGAGCATCAGTTCTAATCTTCTCTTTTACCAACCATGTACTACATAGATCCGCCTCTACCATTGTTACGTCTTGAATCTCCCATTTTGCAGTAATGGTATTATAAACGTATTCCTGTCGATAGATAGTTCCAGGATTAATATATCGAGCCATAAATTTAGACGCGAATTGTAACCAATTAAGTTTTTCTACTTCACAACAATCTAGTTTTCCGCCAGATAAGCTTTTCTTTGATATGTTATAAACCATATCTCCATAACAACAAGCAATTTTAAATGCATCAGTTAATGGTTCATATAAACAAGTACCATCATTAATTGATGCTGTTGGATCATAGTTTATTGCTGCAGAATCTGTACAACCTGTATTTCCCGGAGTAGAATATTTACAAGATCCATCTTCATAGTTTGCTAATGCATTATAATTAGAAGCAAATGGATCTGTACATCCTAATACTCGTATATAGCAATTTTGTACTACAAAAGGAATATATACTTGATTTTGATTATTTAATAAATCAAGATAAATGAAGTATCCCCAATTAGTATTAGTATCGAGCTGTACAAGCGTAGGATTTCCTGAAGTTGTATATTGGATATTAGCATTATTATCAATTGCATCAATAGTGTTTAACCAAGTTTCTATATTTAATTCTTCATTTAATTGATATTGCTGAGGTGGAGTATAAAGAATTCCTTCTATAATTACCCCGAAAAGTAGATCAGATCCTGTTGCAGCATCCATAGTAGCAAAATAATCACAATACTGTTCATCTATAGGATTGCTAGTATAACAATTTTGTTGTACTACAGGAACGTCTTCTATATTAGAAGGCATGATAGAAGCAATCGCATTATTTGTACTTGCTGCTGCAGTACCTATTGTTGCAAGACCAACATTAAGGAAATATCCAAAAGTATCTAATGCTTCAAATGAACTAAATCGTTTATATAATATTCCATCATAAGAATATACATTAGTCTTAGATCCTGCAGTACCTTCATAAGTAACTATAAAAAAATTATCTATTGTTCTTACTATTATCTTTGTTGGCTTTTCTATCAATATCCAATTAGGATCAATTAATACGCCATTCAGATCAAATTTCATAATGCGATCATTAGCATAGTCGCCTACAATAATAAATATCTGAACTACAGCAATACTTCTTAAATCAATAACTCCTCCGGGAGTAGTTTCTGATATTAAATCCCAGCCTATAGGATATGGTAAATAATTATAATTTGATATTATAAGTAAACTCTCACCTGTTGTTACAGCAAATTTATCTCCTGAACTATCTAATTGTACGATATCCCAAAGAAATTTAGCTCCTCCACTTAATGCACTTATTTGTTTACGTTGACCACCAGTAATTCCTGCTGACAACCACCAATTATTAGTAAAAACGCCAGGATTAACAGAATTGATAATAGTAATTTTATTGGGAGAAAGCCAAAAACTAAATGCTTGAGTAGGTATCGTTGGTCCCCTGTCAATTTGAATTACTTTATGATAAGTATCAGGGCCATCATTCGTAATAGCTGTTACTATAGCAGCAGTCAATGGTATATTTGCTGCACTTGCTTGAGTAGTAAGATCTACCAAAGGTTGCGGTGCTGTCATTTGTATAAACGAAGGCCCCGAAGCAGAACCAGTAACAGTTTCTCCATCAATAAATTTTGTTTGAGAAGGTGGAATAGCATTCCAATATCCAGTAGTAGTAAGTAAAGTAGATCCAGTGACTACTAGTTGTGCTCCTGAAGTATCTCCTGTTAAAGTCTCAGCCACGTCAGGAGGATTCCCTGATGTAGTGCTATCTGTGTTAGCTATCGTAATTAATGTATCGAATGCAGCTGTAACTATGAATGCAAATTCTCCATTAGTTTGATCTGCAACAAATAAACCTCTTCCTGTAGGGTCCCAAAATGCTAATCTAGGAGTTGTAAGAGGAGCTGCCATAAGTGACAGGTCTATAAATCCAATTTTGAACAAATCATGTTGATTTACTGCACCATTTTCAATTATAAATCCATCTAATGTATCAGTATCTTCCTCTGCAATCCATATGATATTTACAAATGGACTTGGACTTGCTCCAAATTGAAAAGCATCAGTATCTAGGGTAAGCATTCTATAATCGTCTGTATTAGACTGCTTGCCAACTGTAACAAAAGTCTTAATAGACTGTGCTAGAGTATCAAATTGAGTGATAGCAGCAATACTCTGGTAATTGCTTATAATTATACAGTTAGGTTGATAGTCAAAGTAAAATACTCCAAAACCTAATCCATTTAGCCATGCTTCAAAAGAGTCATTCTGTGGAAAAATTTTATATCCTGTAACTTCATTATAAGTACCAGTACCACTGATTGCGGTTAAACCATTATCTGTCTGGAAAATATCTCCTACATTGTATGTAATTGTATTGTAAATTATAAATCCAGCTGACACATAGTATTTCTTAGCTCCAAGGACAGTTCCTGTTCCGGGTTCTATAATATCTACACCAAGAATTGCAGGGTAATTTACCCCATCAATCTTCACACTGATAACAGTATGTGACAGATCTACAGGACTTAAAGAATATTTAAAAGTCGCTATATAATTACAATATGTAGCCATTTAACATCCGCATTTTAAATCATTCGAAGAACAAAATTCTTGTAACTCCGTAAGAACTACTGTTGCTTTATTCCATTTTTTACAACTTATAAGATCAATTAATCCATCTAATTTAGCTTGTGCAAATAAGAAAATCTTCCAATTTCGATCTTTACATGGGTCTGCAGTTACATCTACATTAGCAAATGCTTGCTCTACGCAACATTCTACATTTTTATAAAAAAAATGTGTAGCCTCATCCAAACTAAAAAAAGCATCAGGAATTAGATCTCCTGTAGTGGGATCAATCCACTCTCCATCAACACGATATTGTGATCTAACTAATCCATCAGGATAATTAGTCTGCGGTAATATCATCGCTGTACTCATTAAAAATGCTGGTACATCTAAAGCATTAGGAAAAGGCGTAGAAGGATTATAAATATTATTATTTAAACTTACTGATCCATCAGAAAAATAAAAAGATATTTGTGCTGCAGTTACCTCAGTAGGTAAAGGGTTTGTAGTTCCATTTCCCCATCCATCAGGATTATCAATAGTTTTATTACCAGTTATATCGTATATTTTGAGTTCGGATCGTAAAGATCCATGAACTAATTTATGTCGTGCGTTAAAGGCCATATTATTTAAGATTATTATTTTCCATTATTGCTTTAATTCCACCTGTATCGATAATTCTATTTACAATAGGGATCTGCTTTGGAATCGTCCGCAGGAATTTATATTGGCCTCGCTTATAACCTCTGCCACTTCGCTTGTACTGCTCCAAAGTTAGTAAATCTTTTAACGCATTAGCTGTTTGGAAAGCATAAGATACTGGTGGGGCTACTGTCCCTCCAATAGTTTGCTCCCAACTATCTAAATCATAGAAGAATGCCACTTGTTGTAATAAGTAATAAGATGTCCTTGTTAACATATCATCATCATCATCATCATCAAAGTTAGCTACAGCCCATATTAAGCCTATAAGTACCATTTCTTTGAATAACTTCCAGTGATTCTCAATATCAATTTGCTCTCTTTTAGGCAATTGATGAAATACCTTTTTATCGCTAAAACGCCACATAAAGTTGATTAAACGTAACATTTCTTCATGTGTACTACGAAGGATTCCCTTCATATCTTTATCATATACATCCCTTTGATGTTCACCTACATGAAGTTTCCATACTGCAGGCAACCATCCTTTAAACATCATTCCCATTTGAGCAAACAAATATCTAGAATATGCCCCTTTATTATTTTTATCGTAATAGCCTAATACAGCATCTTTCCAACTTTTATATTTAGCTACATCATCCGGTGTCAGGAAGTTCTGCTCATATTCATCACTCCCCATTTGGCCATCTTCTTCTAATGCTTGTTTTCTTGCAAGAGGACTTCCCGGCGTTACATTCCCTTCACTATCTAATCCCTTTACTTCTCCTAATTCATTAAGATTTGCATACTGTTCATCAGTTAAATATGCTACAAAAGAAATTCCTTGATTAAAAAGTTCTCCATATTCAATCATTATAAGTGCCATATTTTGAAGATTTTCAAGGTTACTTTTTATAGGTACTGCTACATCTAAGTTTTCAGGACTATAATTAGAAATTTTTAATCCTTTAATTACACCTACAAATTTTTTAGGATCTTTCATAAACCTTTTTAATCCAACCATATATCCATTATTTACTTCTGGATTTGTCATAAATCTTTTGCCTATATTATTAAACCCTTGATATATCATTACCGCAGAAGCTCCCTGAAGGAAATTAACAACTGATAAAGGAACATTTAATGCCATTACCTTTATAAAAGTAAGATAACGTAACCAATTAGCTATTTTACGTACTGTTGGATCAACACGTTTTTCAGTTTGTTTTACTAATATATCTTTTTCGAAATGATGCATTAGCCATTCATTAGCATTTCCTATAGTTTCTCCTCTCTTTTCAAGAATGCCATATACAATAAATGCAGATATCCATTTAGGAAGAATTGGGGACATATGCTTAATATGTATTCTTTCTTTAATCTCAGTTGAAAAGGCAGCATCTAAATCTTTACTATAAAGCATTCCCGGCTTTCTTGGTTTATCAAATCTAGTTTCTAATCCTGTTTGTTCAGTAAGCCTAAATCTTGGAGCTATCTGTTGTTTGCTTTTAACAAGTTGTCCTCCAACTATCGTATAACCAGGATCTGCTTTTCCATAATTTCCAGATGTTTTATTTGGTTTTTCAACTCCTTTATAATTAACCGGCATGCTTTTTTCTTCAATTTGTCCTGCTTCAGCTAATCTATTTGCTTTGTCAGAAATTCTTTTAAAATCTTTTATTGCCTGATCAACTTGCTTCTCTTGATATCCTCCATTTTGTAAATATGCATCATATAATTCTACTGCATCTTCGTAATCACTATATAGCCATATGCCATTAGGATTATTAGGATCTTTATAATAAAATTGTGCAAGATTAGCTCTATGAGAAATTAATAATGCCTTTGCTACATTAACAAATTTGCTTTCTGTAGCTAATTTTAATGCCTCTTTTAAGGTCATGGCCTGTTTAGTGTAATCTCCTGTTTCTTTTCTAGTATGAAAGTTTTTTTTGCGATTTTGTGCTTCAGTATCAACTACATTTTCGTCTACTTTAGCTCGTTCAGCAATTATAGGGTTATCCCATACAGCAGCTTCTTCAAGTTTATCCCAAGCAAATTCAATCCAAGCTCTTTCATTAGGAGTAAGATTATTGCTCATGTCAGCATAATCTTTTAATCTCTCATGTTCTATCCCATCTGTTTCAGTTGGTTCAAGCATATTTGTAAACAATACACTAAAATCAATTCCACGATCTTTATTAAATGGTGTCAATGATTGAAGAAATCGTGCTTTTGGCCCTGCATCAATGTTTTTATTTTCTTTAATTAATGCAGCAATTAATTTTTGTCTCTTTTTCTCATAATTTGCATATTCGTGATTGATCATACCATTTGCAGCTAATTTAGCTCTCATGGCCTCTCTCATTAAATGGAATTCTGCTGGTGCATTAGAGGGTACTCTAAACCATACATCTGCTTGATTAATATCTTTCCCCCAAAGTTTATTACCGCTTCTTTTAACAATTTCAGCTTGTTCAGCAGAATATATCTGCCATATTAAATTAATTCCTTGACTTGCTGCCATAGCTTGCTTAGTGGCAATAAAATTTAATATTTGTTGAAATTCATAATCTACATTTGCTTTACCACCTTCTCCTCCACCATGAGCTTCTACATTAAGTAAATTATCTTGTAAGTTCTTTAATGATTTTTCATTAAAATAACGTTTCATTAATTCTTTATAATCTACGAGATACCGATTATGTTCTGTCCTCCAATTATTTAAAAGTGTTCTTATCTTTTCAGCTTTTATTTTTAAATTTAATTTTTTAACATCATTTGCTGTTAACATCTCTTCTTCGATATTAGCTAAATTTTTACTTTGAGCAATAAAATTTTGATCCTGCCCCATTTCTTTAAGAAATTCTTGAAGAATTAGAAATCTATTTGTTTCAGGATTAGTAAATGTTCTTTGTTGTGCTTTAGATACTCCTACATCCCAAGCATTTTGAGCAATTTGATTGCCTTTATTCTTAACACCGTTTTTGCCAGTAGATACATCAAGAGCTTTAATTTTTAGATTATCATCGGTAATAGTTATTTTTTTAACTTCTCCTTTACTGTTTAAATCTACCGTCATTGGTAATGGAAGTACTACCAGTCTATTAACATCCATAGATGGTTTTCCATTATCTGTTGATGAATTTAATTGTGTTTTTTGATCAGGATCAGTTTCACGAACCATTTTCTCTTGTAAACGAAGTTGTCCAGCAGCATAATCATATTTTGAATATCCGCTTTTATCTTTATTATTGATAAAAGAGTTGGTAGTAGAACTTGTTGTTTTAAGATCTGCAAAAGTAATATGACCTGTTTCTTTATCCATAATCACCAAATCAATCTTAGCAGCTAATCCACTTTTTATACTTGCAATTTTTACTTCTGAGAATATCTTAAAATTTTCTTTTGGCTTTCCTTCAAATAATTCAGTTACAGAAGCATCAATTATTTTATGCAGTTTAACAAATGTTTCAACTGACATAACTTTTCTAATATCTACTCCATCTTTTTCTTCTATCAATACAGCTACAGATTCATATAAATCTTCTATAGATTGTACTGGTTTCTTTTCTGCATCTAAATATTCACTACGCTTAGTTTCTCCATTTACAATTTCCATTTCACCTTTAGCGATATATGTTAGAATATGGTGAATTGCAGTACCTATTTCAGTCTGTTTAACAAAAATCCTATCTTCATCTTTCGCGATATCTAAAATATCTTCTTCATTTCCACTTCGCCATTTTTTTAAAATATTGGTTATCCCTTCAAGAATTGCTATTTGATCCCCATTTTTAGTTTTTATCTTAAATCTATTAGGTTCATTCGGAACATCTATTAATGATGGAAGGATGTTTTCAAACATCCATTTTTCAGTTATTCTAACATTTTCAGCTACATCTCCTGATAATTTTATTTCATCACCTAATATTATAGCTCTTTTCTTTTGACCATCTAACATGCCATGAGCTGCTATTTCAGCAAATTCGCTTTTAGCATCAATACGAAGCATAGTTTTTATTGCAGCCCAAAACTTTTTAAGAAGTAATATAAATTTAGTTGGAGATTTTCCTTCTTTACGCATTTTAAGAATATTCACTCCAGCTTTTGCAATAGCATCTACAGCATTTTCCTCTCCTCCAAACATTTTTTTGAGATTATTTTTAATATAACCATCAGGAAGTATCGCCCAATAGATATGAGCATGTTCGTGTAAGCTAGTACGCTGTACTGCTTTATCTGGATTAATATAAACTGTATCATATAATGCAGCACCTAAAAATTCTGGACTGAATTCATCTATGTTAGGGATAAATCTATCCATAGCTTTTAAAAATTTTTGATATTCTTCAGTATTAGTAAATACCTTAACATCTGGAAAATTTTTAGCTAATTCATCAGTAATATATGCATCCAATTCAGGATTACTTGAGGCTAATTCACCTTCAGCTTCTTTTTGAAAATTTAATAATGATCGTTTTTCTCCTGAATTAGCAGCAGTCCCTTTTCTTTTTTGTCTTACAAAATATTCTTTCTTATCATATTGAATATTATCTAATTTTTTTGCAGTAGAATCTTCTTCAAATATATTTAATAAGCTTCCATTAGTCGGTCCAACATATTTAGATTTTAATTCAGCATTATCCCAATCTACTTGACCGCTATTTGTAACCTTAGCTATTTTTAATCCCTTTTTATCTTTAAACAAAACAAGAGGGATCTGCTCCATGTTATAACGAGATCCTTCTTTACTCCAACTATCTGTTACAATAACACTTTCAATCCCATTTAAATCAATTCTAGTTAAATTATTTTTGTCTTGTTCTGACTGAGGAACGATATCAGGCATTTTCTCAAACAACCTTTTATATAATAAATTTTTAATTTCTTGTGCTCTATATTGATCACTAGTAGGATCATTAGATATTCTTTCGCTTGATAGATGAATATCCAAATATGTCATAAGATTAATTAATCTTTTATCTACTATACTTCTAGTCTTATTATCAAATAATTCTAAAAAGCCTCCTTGTA
>Ga0307378_10013418_pt1 | contig 10368 bp, 7 predicted proteins | sample UN1MG_FD_202238 | JGI IMG/M metagenome (GOLD analysis project Ga0307378, IMG submission 202238) | Soil microbial communities from Risofladan, Vaasa, Finland - UN-1 | ecosystem: Environmental > Terrestrial > Soil > Coastal area > Acid sulfate soil | place: Finland: Risofladan, Vaasa | collected...
CCTGTTCCCGGAACACTCCTTCAACCCGGTCTTTCCAGTTTGTTGGAATAACCAACCCCTTCACATTAGGCAAAGGATACTGCCCCATTGAGTCAGCCCCGATCTGTTTTAGGTAGGGCTTCACAAGGGATTGCCTCACAACTGCATTCTCAAACATCCCTTTCTGATTATTCCCATTTGGCCCACTCATATTCCCACCAAAGGCTCCACAGATATTCACCATTGCAGCCACCATACTGGTACCGCTCCGGGCACATCCGGTTATCAGGATGGGTGAGGGCATTTGTTTATCCATCATCTCCAATGCTCCAATACGTGCTCGAAATGATCCCAACAAACCCCGCTCTTCATTTCATCTTCGGTCCATTGTCCGTTGGCCATCTCATTGAGGGCTTCCCGTTGTGTATCATGATCCGGCAACACCCCGTCCAACTCCTCCAGGTAGTACAGGCCCAGGGAATACAGCGGGTGATGCTTGGCCTCAACATAAAAGGGTATCCCGGCCAGGGTTGCATCCACCGCACTGGTGCTACTAAAGGTCACCAGGAACCGGGTATCTTTCAAGGCCTCCTGAATTGGGGGTAAACCTTTTACCAGCCTGGGGTGTTCCCGTACCATGACGGGGTAACCAAAATCCTGAAGTCGCACAGATATGTCATCCAGCCATTTACGATACCTAACCGGGCCAATCCCTACATTTGCATCGTTCTGATCTTGTTTGGCCAGCAGGATTTTAGTTCCACTCCATTCAAACGGCTTGTAGGTCATGATTTTGTCCACCCGGTTAAGGTCCATCCCTGGGTAGGTGTAGAACCCGTTTCCGGCCAGGCCATTTATTCCCACGGCCCAGTATTCTCCCCGTTTGACGTAGGCTTCCTCCAGCATGATAAAGGGTCGGTCAAACTCCTCACAAACTGCTATAATGGTTTGTTTGAGTTTAGCATTAAACCCCCCTTGCACTTTCCCGCTGCCAAAAATAACCACCATGTCAATGTCCCGGATATTGTGTTCAAGGAATGAAGTGGTTTGTATCTCCTCAACCTCATGCCCCCGGCCAATTAATCCTTCAGCAAAAGCACTCAGCGGTTCCTGGTGACGCTCCATCCCTGGGTTATGACAAACTAATACTCGCATATCCCAGCTCCTTCCTGACCTGCTCTAAGGCAGGACACACTTTAACTTGTTCTCTCAAATATGTTTTATCTTCCGGGGTCAGGGTCAACCGGGCTGTGCTCAATGGCCTGACTACGTTCAAATGCTCTGTACCCTTTGGTAGGGGTAGCCGGGTAAACTCACTGAAGCAACCCTCAAAGGGCAGATCCCACCAAGCCTGAGCCCTTTGCTGAATTTCGCAAGGGGTTTTTATCAATTCCTCATAATGGACAATGAACATTCCCTGATCTCGACGTCTGATGATTTCCTTTAGCCATTTAAGTGGGGCCGCCTGGTTATTCCCAATCCTTTCTGCACTGCTCCAATAAGTTGGTGTCCGTTGTTTGCTGGTGAGCACAAACCAGGGATCACGCACCGTAATTATTGGGGCAATCTGTGGATGTCTTTTAATGTTGTCCAGCTGAAACAGGTTTCGAGGAAACTTAGTGATAACCTTTTTCCGATCCAACTGCCAGCTCCAACCCCGCTCTATTGGGTTGTAATCCCAGCCGGGAAGGCATGAGGCAAACATATGATTCAACAGCTTAGTCCCGGAACAAGGGATTCCGCAAATTGTGATTCGTTCAATCATAATAGCCCCCTTATCCAAGGGTAATCTGTTGCTGCTCTTACCAAAGTGGGCTTACCGCTCCAGGCCACCACATGGGCCGGAGGTTGCCGGTTTGGATTACCCAAAATGGCTTCCTTTTTACCTATGATATAACCACGGGACAAATGGTCCTGAAACTTCGGTACATTGTCCCACCCCAGCAGCTCACCAATAAAACCCTGGTCACCACGCTGACCCCCGGTTCGCCGGTAGGGCTTTTCTGCCCTATAACCCGTGTTAAATTGCTCCCAGTTGGGCGTTCGTGAATCCCCGGTACCCTTGGCACCCTTTTTTATTTCAGCCAGCCCAGCGGCAATTACGGCCCGTGGATCTCTACGGCGTTGGTTCTTAATATTGCCCTCCGGGTCGGCCATAAAGGTTTCGTAAATACGGTTTGTTATCTCCGTATCTGAATGAAACCCCATTACCCCGCTGGCTGGCACATCCCCAATCAAACGCATACCCCGGTTAAAGCCCCGCAGCATGACAAACCCCAACTTCCTTACCACTCCGCTCAGGCCCGCAATACTCTTCAGTACCAGGGAGTCCAAATCCAGGTACAGCACCGGGCCGTCAAACAACCCTGGGCGGAACAGCTCCAATTTGCTCCACCACCCCGGCAAGTTATGCAACAGGGGTTCAATCTCGCAAACCCCGGCAACAGACAGGTCATCCGTTAGGCAAATAAAATTATAAGATGACCTCATATTATCTGAAACCTGCCGTTGGAGCCTTTCCACATCCACCTTGGAATACTGGCCTCCTGTTTTACACACACAAACAATGTTTAGCTTTTTCATTTTGCACCTTCCCCTAATAATGCCCCGAATTTCTGTTCATATTCCACGGGCTTAAACGGGCCCGCCCCACTTGACGGGGTGAAGGTATACTCTCCAAAATGAGGTTCCTCATTCACCAAATACAAATCAACCCGCACAAACGGTGGATTTCCTATCTTTTCAGTCAACTGCTTTGCAGCCCATATCATTTCCTGCAAGTGAGAGGGCTTGGGACAAACAATTGCCGGGTTCTGCTTTTCGGTTAATCGCCAGCAAGGCAATTGATTCCAGTCCGCATCGTAAAAAGCCTGCTCATGGTTTATTTTGCTGTCCATTATAGTCTGTATAAATTCCAGCTTACCGTGGAACATAAAGAATTTGTAATCCGTGGTAATATCCCCCAGGTGCTCTTCAATTAATACTCCAGGGGTTAATTGGGCATATTGTTTTTCAATATCAGCCCGGTAAAGTTGGCCCAGCCACCCTTTCATTTCCGTCCGAGCTTTCACCTGGTCAAATGTGTCCCGATTTTCCACTATGTTCCACCACCCGCAACCGTGGGTGCCTTTAATAACAAACTTTTCCGGCAAGGTGCTAAAATCAAACTCGTCAATCTCTTCCGGGGTAGTAAAGTATGCGTGTTCTTTAGCCCTGTAAATGTAGGAGGGCACAAATGCCTTCACTTTGTGTTTGTCCACATAAGTTGCATAATCAAAATCAGGGTAGGGGTTTGCCATGTAATGTTTTATGGCATCCGTAAAGCTCCGCTTTGGTATTGTTATGGTTTCCAGTTGGGCCGGTTCTTTTTTCCAGTTCAGCTTCCGCATACAACGCCGATGAAACACATATAGCCCGGACATACGGTAAATCATATAGCCTTTGTCAAGTAACCGTTTGCAGTAGTTCCAGTCAATGCCCTGTACGCCTGTGTCAATGGTCTTGAATTGAAGATCCTCCCAAATGCTCTTCCTCACCAGCATAAAAAACCCGGCTACTTTGTAGGAAGTAATCTTTTCGAGTTTTGTTCCGTACTTTTCATAAACCTTTTTACCCGCCTGTATGTGCTCTTCTATGTTTGAGCTTTTTATTTGTATGGTGGCCCTCTGGACTTCTTCGCTAGTGCAATTACGAAAGTTTGGGCCATAATAGGGGTTGCAAACACAGGTTATTAATCCCACCTGGCTGCTTACTTCATTAATTGCATCCAAACACATTTCATACCAATACGGGTTGCACAAAAACACATCCTGGTCCAGCAATAAAACCCAATCTGTACTGGCTGATTCCATTGCCTTGTTGTATGCCCCCACCAAGTCACCGTGTAGGCCGTAAGGGATCTTAACCTCAATTTCACTGCCACCGGCCTGTACCCAAACACCCTCAATGCCCGGCTTACCGGCAGCCTCATTAATTTCCCTGGTGCCTGCAAACTTATGATTTACAAATCTGCTTGGCAGGGAAATCCAGGGCGGGTAAAATGGGTACGTCGTGAAGCCGTTTAACCCTGGGAAGTCTTTTAGAATCTTGTTGGATAGCCCTTTCTCATAAATATCAATCATGGTCAAGTATCCGGGTGCCCCGTGGTGCACGTAGGGCTGGAACTTTTTATAATTATCCACATTCAATAGATGGAAGTAAGGGTGCAGGTATTTCACTGCTCCTTTTTCTTCCAACTCCGGGGTCTTGCCAAACTCCAACCCGTCATACCCTATTTCAAAGCTCCAACCCACACCAAATGTATCCCGCTCCATCATTGCCAGCATTTCCATCACCGGGCTTTTTATCATGTGTATGTCGGAGTCAAACACCAGGGCATATTTGGTTTTAATCAGCCGGAGGCCCTTGTCCATCCCGTTGCCGTGGCCTATGTTGTAATCAGTCTGAATTACATCTGTAAATTCGTGCTTCTTCAACGACTTGCAATAGGCATAACAAGGATCGCCCCGGTTGGACCCGTCAATAATCATTATCGGCATGGTAGGGTGAAAATGCCTCACAGAATTGTAAGCCTTCTCAATCAACTCTTTACTGTTATAGGTAATACACAACCCTGTCACAACCGAATTCCATCCATCCAATTTTTTAACCGTATTAATAGGTTCTATTTTCTTTTTTGGCTGGTAATATGCCCCTTCATTGAACGTCCAATTATCCAAATGCTCCACTGTGTTCCATTTGGTCGGGTTGGAGTTCCGGTACAGCAAAAACGGGCTGTGCCAGTAAGCCAGGGCACTCGCCATCGGGCCTCCACTCCAAACCTCCCGGAACTCAGGATCAAGCATCTGGGCCGCTGCCTTAAATTTCTCATTGCTCAGGATTAATACCCCTGAATGATGGTTTTGGGCAACCTTCAACAGCTGGCCGTCCTGCTCCTTTCGATGACTGGTCCAACCGGGCATTACTTCCAGATCCACACAACCCCACAAGGTTCCTGAGTGCTCAATCCGGTTTGGCAATAGCACTTGGTTTATTCTGACCCCGGAATTATCAAACTTAATGATGTTATTTAGCACATCCTGGCCCAGCAGGATATCATCTTCAATATTAATAAAATAATTGTACTGATCCACGCTCCCCCGCATACGGTTCAGGCTTTCATAGGGTAGCCATACAGGATCATCCAGTTCACATTCAATATCCAACGGGAGGAAGGCTTTGCCTTTTACCCCACACACTTTTACTTCACAACCTGGAATGCTTTTCAGGGCTTTCAGGGCCCGCTTCACTTTTACAATCCGGCTGGGGTCCTTTGTTGTTGCCCCACCTGCAAACCCCGTTACCTGTTCAGGGTCATAATAGTGGTTAACATGGCAAAGTATTTTGAGTGTGGGGATTGGCATTAAATTTCGGATAGCCTCTTCAATATCCTTCCGTAAATCCATCCCTTCCCGTTTCAGAATGTATTCCGGTACCTCAACATCCATCCATTTTTCCAACAGAGAATCATAAAGAGCCTCATCCCATAAAACTTTGTTTTTCGGATTTAACCCGGTGACTGCCATTAGCCCCGTGGGGGATGAATCCAGCATTGTGATTTTCAGGTCAGGTCGGTGCTCTTTTAGTATAGGAATGATCTTCCAAACATCCCCGGTCCAAGCCCCCGGAACCAATTGCCTGGGGGTCTGCCCAGGATGGCCGGGAAGTATATCGTCAAAGATAACCAGGGTGTCTTTTGTAGAGTTCTTTTCTACATTCCTGAAATCCCGTAGAACCTGGTCAAACGTATGCAAACCATCAATGAAAACCATGTCCGGCTTTCGGCCAGCCAGTAAACGCTGTGCAAAAAACACATCACTCTCTAGTAAATGAACTTCAGCCTGGGAAACATTCCCGCCAATGCTTGCTGCCGGGTCCACCCCGATTGCTTTCTGCTGGGCAATGCGAAGGCTCACACCCTTGTCCACCCCTATCTCCAGGTACAGTTCCGGGTTATGGATTTGATGAAACAAGGGCAGAATATCATATTTGTGCATACACCCCACACCAATGTCCTTTGGGTTTGGGGCAGGTTTGCTTAAAACTGGCTTAACAGGGGTAATTTTGGCCACTGCCGGGCTTTCTTGCTTTACGGGTACCTTGGGCACCCCTATTGTGAATAATCCCGTGACGGGCATTTTTGTGAAGCAGTCAATGGCACTGTCCGGGCTGGCATTAATGATCTCCAGGCCCAGGCGTTTAGCATCTTTTGCTATTGTACCAAACCCTGGCAGGTGTCTTTCGTATGGAGAACGGATTTTCTTCTTAGCCGTGGGATTGCCGTGGGCTCCAAACCAGTGGGAAACTTCCTTGGGGCCGTTCTTCATGTCAAACCCCAGGAGGACAATCTTTTTTACCCCCAAATGGTAAGCCAAACTAACGGCAGCCGCCCCGCTGTTTTTGTTCCAGGCCACCTTGCCGTTTTCCTCACTTATACCCATGTTTTTCTTAGAGTCTTTTTCCATATACCGGATTTGTTCCGGGTCCCTGGGCGGGCGGTTCCCAAACCGGGGACAGCAGGTGACCTTTAGCCCCGGAAACTTTGCCAGGGCTTCCCGTTCAGGCACATACCAGTTACAGTCACCAAAAAATACCACATCAATCCAGGGGCCAATCTGATATGCCTTATTTATGCCAATGCAGTGCTTATCATGCAACGGCTCAAGGTATGGACTCAGCTCTGAGGGAGGAGCCGTGTGGTTTTCCAGCTTTTTTATCAGGTTTTCAGGTACCCCAAACTGCCGGGCCAAACTCCAGCCCCCGCCCAGTATGTAGCAGGTACCGCCATTCCACATTTTTGGTGCTTTCCACATATTAGCCACACAACCCCTTTAAAAGTATTTTTGCATCATCAACTCGGAGAGATATTTCATTCATGGGCTTATGAGTCTCCAGGTTCAGCACATCGTACCAGCCCCCGCCCTTGGAATGGATCTCAAATTTGGTTGCTGTTTCCGTCCCAGGTGAGTCAAACGCCGGATCAACCACCTGCCCATTGGCCAGCCTTGGGGCTGCCTTTGGATCAAGTGGGGCCTCAACCACAGCCCCTTCTGGGAGCCTGGGTAAGGGTTCGTTTGTTTCTAATGGCTTGATGGTTCGTCGGAATGCTTTGGGAATGTCTTTTTCATCGGCAAAGAAAATAGTGTCAGTGAGATGACACACCTTATCTTTGTCAATAAAGGTTCCCCCGGTGTTTATCCACCTTTGTTGAGCGTTTCGCTTCATTGGTCTTCCCCTTTAAGGAATGGGCCCACCCTTGATTAGTGGGCCCCTTGTTAATTGGTTTAGTTAGCAGGTGCCAGATGGACAAGTCCACTCTGGTTTAGCTTGTCGGAACGAACCTGGGGAACCTGAATGGTCATTACTTTAAAGTTATGCACCAATCCACCTTCCTTATTCCACTGTACGTTCTGTACGGCCATACCATTGAGCCAACGCACCACATCGGTTGTCATTTCAACCAGCAGCACATTATCCTCGGGCAGGGTATCAATGACTTTTACCTCACTGATTCCACCAACCTTCAACAGTCGGTCACGAATGGTGCCATCACCCTTCGCATCGCTGAAGTCGTAGTCCATTTTGGTTTCGTACCCTACCGGGATGTAAAGTACCCAGGGACCAAAGTGGTTGGCATCAATTGCAGCCTGCTTTAGACTGATAACCTCTGTGAGAATCTCAAGCCCTGTTTTACCAGAAGCATCCCACAACTCAGTCATTGTTATCTGGTTCCGATATGGAGCATTAACATAACTGTAAATGGTTCCTGAACCGTAAGCGTAGGTTATGTCGGTAAACAACATCTGCTCCAGCTTCAGGGCCACTGCACGAGCAGCCTTTTCAGCCATACTGGTATCCAGGGGCATCCCCATTTTACGGCTTACCTGTAGAACCCTGTCATTCATTTCGTAATCTACATGGCAAATCGGCAGGGGAATTGATTCTGTACCGAAGACCACCCGGTTGCTTTGCTCCCTGGGGACTCCGTCCATTGTCAACCCGGCTGTCAGGTCACCATCCACGTTTTGATACTGAAATACAGTGGTGCCCATACCGTTGCCGATATTTAACACCAGACCCTTTGACTTCAGATCCTGTACGCCTCCAAGCCTGGATTCGGCTGTCTTGAGGACAACTGCATCCATCTCCTTCCATTCATCCTGCCTGAGTACCGCATTGGTATGTATTGGCAGGTTTTCGTAATTAGCCGGATTCATAAAATCCCCGCCCTGGTGGACAGTGACATATGAACGGCCATCTTTTGGATTGACCCAGGGCTTATGCATCCCTGCATCAACACAACCGTTTACCACAATGTCCTTAGCAAAGTCGCCGACACCCTGGCCATTAGCTGAAATTACATCAATTTGCACATTCATATTTGGTCGCCTCCTTTAAACGATCCGCACTTTGATGCGTTTGTTATAGCCCAGGGTACCGGAGCTTTCCGCTCCGCTGGACTGGTTTAAATTAAGGGCTTCCAAAGCTACAGCAACAATTTGGTTTGTGTAAACCGTAAATGCAGCTGCTACAGTACCGTTGGATTCCGGTGTTAATACGTCTGGAGTATGAGCAGTTAAGTAACCCGCCCCATTGCTCTCCAGAGCCGCCCCTATGAGCACACTCTGACCATCGGCCAGGATCATGTAGGCTTCGTCTCCCCGCTGGGGTATCCAAACCTGCACAATATCCGCAGCCGCATAAGCCGTGGTGATCTCATCGCCTTCCAGCTCGTTTTCACAAGCCACCATTGTCGGCAATATATTCTGCCCGGGTGAGTTGTGAGCAAGGACTTCGTCATCGGAGTTTATCTCAAGCAACATACCGGGGGTAATTGCCGCATGGGCTTCTTTTTCGATCATCACACTTGAATAGCTTTTCAGTTTGATTGTATTCTGTGCCATTAGCTCTTACCTCCTTCTTTTTTCTCGGTTAAAAATGAAGGCAACAGCTTGGGCAGTGCCTCACTTGTGGTTATGGTGTTATTACCCAGCCCGCTAAAATTCTGTTTAGCAGGAATCATCCCAACCAGCTTGGTCAGCTCATCTGTGGGTTTGCCTTTCAGCTCGTCCTCAGAATAGGCCTTTGTATAGCCGGTGATTTGTTCAATCAGCTTGGCCCGGTTCACTTCGTTTAAAGCAAAGCCGGTTTCAAACTGGTCCCTTAACTCGGTGGGCATCAGATCCAGGAACTGCTCTTTTGTTGAGAGCTGTTCCTTGATGACTGCAATGGCTTCATCTTTACCAAACACAGCCGGGGGATCTTCCTTTTTCACTGCATTGACCACCGGGGCAGGTTCCACTTTGGCAGCCACCACAACCGGAACCAATTTGGCCCGTTCGCAATCGCTCAAAGCTGTCAACCATTCCCGATCACCTTCAGTGAAAAGGGTAGCCTTGTTAGCAATTAATTCATCTACTTTCATTACTGTTTGACCTCCGTCATTCGTTTTCTCGTTGGTGTTAATGTCGAGGTATTTCACATCTTTACGAACCTCCACGGCACCGTCACCAAGCGTTAGTTTACTATTCGTAAAGGAGTATGCCTGTTTGTAATACCGAGTGACGGTATCTGCCCCAAACACCTCGTAAACAAAGTGTCCAGGGAACATCTCCTCCAGATAGTGATAAGTGGTGGGTGAGTCTAACCCGTTTAGGTGAGACTGAATTTGGCCCATAGCTTCCTTAAAGCCAGGTTTAGCCATAGTAACAAACCACCCGGCACTGATTAACTCTCGGGCCTTTACCACATCCTCGTTAGGCCCAGGTTCAGTATCCCCAGGCAGTTTAGTACGTTTCACACGCTCACCTCCTTGGTTGGCTCTCACTCCACATCCATCTTTCCAACTACAGGCCCCCTCGCCTCCGGGCAAAAGTGCAAGGTGGTCCGGTCGGATGTTTCGGGCGATTGCTGTATAATCTTCACCTTTCCAAATTCCTGTTGCTGCCATTTCGTCATTAAAAACTCCTATGCTCACATCCATGCTCACGCCGGAAAGCAAATGGGCCAGGGCAAGGGGACTAATGGTGCTGGCTTTGGCTTTGTCCACCCATATTTCGCCTTTCAGTTTGCCGTCCATAAACTTGGCATTGAATACCTGGCCAACAACCTGCTTTTCCAGCACATCCGGCTCGTTGCAACTGATGAATCCATCAGCGTCCTTGGGGTGTCCTACTGGTACGGGCCGACCATTCCAGGCCCCGGCAAACCGGCCCAGCTCCTCAGCCGTATAAAGCACGGCCCCCTGGGAACCGTTATGCACCCCCTCAACCATCAGCACCACCGGGGCAACAATATGAGTTCGGCCCTGGTACTGTTCCTCCCTGAGGGTGTAGTTCCCCATTTGTGCAG
>Ga0307378_10013420_pt1 | contig 10367 bp, 4 predicted proteins | sample UN1MG_FD_202238 | JGI IMG/M metagenome (GOLD analysis project Ga0307378, IMG submission 202238) | Soil microbial communities from Risofladan, Vaasa, Finland - UN-1 | ecosystem: Environmental > Terrestrial > Soil > Coastal area > Acid sulfate soil | place: Finland: Risofladan, Vaasa | collected...
ATGGAAAACCATTTTTTACTATTGAGAACTTTGAAGAAGTTATTCCAAGAGCGTTAGATACTGATAAAGAAAGACAAATTGGGGTACCATTTAATATGTCTTGGGGTGGTGGAACTCAAGGATTACATGAAAATTTAATTTTTTCATCATGTACTTTACCTTATACAGATTATATCCAAGACCCCGAATTATTTCCTGAAAATGTTCTTAGTGGAACAACATTTGCGGGAATGAAGACAAATATTTTATTAGAACAAAATTTTGGTGGTACTTTTGAAGGAGGTATTTCACAATTTAGAATGTATGTTGACCCATTAACTGCTCCCGAAATAAAACACAATTTTAAAATATTAAAGGACAAATTTAGTATGTTTGATCCTGATTGTCCTGATTGCAACCCTATTGAATGTAAAACCAATGATTTTAAGTTCCCTGTTTGTGATATAGATTATGAAATTATACCTGGATCAACTCCAAGTCCAACCCCAACTCCAACATCTAACCCATGTTGTGTTGTCAATTATGAAGCTCCTCTTCCAAATAGTAGTGTTATTATAAATGGTATTACTATAACTGGTTCAGGTACAGGAAGAATAACTCCTTTCTCAACTTCAGTTCCAGTACCAGTAACTTGTGAAACAAATCTTATTACATTTACAAATACTGTAGAACTTGGTGACGATTCTCCACCATATGTTGGACCCACAAATTTCATATATACAATGACCTTTAGTAGTCCAGTTAACAATTTATTAATACATTTAATTGATTATACCACCCCCGAAACATTTACAATAACCACAAATACTGCAAACCCATCTATCGTTCCTTGTGATGGGTGTTGTTATAACATAACAAATAATTTAATAACTGTTGGACCTCCGGGGACAGGATGTCGAAACCTATCCCCATCAACATTTGGTGGATCTGGACAATTTACAATTGCGGCAGCAACTTCTTATACTACAGTAACAATTTCTGGACCTGGCGGAGGTGGTGGAACATTATTAAAAATATGTGATTTGAGTCTAACACCTCCTACGCCGACTCCAACGGCTACTCCATCTTGTTTTATTGACGATTGTGCGAGTTGCGGACCATCATATAGTGCGTATAATGAAACAACTTGTTATTCAATTTCATCAATTCCTGCAACACCACCATCAAACCCATATACTTTAGTCCCAAAAAGCTACATTTCCTATTCTGGATTTGGAACATTTGTATATAACCCTGGATATACTGTAAGTGGATATACAAATTCTATTACTGATGGTTTATATACAATAATAAATACGCCATTTTTATGGAAAAATACAGAATCATCGTACACAAGTGGTCCTCTGAATAGATGTGGTTTATGGGTAAATGGTAGTGGTCAACCAGAGAATACTTGGGTTGGGTTTAGTGTTTGTTTAGATGTGTTGACCACAAAAACATATTATATTGGTATTGCTGGTGATAATCACTTTAAATTAACTTTAGATGGAAATGTTATTGTAAATACAAGATTAGCAATTTCCCAATGGTATGGGTCTAATTATCCTTTTACGAGATGGAATGTTTATCCAATAACCATAAATTCAGGTCCCCACATATTAGAACTATTTGGGTGGAACAACGAAAGTTTTGCAAGTTTTGGTTGTGAAATATATGATAATACATTAAATGAATTAATTGCAGCATCAACATTAAGTGACCTAAATATTATTTTTACTTCAAGTGGGATAACTTCTGCTAACGTAATACAAAATTCTTACGATGAATATCTTGATACTGGATTTTCTTGTCCTGATGGTTATGTTTACAATCATTGTACAAATACTTGTGAATTTTTTAGTTTTTGTTACACTTGTCCAGATCCTACACCAACTCCAACTATTGGTACTGTACCGGAGGTTCCTGGAGATCCATCAGCATGTACAGATGGTATGGATGTAGTATTTTTACTTGATTATACGGGAAGTATGGGAAATGGAATTAATAGTATTAAATCTTCGATAATATCAATTGTTAATACAATTCAAACAGAATCAAATAATAATTACAGACTTGGTTTGGTAACATTTGATGAATATCCTGGTCCTGGCGTGTACAACTATGGTTCAAATTTTGAATACACTTCTTTACCTATTTCACAAAGAAAAATTAATACTGGTTTACTATCAAAATATCAATGGATAACCGCATGGGAAAAAATGGGAACTAATAATATTACAACATTTACAACACAATTAAATAAATTAAACGGTATAGTCCCGTTAGGTAGTGGAAGCGGTCCGGCAGAGCCAAGTGATATGGGAGTAGATTTGATATCAACTAATAATTATTTAGGATATGAATATATTGCTGGTACATTTAGACCAGGGGTTTCAAAATTAATAATATTAATAACTGATGCTCCACCTAGTGGTGACGATGATGCTTACAATTCAACAGACGTAACCTTTATTAATGGGTTAATACCCCAATTGTTTGCTCAGAATATAAGAGTATTGTTAATGACATCCTATACTACAAGTACTGCTCTTGATACTTTAGCAACAGGAACTAATGGGTCTGTAACAATTGGATTTAATCCTACTAGCATAATAACTGCAATACAAAACATTTGTCCTTAATATATATAAATATAAAATGCAAACAGTACTTATAAGTTCACTTAGTTATTTAAATCAATATGGAGATATAACTTTTTATCCCCAAACTGGTGGTACCGTACCTATCGGTATTCAACTTATCCCTTATTATTATACTGCGGATTATGTTTATGGTCAATATATTGTTTGTTTTACGGCGTCTAGTGAATGTTGTAATTTTACTTTTCCCGATACTTTTATTACTCCAACACCAACTATAACACCTACCATAACACCTACCCCAACACCAACTATAACACCGACATTAACACTAACTCCGACTAATACTCCAACACACACAAAAACACCAACACCTACCGTAACATCAGGGTTACCTCCAACACCAACACCAACACCAGAAACACTTTATTGTTTATCACCTAGTATATTACCAATTCTTAATAATTCTGTAACATATAATGGGGTAACAATTACAGCGTCAGGTAGTGGAAGTGTTGCCAGTTTTCCAGGTTCAGGAGAATATAGTTGCGTCCCACTTATTGGTGGAAATTCTGCTTTTGGTACCGTAATTCTTGGAAGTAGTTTTATTACTCCAGTAAACTTTACATATATATTAACTTTTAGTACACCAGTAAATAATATTATAATAAGACTACTTGGGTATGATTCCTGTCTATTTGGTACTTGTAATGGTGGTCAATTACCCCCTTATGTTGAAAGTTTTACATTAACAACAAATGGTGGTGGAACACAGGCAATTACAGCTAATGCTGTAACTATGGATATTAATGGTAATACGTTATCTGTTTATAGTGGTTCAGGAGCACCGTGTACTTTTAATTCTGGACAATATAATTATGGTAGTGGGGTTTTTAAAATTTCTTCAACATTACCTTATACAACTCTAACCATTATTGGTCCAGGAGGTTTAGGTGGTACCATATGTGATATTTGTGCGGATTCTATTATTCCATCAACACCAACTATAACACCAACTCCAAGTATTGGACCTATAAACTTATGTTTACCTCCTTGTAGTTTAGGGTTTGACAGTTATAGTTCAAACACAGTTGGTCAATTAGTTGTTGGTAGTATAACAGGTGGATGTGGTTTTATAACATCTTATGTTATTTATTGGTATGATTTAAATGGAATTGTCCAATTAGTAAGTGGTTATGGTCCATTAATTCCGGGTTACACAACATATACCGTTACCCACCCATTAACAGGATCTTCATCTCCTCCAATACCTTCGGGAACATATACACCAGTATTACAAGCAATTGTAATTGCGGGAATAACATATACCTCAACAGGTTTAAGCGGTACCACAATATCAAATTTAGATTGTCTTAATAATATTGATGTTGTCGTATCGTCATTCAGTTGTGAAAACTGTACCGAAATTGGACATTATAAATGTAGAAAATCATACTCTACCACAGCAGGATCCAATGTAGTTCCAGGGTCATTGTCAACCACATTTAATTTAGATCCAACACAACCTTATTTTGCATACTCTTTTAACGGAGAAGTAGTCCCCGATAAATTTAAAATAACTTTTGTTAATCAAGATGGGACAAACTATAGTGATCCAATTGTTGTTGAATATATTGAAGTTGGTCAATACGTTATTGGAAATACCGATTGGAGGGTTTCTACAATACCTAAAAGAATTGAGACTTTTAATTCAAACGCATACTATGGCAAACCAATTAACTTAACTAATTTTACAATAAATAATGGTGACTATCTAATATTAGAAGTTATCCCAAACACAGGAATAACTCAAACAAGTTGGGATTTATATTTTACGTGTTTGGAAACATTTAATTGTGAAAGTTGTTTGGAGACAAATCCAATATTTAAAATTCTTGAGTCTTCAATAAGTACATCATTAGACTTATGTAATGTACTTACTTTTAATGCAAATGCTATAGGATGTCCTTCATATGGTAGTGAAGATATTTTTAAATATATGCACTCAGTATCAGGTCAATCATTAGATACTCGATTTTATACGACAATTGGTCAATCATCGTACCAAGCATTAGGTGGATACGGTCTTACTGGAGGATTATCTTTTAACCCTATTTGTCAACAGTTAGGAAATTCAATCACCCCTAATTGTCTTACAAATCCTGGTGAAGTTATAAATTTTGTAAAATCAGGACCAACAATAACAATTACTTGTTCTTCTCTAACAACTAGAGATAATTTTTATAACACATATATGTCAATATATAATAGTTTAGCAGGATGGACCCCAACACCTCCATCTCCAACTAATATTAATTATTATAAATATATTTACTTTAAAAATATTGAACCTTTATCAACTAATAGTACTTGTGGTGACGCACAATATAATGTTACTACGTATACTATTCACCCAAGTTCAATTTTAACAACAAGTGGAAGTATTGGTGCTTGGGTATTAACCATAAATTCATCAACAATAACAAATCAATATCCACAATTAAATTGTGTTAATTGTTATTCAGTCGCAGACAGTATAGTTAATACTGTTAATAATTTCAACCCTTTTTATGATGTTAATATTACCACAACAAATGGGTTAAAGTGGGACATACCATTTGTTGGTTATAGCCATATGTATTCTCAACCAACACCAACAACACCAAGTGCTTGGATGGGGAGCGCAATGTTAACAATACCATATTATTCTACAAGAACATTACCTTATTCGGGTAGTCCATTAACTTTTATACCAACTTTATCTGCAACAACTTGTAACTTTAGTTGGATGAATTTTATAAATCAAATTGATTCAACTAATGGAAACGAGTCTCAATATTTTGAAAAAATGTTTTTTGAGTATTATTTTGTTTTAACGGATCCTCTTAATCCAACATATTATGAATTACGTTTATCAAACGGAACCGTAATTTATGAGAGAAACGCATCTTTCCCAAGTGGTAATGTTGTTGATAGTAATTATTTTATTTAAAATAATTTTAGATTGTATTTATATTTAAAATGATAACACGAATAACTTCTCCATATTATAGTGGTCAAACCGCAGAAATAATTTTTTCTCCATGTAGTGGAGGGACAATAAATTTAGGTACTCATTTATTACCATATGATTATGTGAGTGATAATTATGAGGGATCATATAGTCTCTATTTTTCCGGATTTTCTATATATTGTGATTTTAATGTTCCATGTCCATGTGATTTAATTGTGGAATTCCCTACAACGTTAACTCCGACTCCAACTATAACACCAACTATAACACCAACTATAACACCCACACCAACTCCAACCTCAACAGATCCTCCACCAACACCAACCAATACTCCAACTATAACTCAAACTCCAACTCCAACTATAACTCAAACTCCAACCAATACTCCAACACCAACTATAACACCAAGTAATGGATCAATAAATTTGTGTTTACCTCCTTGTAGTTTAGGGTTATCTAATTACGTACAAAATACTGTGGGTCAAATAATCTGTGGTAATCTAACCGGATCATGTGGTAGTATTACGGCATACACAATTTTTTGGTATGACTCGTTAGGCAATATTGCCTTGAAATCAGGATTTGGAACACCATATTCATTTGTTGGTCCTTATAATTATAACCACCCAATGACGGTTATTAACTCACCAATGTTACCACCAGATACATATACCCCAATACTTCAAGCGGTAACAATTGCTGGAACAACTTATACCTCAACAGGAATATCAGGAACAACTGCAGCATTGATGAGTTGTTTTGACTCTTCACAATTAACTGTAGAATCATTTAATTGTAGTAATGGAACACTAACAGGAAATTATGAACATAGAGTACAATTTACCGCAGGACCTGGATCTGCAGTTCCACCTTCAAGTATGTATTCACATTTCAATATGGATCCAAGTAAAAAATATTTTGCATTTGCATTTAGAGGGAATCTTATTCTCGACACATTGAGAATAACATTTATAGGGTCAAATTACGGAAATACCCCAATTGTTGTTGAGTACATAGATATAGGTGGATTATCTTGTTCATCAGGTCCACCAGCATTAGATAAAGGTATTGATTATAGGGTTGCCGCTTTACCAAAAAAATATGTGTTTGATTCAATAAATGCAACTAATAATTATTTTAATAAAATTCTAAATTTAAGTAACTTTGTAATAAATAGTGGGGATTATTTAATCCTTGAAGTTATACCAAATTCAACACAAAATCAAACGAGTTGGGATTTTTATTTTACGTGTTTAGAAAATTTTAATTGTGAAACTTGTATTAATAATTATATACCATATCCTTATGGGCAACAAATTATTCTTTCTTCTATTACACCAACATTTAATTTTGATTGTAATAGGCTTACTGTTCTTCTTCAAGTTGATGGTTGTGATATATCGACTCTTTTGACTGAAGATATATTTAAATATATTCATTCAGATTTCTCAAGTTTAAGTAATCCTTATTTACCAACAAGAAATCGTTTGCCGAGTTCTAACTGTGGTTGTGGTGCGGGCCAATCGTTGGTTAATAGAATAACAAATAATTCTTTTTTAGGGTTTGGTAACACTTCGATGCCTTTATCTCCAACTGGTGGTGGTTGTCTTATTACTAGTGCAGGCACCACAACTTTGTGTACGACTAATTCACCCAACACAATAAGTATAACTAAAGTTAATAATGTAATTACCATAACGTGTTCAAGTTTAACAGATAGAGACACATTTTTTAACTCATACCAATCACAATTAACCGCAATTGGTTGGTTACCAACACCACCATTATCCACATCAATAAATTATTATAAGGCAATAGTTTTAGATCATTACCAACCATTGAATATAAATTCAAATTGTGCTGACAATCAGTTTGTACTTAGATCTTGGAATATTCACCCATCTTCTTCGGTAACCACACCAAATGCTCCCGGGAATTTTCAAATGATAATAACAATGAATTTGATAACAAATAATTACGGTGGTGGTAATCCTATTTGTGTTTCATCTTGTTCGGCAACAACTGGAAATTTTGTGTCAAATATTATAACTCCAAGTTATAATATTGATCCCAGTTATAGTTCAACTTCTAATACCGCACTTAGAAGTATTAATCCTTTTGCAAGAACAGTTTCTGTTGTAAATATCCCTAGTAGTCCAATAATGTACGCTCAAGATGGAACTTTTTTGGATTTTCCTTGGTATTCAACTATAACATACCCATATTCAGGAAGTCCATTAACAATAATACCTTCTTTATCCGCGACAACTTGTGACTTTGGAGGTGCTGATGGATTTTATAAAATCCAAGGATCTAATCCAAATTGGCAACCTGCATCCAACAGTTGTGAATCCGCTTTTTGGTCTCCTAGACCGCACGTTTCTGGACCTACTGATCCAGATCTATTAATTGACCCAAATAATCTTGGTGACAATTCACTTACAAGGTATGCCGTACATAGAACTGATATAAATGACCCAAGAAGTTTTGACATATATGTTGGGAATTTTACTCCATTTCAAAATCCAAGTACTTGGCCTGGAAATCTTCCGGCTTTAATTTATCGTCAAGTAGGTGCAAACCCCCCAATTATTTTTGATCCTAATTATTTCGTATAAGTTTTATTTAAAATAATTTTAGATTGTATTTATATTTAAACAAAGATGAGTCAAACTATATTAATAGCAAGTATTAATTATAATGGTGAAATTGCAACTGTTTTATTTAAACCTGACAATGAAAATATTGTTATTAATTTAGGTAATGTTGTTTTACCTTATTTCTTTAATGCATCATTACTATCTCCACCAAGAGAAATATATGGTACATATACAATTTTAATTTTAGGTAACGATGGTAATTGTCGGACAAATTGTCCAAACATACTACAAGTACCAAGACCTACACCTACACCAACACCTACTGTAACAACTACAAGAACTCAAACACCTACAGTAACACCAACAATTACTCCAACACCAACTTTTGACCCATGTAAGGTTCCGACCCCAACCCCAACAGTTACTACCACACAAACAAAAACTCCAACCAATACTCCAACACCAAGTGCAACTTGTACAAATCCTTGTGGTTGTCCTGAACCAAGTAAAACCCCAAGACCAACAAAAACTCCGAGATTAACTCCGAGTGCAACAAGTGGATATTGTTATCCAACACCAACTGTCACACCAACATTAACTCCAACACCAACATTAACTCCAACACCCGTTTGTTCTACATGTTCTGCGATTAGTGAATTACCTATTACAGGTTCTTCAGTAATTGCCAATGGTATAGTAATAACATCGTCTGGTTTTGGTGATATAATACCTAACCCATATGGTAGTTATAATTCTTGGTGTGTATTACCACCAAATACATCTTCAAATACAACACTTTTAGGTCAGACATCATCATTTACTTATACATTAACTTTTAGTACTCCAGTAAATAATATTGACATAAGATTACTTGGTTATACAATGAATATTTTAGGATCAGAATCATTTACTTTTTCAACAAATATTGGAAACTCAGTTTTATCTTCTTGTGATTATTGTTGTGCAACAATTAACGGGAATACTATTACAGCAATTGGTTGTCCTTCAGGTTCACCTGATCCAAATAGTGGCGGAGGAACATTCACAATTTCAAATTCAGTTCCATTTACATCATTAACAATAACAGGTCCAGGTGGTCAAGCGGGTACATTAATAGATTTATGTTTAGATTCTTTAGTTCCAATAATTCCATCATTTTCAGGATCTTCATTTCTTTTAGTTGCAACATACTCACCGGGAATATATCCAGAAACCATAAACTCTTTTTACGAGTTATATCTTGATAAACCGTTGGATAATGATAGTATTTTATACTTTAAAAATAAACTTTATTTAAGATCAGGAAGTTTTATTGAGATAACAGAATCAATATATATCCCAATGGGTGAATCTTATGGTACCACCCAACATATTAGTAGAACTGATTATTCGTTGTTAAATGGAGAATCAGAATTTACATATTTTGATCTTATTTATTATGATGAAATATTTTACACTATAAATATATTAACATATTTTAATCCACCAATCCCAACACCGACAAATACTCCGACAAATACTCCGACAAATACTGTAATTCCACGGTAGTTGTAATTTATTTTTTTATTTGAACTATTTATAAGATATGACACAAATCCAAATAAATTCCATAACTGGGTCCGCATATCCATATACTTTTTACGCTTGTGATGTTTATGGTAATCAATGTGTTTTAATTGCGACAATACCTTCCACCGCAACGTTTCCATTAACCATCACATTACCATCACAATTTAATGGTGCTCCTGCGGTTGGAATAAAAATAATAGATTCAACAGGGTGTGAATTATTTGGGATTATTAATTGCCAAGGCATTGGTAAAGGTAAATTATTTGAAGATGGTGAAATATTCTTGTTTATGGATGCAGATATTTACATTTTTCAAGACCAATAACCATTTTTACAATATTTATTAATAAAAATTTATAATGTCATTTCAAAGACTTACTGATAGAGTATTAGCAACTGGTGTAACACTTACTGATTTAATTCATATTGTCATTACAGGTGACACATCTCAAAATCCTGCTGGATCATCTTATAAAGCTAGTTTAGCTCAACTTGCATCAGTTATTGGTAGTGTTGGTACTTCAGGAACAGATGGAACATCAGGTATTGATGGGACTTCAGGAACAGATGGATCAAGCGGAGTGAATGGTACTTCAGGAACAAACG
>Ga0307378_10013423_pt1 | contig 10366 bp, 5 predicted proteins | sample UN1MG_FD_202238 | JGI IMG/M metagenome (GOLD analysis project Ga0307378, IMG submission 202238) | Soil microbial communities from Risofladan, Vaasa, Finland - UN-1 | ecosystem: Environmental > Terrestrial > Soil > Coastal area > Acid sulfate soil | place: Finland: Risofladan, Vaasa | collected...
GGGGGCGAAAATCCAATACCTGCTGATGAAGACGGCTGGGTTCACTGGGCCGGCTATTCGGACGAGACCAGCGAAGCCGACCAGATAATAGCTGTCAAAGAAGGCGCACTATTCCCATACGTCAAGAGCGAAAGACTTTACAAATGCCCGACAGGCCTGCGTGGAGAGATGCGTACGTACGCCATAGTCGATTCTATGAACGGCTGGCCAAGCGGGCCGAATGTTAAAAACAGGATCGATATTCGCAGACCGGGCGAGAGGGTTGTTTTTATTGATGAGGGTTGGGCAACATTTGCCAGTTGGTCTGTTCCTTACGACAGCGAGGCCTGGTGGGGTGCAGTCGTCACACAAGCGGGCATACTTGCGGCCGACAATCGCCATAAGGACCCGCCGCCCGTCCGGCACGGAAACGGCACAAACTTTTCATTTGCAGACGGGCACAGCGAATACTGGAAGTGGAAAGATCCGCGTACGATAAGCTATGGCATGCTCGAGGTCGGCTCCGGTCCCAGTCAGACGGGTAATCCGGATTTGCACAGGGTTCAGAAGGCCGTGTGGGGCGAGTTAGGCTATACCGTATCACCCTGGTAATGGATTTAGCGGTCTTCCTGAATTTGTTATTTTACCAAGTCTATTATTCAATACTGTTGAAATACCCGTGAAGAAACACATCAAAGATGGTTTAATATGATCGGTTGACTATTAGCCCTCAGAAAATAGAATAGCCGGATAGTCTTCCTGGATTGAGGAGCATGGCTGCCAGACCTTAGTAAGACAAAGGCTGATGACAAATTTGAACGACGCAATCGCCAAACATTGTGATGAACTGAGCCGCTGCAACCAGCGAGGGGGGCGGATGTTATCGGTATTCGATTTACTCGCGGCGAAAACTCTGGATCTGGATCTTGCGGCATATCTTATGGCTCGCATTAGCAAAGGCTCGTCTTTCATGGTTGGTTCTGTCCCGGGCGGAGCAGGCAAGAGAGCAAATTTGCGATACCAACGGTGTGCGAAGCGAGCATTTCAACAAATTCGAGCTGCTTATTTTTCTGCGTATAGAGAACGGTTATCTCAAGGCCCATCGCTGGATCGAGGAGGTTTACTCCGGCGATGGTTCATCCGGCCACGAATTAATTTTTCATGGAAACGATAAAAGAACACTCGATGAGAATTCAGAGCACTATCTGGCCGACCCGGAATACGTCGCTGCATGCCGGGACTTTCTAACGAAGATATCGCCGGATGTGCGTACCATCGAGGATACACGCCGGCACGTAGTTGAATTCCTCAGGCAGAATCCTTCGGCTTAGCCGGATAAAAACGATATCAAAACTGACAAACAGTTGTTAATACGGAGATAGATTATGAAATATCGCCGGTTGGGTAAGACGGGGATGAGTGTCTCGGTCATCGGCATCGGAACATGGCAGCTCGGCGGAGAGTGGGGCAAGAAATTCGACCAGGCCGAGGTCGATGGGATGGTCGACAAAGGAGCCGAGCTGGGCATAAACCTGATCGATACCGCAGAGTGCTACGGAGACCATCTCTCGGAAGAGCTGATCGGCCAGGCCATCAAAGGCCGGCGGGATAAGTGGATCATCGCCACCAAGTTCGGTCATAAGTTCAAGCCGAACTTCGAGCGGGAAAATCTGTTCGAGGCCGCTCAGGTTCAAAGGCAGCTTGAGGACTCATTGAGGGCGCTGCAGACCGACTATATCGATCTTTATCAGTTCCACAGCGGGACAGATGAAATGTTCGACACGCCGGGATTGTGGGAAATGCTGCAAAAGCAGGTGCAGTCAGGTAAGATTCGCCATCTGGGAATATCAATCAGCAAGAAGCACGGCAGCCTTTACCAGGTCGAGAAGGCATCCGATGTCGGAGCTGCGGCAATCCAGGCCGTATACAATCGGGTTCATCGAAAGCCGGAGGGGAAAATTTTCGACTCCTGTACCCGGCAGAACCTGGGCGTGCTGGCACGGGTGCCTTTGGCAAGTGGATTTCTGAGCGGTAAATACAGCGAAGAGTCGAAGTTCGCCGGTACCGATGTCCGCAGCTCCTGGCAGGACCAGGACGAATGGCAGGAAATTTTTCAGGAGGTGGCAAATTTCAAAAATGAAGTTCCAAAGGGCGTGCCGATGGCTCATTGGGCTCTGGCATGGTGCCTGCAGCACCCGGCAGTAACATGCGTTATCCCGGGCTGCAAAACCGTCGAACAAGTCGAATCGAACGCTATGGCCGCGGATCTTCAAGCGGTCAGGGACGACCATCCGCAGGCGGCGTTATAGATATTCAATTGTCCCGGAGCTGATAAAATACATGCATCCGGCAGCGGAATCTGGTATCTTAACCGGCGTAAGGAACCACCTTTTCATCCGGCTACTTACATAACAAATAATAGTCCTGATATATGGTTTTTTGAGAGGATATGTAGATGCATCGTAAAAAATTGACACGGCGAACATTCCTGAGTGCGGCGGCTTCGGCTGTCGCTGTTCCTTATGTGATTACATCTTCGGCCACTGGTGCCGGGGGTAAACGCCGCACAGCTCCGAGCGAACGTGTGAACATGGGATTCATCGGCCTGGGTGGCCAGGGCACCGGACATCTCCTCGGCGGTTCATGGACCTATGTTCCCGGTGGCTATATCGCCCGTGATGACGTACAGGTTATGGCTGTTTGCGATGTACGCCGTGAACGTCTCACCCATGCCTGGAAACGATGCAATGAGATATACGCCGAGCGGTTCGACCGGCCCGGCTACGACGGTGTGAAAGCATACAATGATTTCCGGGAAGTTCTCGCTCGTACTGACATCGATGCCGTATTGCTCGCGCTGCCGTATCATTGGGCTGCTCCTATGGCCATCATGGCGATGCGCTCGGGCAAGGACGTTTACTGCGAGAAACCCATCGCCATTACGGTGCGACAGGCACAAACTATGGTCGAGACGGCACGATCTTATAGTCGTATTTACCAGGCCGGCATGCAGCAACGCTCGGAATACGAAGGCAAGTTCCGCCAGGCCTGCGAGCTTGTCCGCAACGGGCGCATCGGCCAACTCAAGGAAGTTTATGCCTACCGCCTTCCGGGCGCATTTGTCCCGACTGCCTGGACCTCCGACAGAACCGTGGCCGTACCGGATGGATTTGACTGGGACCTCTGGCTCGGGCCGTTGCCCTGGCGACCGTATGGTGGTGAAGCCGGACATACGTTGTCCGGTCTGTTCGTCGGCGATGTCAACTGGAGTCCGCACCATTACGACATCATTCAGTGGACTGTGAATCCCAACGTCAGGGCCCCGATCGATGTTGAGTACGATAAGGGCAATGTCCATTACCACTACGAAAACGGGGCCGTTGTTCATTCGGCCGGTTATCCCGGAGAACCGGTGGGTGGCGAGGGTGGCGCCTGCTTTGTCGGCACGGAGGGCCGAATCGCCGTAGATCGCAACAACATCGTCTCATATCCTGCGAGCATTCTCAGGGAAATGCTCCGGCCCGATGATAAGCGCGTGTATCACGCCGACAGCCACTCGGGAAATTTCCTGGAATGCATCCGTACGCGCAGGCAGACTATCTGTAATCCCGAGGTCGCCGCTTACACCATGAATGCTATTCTGATTGGTGGTATTGCGCTGGCTTTACAACGCAACGTTCATTGGAATCCGGCGACGCTTGAATTCCCCGGAGACGAAACCGCGAATCGCCTTCTTTCCTATACTCCACGTGCGCCGTGGTGTTTCTAAACCAACCATGTATGAAGACTTTATCTGATTACAGTAAAGGAAGCTTATGAAAACCCATTTTTTCAATCTCATCCTGCTTATCTTGTTTGTAACTCTTTCAGCCGGTACCGTACATGCTGCCGAGGAACAAGAACTAATAGCTATCCTGCAATCTTCGGCCGGTGCAGTCGAAAAATGCGCTGCGTGTCAGCAGTTGAGAATTTACGGTACTGCCGAATCCGTTCCGGCCATGGCCGCGTTGCTGGGTGAAGAGCGTGTCGGTCATGCCGCCCGTTACGCATTAGAAGGCATTCCAGGCCCCGAAGCAGGCGCTGCGCTGCGTGAAGCTCTCGCTAAAACCTCCGGCCTGATCAAAGCAGGGCTAATCAATTCTCTCGGTTGGCGCCGCGATGCGGAGTCAGTGCCTTTGCTTGTGCCGTTAATATCGGATGCTGACGCTGCGATAGCAAAGGCAACAGCTTCTGCGCTGGGCAGGATAGGTGGCGAGAAAGCTATTGCCGCGTTGATCGCGGCTCGCGAGAACTCGAATCCCGCGGTCCGCCTGGCGGTGGCCGAAGCGCTGCTTGGCTGTGCAGAAAACCGTCTGCGCGCAGGTGATGATTCAGGCGCCGCGGAGCTCTATGGCGATTTGTTCGGTGCCAATGTTCCACCCGCTATCCGCAACGCCGCCTGGCGCGGACTGGTTTTGTCTAACGACGAGCAACGCCCGGGACTCGTCGTCAAAGCTCTCAGTGGTAACGATGAGCAACTCCTGCTTGTCGCGCTCAAGCTGGTGCGAGAAATGAAGGACGAACAATTAATCATGGCTTGTCTGCGACAGTGGGACTCCCTTCCCGCCTTAGCCCAGTGGGCGGTACTGGACGGGCACCTGCAATTCGGCGCCGAAGCCCTATCGACAATCCGCGCTGCGAGCAAAAGTCCGTATCCGGAAGTCCGGGTAGCTGCATGGCAGGCTCTGGCCGATTTGAGTGATACCTCTATGATACCCGCACTGGCGCAGGCAGCAGCCAAAGGTGAACCGGCGGAACGCCAGGCTGCCCGTGACACGCTCGCACGCATACACGGTCCGGGAGTGCGTGAGGCTCTTCTGGCATATCTCAAACAAGCCGAAGCCACGGAGAAGGTCGAACTACTTCTTGCGACGGGCAAACGTAGCGACACCGCGGCCGCGCCGATGCTGTTACAATACGCAAACGCACTGGAAGAAACTATCCGTCTTGCCGCGTTGGAGTCACTGCGTCGCCTGGCAGTAGCCGATACTCTCCTGCCGCTGCTCGATCTTATTGTCACGTCAAAATCTGATTCCGATCGTAACGCTGTTCTAAAGGCCCTTTATTCGGTTTGTCAGGCAACTGACGACAAAGACCAGGTCAGCCGCCGGGTCATCGCGTCAATGAACCGCCTGCCGGCTTCGGAGCGTCGTTATGCACTGCCGCTGCTTTTAGAAATTGCTACTCCTGCAGCCCTGACCGAAATGTTAAAGTCCACTCAAAACAGCGATGCTCAACTCGTGCGTGAGTCCATTCGTTTGCTGACACAATGGCCCAATGCAGCACCGGCGGAGAACCTTTTCGAAATAACCCGTACTAATTCCGAGCCGTCCTTACGTACCCTTGCATTGCGTGGAGGCATCACCGTGGCCGGCCGTGAACCCGACCCTTCCGCGCGTCTGGTGCTGATACGCCAGGCCCTTCCGTTAGCCATTCGAACTGAAGAGAAAAAACTGGCTTTGAGTCAACTGGGCCGGATTCCGCTGACCGAGGCACTCGAAATGTCGCTGCGATACCTGGATGATCCGGATCTTATTAACGAAGCCGGTCTCGCTGCCGTCAGTATAGCCGAATCCCTGGCTGACGCTAATCCGCAACTTGCCAACAAAGTTGCCACTGAGGTTCTGGCGCACTGCAAAATGCCGGCTATCGTCAAACGTGCCTGGGCCTTACGTGTCAAGCCGGCGGCCGGAGGTCTTTTCATTCGAGATTGGCTTGTGTGCGGACCTTACCGCCGGACGGGTGCTGTCGGGGCAATCGCGGTATTCGATCTTGTCTTCGGGCCCGAAAAACAGGGCGAGGCGGTGAAATGGTACACTGCCCCAGTGGGCGACACCATAAATCTTATGGGATGTTTTCCCAACCAAACCGATTGTGTAGCATATCTCAAGGCAGAAATAATCGCCTCCCAAGCCACTGACGCAATCCTCTTAATGGGTAGCGACGACGGTATCAAGGCCTGGCTGAACGGTACCGAGGTTCACAGCAACAATATCGACCGCGGCCAGGTTGTCGACCAGGACATGGCTCCCGTCAAACTGAAACAGGGTCCTAACGAACTACTGCTTAAAATCAGCCAGGGCGGCGGCGGTTGGTCGGTGTGCACTCGTATCGTCGGCCCGGACGGCCTTGTCATCGAAGATTTACAAGTCAAATCCCAAACCGGCGCGGCACCATCCGTCAGTACATACAAACCTGCGCCCATGACCGAGGCGGTTGTTAAACAAGCCAAGCTGCCAGCCCCCGGTGAATCCCCGAAACTCGGCGAAAGCTTTCGCCTGCACGTAATCAACGCTGATTCCCGCTTCGAAGCCGCCGGCATAGCCGATATGAACCGTGACGGCAAGCTCGATATTTTCTGCGGCGGATTCTGGTACGAAGCCCCGGCGTGGAAAAAGCACGTTGTCCGCGATGTGCCTGAAGAGGGCGATTATTACTACGATTTCGCCAACCTGCCGATGGACATCGACGGCGACGGCTGGGCCGATATCGCCGACGCCGCGTGGCATAATAAGAAGCTTTTCTGGCTTCGCAATCCCGGCCGGGCAGGTGGCCAGTTTGAGGTCATCGACATCGATACGCCGGGCAATATAGAGACCGCAATGGCCGTCGATATCAACGCCGACGGACAACTTGACGTTCTGCCCAACATCATGAGCCAGGCTGCGTGGTACGAATTCGGCCGGGACAATGCCGCACCGCACGGCGTGAAATGGACCAAGCACCAGTTACCGAAACAAGCCGCCACCCACGGCATCGGCGCCGGTGACGTCAACGGGGATGGCCGGTGTGATGTAATCACTCCCACCGGCTGGCTCGAACAGGCACAAGATACGGGCGAACCATGGCAATGGCATGCAGAGTTCGACCTCGGTCATGCCAGTATTCCCATAATAGCGCACGACGTCGACGCGGACGGAGACGCCGACATAATCTGGGGGATGGGCCACAATTACGGGCTCTACTGGCTTGAGCAAGGCACTTCCGGCCCCAGCCGCTCCTGGCAAAAGCATCTTATCGACGATTCATGGTCGCAGCCTCACTTTTTGATTTTGGCCGATCTTGACAACGACGGCACCGATGAGCTTATCACCGGCAAACGTTTTCACGCCCACAACGGCAACGACCCCGGCGGCAACGACCCGACCTGCGTATACTACTACAAGTTCGACCGTAACGAACGCGATTGGCAGCGTCATATCATACATGAGGGCGGGGACGTCGGTCTCGGCATCAGCACGGCCGCTCTCGATATAGACGCAGACGGTGACATAGACATAGTAGCCCCCGGCAAGAGCGGGCTGTTCCTGTTGGAAAACCTGCTAAAATAAACGAAAAGGACACTTGTTAAGAGGTAAAAAATGTTGGAATCAATCTCAAACAAAATACGCATTTCCTTAGTGCTGGTTTTGCTGATTTGCGGCGGAAATCTCGTATGGGGCGAGGCGTTCAGCAGCGAGAATATACCGCTTCCGGAACATCCGCGCCCTGATTTTCAGAGGCAGCAATGGCTGAATCTCAACGGTCCCTGGCAATTTCGTTTCGACAAAGATAACGTCGGGCAGAAAAAGCAGTGGTTTAAGGCCGGCACCGATTTCCCCGATACAATTATGGTTCCTTTTCCCTGGGGCTCGAAACTGTCCGGAATTGAAGACAAGGCGGACATTGGCTGGTACGCGCGCTCGATAACCGTTCCCGAATCATGGCTGACTCAGCGCGTTTTTCTCGTTATCGGCGCCTGCGACTGGCACACAACGGCCTGGCTGGATGGAAATCTGCTTGGCAATTACCAGGGAGGATACACTCCTTTTGAGTTCGATCTTACGCCGCATTTGAAAAAAGGGGAAACGCATAGCCTGGTCTTGCGGGCTGATGACACGCCTCATAAATTCAAATTAGAGGGCAAGCAGGGCTACGGCAGGGCCGCCGGAATATGGCAGACCGTCTATCTGGAATCCCGCCCGTCGGTGGCTCTGGAATTCATTCATTTTACGCCTGATATCGACAACAGGAAAGTCACAGTAAAGGCGATTGTTGACGCACATACCCCTGAGGATATGAACCTGAAAATTCAATTTAAGCCCCACGACCTGGTGAATCCGGTTATTATCCAAAGGATTACCAAAGGAGCCAGGGGAATAGAGTTTGAGGTAAGCATTGAAAAGCAGCGTTTATGGTCGCTGGAAGATCCGTATCTTTACGAGGTTGAGGTGGTTTTGCTCGGGCCCGGCGAAATTGAAGACCATGTCTCCACATATTTCGGCATGAGAAAGGTCAGCGTTGTCAAACTTCCCGGCACGGATTTTCCCTATATCGCGCTGAACGATAAGCCGGTATATATGCAGTTGGCGCTGGACCAGTCCTATCATCCCGATGGTTTTTATACTTTCCCCAGCGACAAATTTATGCGGGACGAAATATTGCGCTCGCGGCGCATAGGTTTGAACGGGCAGCGCATTCACATCAAGGTCGAAGTACCGCGCAAACTGTACTGGGCCGACCGGCTCGGAGTCCTGATTATGGCCGATGTCCCAAACAGTTGGGGACCGCCCGATAGCAGTATGCGAGAGGAAACCGAAACAGCACTTCGGCACATGATCCGCCGGGATTATAACCATCCTGCGATTTTTTCCTGGGTGAACTTCAACGAAACCTGGGGATTGCGATCCGGGGAAAAAGGCTATACCGCGGAAACTCAGGAATGGGTGGCATCGATTTATAAGTTGACCAAGGATCTCGATCCGACGCGCCTGGTGGAAGACAACTCGCCCTGCAACCTCGACCATGTCGCTACGGATATCAATAGCTGGCACGCGTATTTGCCCGGTTACGGCTGGCGTGAGCGGCTGGAACAGATTACCCGCGATACCTATCCGGGATCGAAGTGGAACTTCATCGGCGGACGCACTCAGGCCAATCAGCCCCTGCTGAACAGCGAGTGCGGCAACGTCTGGGGATACGAAGGAAGCGCCGGCGACGTCGACTGGAGCTGGGACTATCATATTATGATGAACGAGTTCAGGCGGCATCCGGAGATTTGCGGCTGGCTATACACCGAGCATCACGATGTCATCAATGAATGGAACGGCTACTACAAGTATGACCGTTCGGAAAAGTACACCGGTATGCCCGGGCTGATCGAAGGCATGAGCCTGAGAGACTTGCACGGCCAATTCTACCTGGCCTCGGAAAGAGAGCTTTGCCGTAACGTCAAACCGGGCGAAAATATTCAAGTGCCTCTTTACGCTTCATTCATGACGAATGCAGCGGTCAGCGGGAATTTGATGCTGCGGGCCGAACTGTTCGGATGGGACACATTCGGACGCCGGGAGACTTACTCCAAATATGAACGCGATGTTTCTTATAGTCCCTGGATGAATAAGGAGCTAAAACCAATCTCGGTGACAATGCCCGGCAAGCCCGCGCTGGCCGTGCTGAGCCTAGCTTTGGAAGATGAATCGGGGAATGTCCTGCACCGCAATTTTACGACGTACCTGGTATCGCAAGGCGAGTTGCCCCGCGAAGAGACAATCACCTCAAATTCCGGGAAAATCAAAGTAGTTCGTCTTGCCCCAAAAAGTTTCAGGAAGGCTGAATGGTCTCTCAAGCAGTGGAATGTGCTCGAAGGGCTGAAAGTAAACGGTGCCGGAGCGGGGTATTTCGAATATTCTCTGCCGTGGCCAGCCGGCCTGAACGTCGAGGACATCGCCGAAGCGGGCTTGCGTGTAGAGGTTTCCGCCAAGCAGCTCTTCGGCAAGGACATGGAGGGTGCACGCAAGCAGGATGGCGATTTCATGCGGGGCAAGGGGACACATGATCCCAGCTCGAATCCTAACTCTTACCCGATGACCGATGAGATTCGTTACCCGAGCGCCGTTCGGATACGCGTGGCCGGCCGGGCAGTGGGGACATTCGATCTGCAGGATGATCCGGCGGACCACCGTGGAATCCTTTCCTGGTACAGCCAGAAACGTGATAAAAAACTGCGTGAAGCCGGCTCATACGGCTACCTGGTCAACGCCCCTATTCCAAAATCGGTTTTGCAGGAAGCGGCCGCTCAAAAAGAAATAGTATTGAGACTGGAAGTCGACGAGGCGCTGCCGGGAGGGCTGGCGATTTACGGCGAGCGATTCGGCCGATATCCTCTCGATCCGACTTTCGTTTTTATAATGAAGAATTGAAAGGCAACCTTCTAACCGCTGGTCGGGCTTAAATATTCCCGATACAACCGCTCTAAAGTTTACGCCGGGGAGATCTTCAGAGATGTTTCTCGAAGTTTCTCGCTTTGTTGTTCGACCGGATACTCGAAAGAGCTGCCCAAGCCGTTCTGGTAAGTCTTTTCAGAGTG
>Ga0307378_10013426_pt1 | contig 10365 bp, 10 predicted proteins | sample UN1MG_FD_202238 | JGI IMG/M metagenome (GOLD analysis project Ga0307378, IMG submission 202238) | Soil microbial communities from Risofladan, Vaasa, Finland - UN-1 | ecosystem: Environmental > Terrestrial > Soil > Coastal area > Acid sulfate soil | place: Finland: Risofladan, Vaasa | collected...
GGGCTGAGATGATAAAGAAGGTCTATGAGATCGATCCTCTCATCTGTCCAAAATGCGGTGGGCTGATGAAGGTTATCTCATTTATCGAAGATTATAAAGTCATAGACAAGATTATCGATCACCTTAGACTTACCTTTAAGGCAGAACGTCCTCCCCCTCCCGCACAAGCTCAGCTCAGCATGGCAGCTGAGGAAAGGCTAGAATATATATGAAAATTAAGAGTTATTGATAATATTAAGAGTTATTGATAATCAGTTCAGGGCAAAGTCTAGCCAATAAAGGCTTTTTACAGGTGAATTATAAAAGATTCTTCCTTTCCTGCGGATTTCTTGTTGAAGTATATTTTTTTCTTAGGTATTATTGTTAAGGTAGTTGCTTAGTAGGTGAAAGTTTGATGAAATTGAGGGAATATCATCATCAACATAAAAAGCAAATTCTTATAGTTATATTTTTTTATGATAAGTATATCGAGATACTTCAGAGGGGCAAAATAAGTAAAAAATGAGAACCAATCGACATCAACACAAAAACCAAATTCTTATAGTAACAGACAGGGATCCTAATAATCCTAATAATGTAATTCTCCTTTATACAGGATGGAGTGTTAATGCTGCTCAGGAATACAACAGTGGAAAGGGCTGGACACGTGAGCATGTATGGAGCCAATCCCACGGTGAACTTGGGAGGGATGAGACACAGGGAGCCGGAACCGATGTGCATCACTTAAGGCCTGTTGATAATAAGGTAAAATCAAAGAATCCAACAGGTTTTTTGATGACGGTGGTGAAGAATATATATTAAATAATTTAGCCACATGTTGTTATTATAATAATGATAACTTTACCTGGGAACCCAGGGATTCAGTTAAGGGAGATGTTGCAAGGATGATCTTTTATATGGCTGTAAGATATGAAGGTGAGAATAATGAGCCAGATCTTGAAATTACCAATGAGTATGTTTCAAAAAGCGATAAAAGACCTTTATATGGTAAATTGATTACATTGATGATATGGCACGGACAAGATCCCGTGGATGACTGGGAGAAAAAAAGGAATGATATCATAGATGAAAAATATCAAAAAAACAGGAACCCCTTTATCGATCATCCCGAATATGCATGGCTTATGTGGGGAAATGAAATCAGGATTGATGATTAATATAAAAGCCCAGATAATCCAAGAGATTAGAAAAGATAAGCCCTTAGAATCGATTTGCCTGTTTTAGTTTATCATTAAGAGGATATTTGCAGTCTTCATAAGGAGGTTTCGTGTGAAGAAAAAAAATTCTTATATTGATAAAGAGGTATTTGAGGCGGCTAGACCTTATATATGGTTTGGTCTTATAGGGGCATTTCTCACTGTTATTAACACAACCGTTGCTACCCTTGCTTTTGGTGTATGGCAAGGACTGATTATATCCTTCACAACACCCTTCGCGTTTATTTTTGCAAAACTCCGATATCCTCGTTTACCTGGTGCAACCGCTATCTATATTCCTTTGATAATAGTTGCCTTTTTTACATTCAATTTCGGAATTCCAGGCTATTACAAGGTACTTTTCTTATTAGGCCCGATTTTTTATGATTTCACATGTGTTATTCTGAGAGTTGGGAGAGAAAAAATCCAAAAGGTTCCCTTATGGAAATTGATATTGGCAATTATATTTTACCCCCCCGGATTGCTTATTGGGGCTAAAGTAGCCATAAGGATATGGTCAGTCGAATTGCCTCTTGCTGAGAGTGCTAAAATCGCGGGGGGATTTATGTTGCTTTTCTGGATTATGGGCAGCTTTGCTACATGGTTTGCTCATAGAATTTATTATAAATATATCAAAAGAGAACTCTTAGGTTAGTTAAGAATATGCCTTCTGTTTTAACAGTAAACATTGAGCAGATACGCAGCTCATTGATTGACACTAAAATTGTAGGCAAGGTCAATTTTGAGGTCGAAAATCCTAGTGTTGTTTGGATAAAGGGACTTAACGGTTCAGGAAAATCCACACTTGTATCTGCACTAACAGGCATAGCTTTTTATAAAAATAGTGGCCTTATTGTTAATGGTTCTGTTTGTCTTAGTAATGTTGAAAGCGGCAAAATTATATATGCTGAAAAAAATCCATATGAATTTGCTGGACATATATCATTATTGCCACAAAGATTAGGGGGATCTTTTATGGCAATTCACCATCAAGATGATATTGTTTTCAGTGCTGAAGGTGGCAGCGAGCAAATATATACTAAAGAGACACTAAATGATCCTATTTACTTAGCAAATATCATGAAGCCTACTTTGGACAATTTAAATCTTTACCCCTTTTTGGGGAATCGTCTTGGTGAATGCTCTTATGGTGAGACTAGAAGGACCGAAATCGGATGTGATTTGATTGCCCATGAATCATTGGTGATCTTGGATGAGCCATTTTATGGGCTGGATAAGCATTGGATTCAGAAGGTAGTAGATGAAATAAAGAGACTCACAGACGAGTATAAGCCAATATGGGTATTAACCAGTAATGTAGATCCCTCTGAATATGGCCTTATACCAAATATTGAAATAGAACTTGATATCAGTGAGAGTAGAAGCAGGGTTTTTGAATTAATAAAAGATAAAATTGTAGAAAGCTTTAAAAGTAATATATTAAAAGATGATATTGAAGTAGAAATAGAAGACCTATTAATTAGGCGGACAAAACCCCGCGATATTACAATCAGATTAAATTCATTTGAAGCTGGATTGGGAAAAAAGACTTATGTTATTGGAAACAATGGTTCTGGCAAGTCAACCATCTCAGAAGTGTTGTCTGGCTTACTGTTTACAAATAAATCAAAAGGGATAGAATTATCCTATAACCTATTTGGCAATTTATTTGAAGATAGGATCTCCAAAGCTCCTAATGACATTGCATTTCTTGTCTTTCAGAACCCACACAGAGCTTTTCTATTTACCGATGTAGAACAAGATCTTTTACAACCAGATTTAAGTGATTTAAGTAGAAAATTCTATTATGAGAGCTTTGACCTCCTAGAAAAAGGATGGGGTTCATTTAAACGGAAACCCATTACTTTTTCGTTTGGTCAACTAAAATTTTTGGGATTACTTTTAACTCCTCTGGATAGGAAAATAATTATTTTCGATGAACCTAAACTGGGATTACATCCATCACTTCATGTCTATATAGATGAAATAATTGAAAGTATATCAAGATCTGGAAGGTTGGTAGTTATCACTTCTTGTGAAGAACAAAATTATGAGGAGATAGATTTTGTCCATCATTTGAGGGGAACATGAGTGATAAATCAAGTATAGAACGTGTATTAAATATCATAAAAGGCAGAGTCCAGCCCCATGGTTTTTGGAGAGCTGGAAATCCATGGGTGAAATTGTGCGTAATTATGGTAGCTTTTATCGGGATATTATTTAATCGGCCAAGTCTCGTAATACAAGGTGCTGCTTTAATATTTATAATGCTTAAGCTTCCTGTTAGTCCAAAATCTAAAATAAATAATATATTGTGGACCGCAGGTTTAGGAGGTTTTATAGTCTTCCTACTAGGACCACACATAATTATTCCTTACGAAGAACTCTCGACGATAGATATTCCTTATGTTACAAATCTTTCTATGACAATCAGTATATTGGTTTTTTCTGTTTCTCTATTCTTTTTGAGGCGGGCATTTACGACTAGAGACTATGATTGGATCATTGGATATATACCGCAGGGAAAAATAAAATTAATAATTGCGAATCTTATATTCTCGTTTGGATATGGAGTACGCCGATTAAGAAAATATGTATGGGAAGCTGGTGCTTCTATTAAAAATAGGGGAATGCATAGATTTTTTCATTTAGACACATTAAAAAATCCAAGTAGTTTTGAGCTTCATGTTGCGTTGTGGTGTATTTATTTTGTTCGCTGCTTTATTACCATAGAGAAAACTATTAATTTTGTGGTTGCAAGCAGAATGATAAACAAAGATCCAACTATAGCGAAATATTGGTCTTCAACAGATAAATCTCTGCTTGGAGTAATATTTTTTACAGTAATATTGCCTAGCTTATTCTTTTAATCCTTATAATTATGTGAAATCATTGTTTCCTTTCAGCTAAATTCGGACAACTCTTGATATTTTCGAAGATGATATTGGTTTGAGAATTCCATGACTTCTAGTAGGACACTGACCCTGGTATTGCTGAGGTGGAGGATGCCAGGAACAGGCTGGCGTCCTTACAGGTACCCTAGGCTTCGGGTGGGCGGTATCTCCTCCCGGTATTTACTCACCCAAGGACATATTACCCGCTAAATGTGCATATAGGCTTCTTTTTCCGGGTTCTGCCTCCCAAACCTTAGGTATAGGTAACCCAGGTAGTTTGCTCCGAAAATGTGCTATATAGTGCCATTTTCGGGCAAAAAAAGGTATTTTAATTGCATTTTAGCCAATTGACACCTATCTTTTCCCTTGATACCCTTTTGCCGAGGGAGATAACAGAGATGGGAAACGAAAAAACAATCAAAAAAATTCCCTGCTAACTTAATAAGAAAAGCATTATCAAAAAGGGGAAAATAGAATCAAAGACAATTGATAGCAATGTAATATGTAAAATCGCAATTCTCGCTGCGGGAAGGATCGTAATTGATGGGATACTTGAAACTTCCAAACCACTTAAATTATTTCAGAGAGAGACCATAAAAATCGAATATGAATTAGAATTTAATAAACCTATTTTGTTCGAAAATACTTTTAAAGTTCCCATCACAATCCTGCAAAGTTCCCAAGCAAAGGATAAAACCACAGCACAATTTGTCTTCGCCAATGTTTTAGAAAACAAAAAGAAATGTATTATAACTTACTTTAAAATTGCAAAAGCTATGAGTGAAATCGGGATTCGCGAGTTATTAAATGTTCAACGGTCATTCTATGATTACGTGTATCTACCATTACTTTTATTGTCATGGTCTTTTGAAAGGCTATTAAAATGTCTCCTTAATCTCATTGTCATTAATGATAAGGGAGAAATTAATCCAGTTCCGTATCCTGAGACAAAGGAAGGGCATAATTTAGAATTATTAGTTGAGAAACTTTTATTAAAAATTGCTGATGAGAAATATTCATCTCTCTTTGTTTCTGTAAAACAAGAGATTGATGTTTTAAAAGGAAACAAAGCTTTAAATACAATTATTAGGGCTTTATCTGATTTTGGAATGGGTGCCAGATATTATTATGTGGATATTATATTGAAAGGTACGTCAAAACACAGAAGTCCTTCAAATTTATGGGATAATATTGAAAATATGATACATTTTATAACGGGGAAGGGAAGCCCTCCAGCAGGATCTGAACAGTTAGAAAAAGAGATGAAGAAACTAACAATAGAACCACTACAAGAATTCCGAAGAATACTAATAAAACTTATTGATTTAGTTGGCAAAAAAAAGTTTAGTGACTTTTATAAGATAGATACAAGTATTACCTATGTTTTTGATTTTAATTTAAACCTCTGAAATCAGAGATTGTTTATTGTCCAATAGTTCCGTCTACAATTGATAATTTCTTAAGCTTATAATTAACACCAAAGCCATATGAGAAATTCCTCTCCTTCTAGAAAGACACTAACCCAGGCAGGCCATAGGTTGATGAATTCCCCAGGAAGCTCTCATGGTTGAGAATCCAGCAATTGCCAAGTCTGATATGTCTAATCACTAGAAAAAATTCTCTGTCGAATAAAAGCTCTAATACCTTAGATACTCCAGCTCGCCGGGGCAAAATAAAAGACACTCCCATCCTCATCGTTAATACACCATATAAGTAATTAAAAGAGTAACGGTTTTGATTGATTGCATGTTCTAGATGGAAATGGCCCCCCATATGAGGAAATTAGCCTGGCGGGGAGGCTTATTACAACGGAATAAACCTGACAAATTCTATAGATTTTTTTACTTAAAGTTATACGAAAAGACTGTTCCAACAATAAAGACTATTATATTTTTGCTTTTTCTTACAAAGTAAGTATAATTTGAGTGGCTCATATAAACATTTTCATAGACTGTTGGTGGGTTGACATATGATCATCCGATTCAATAAAAATCTTATCAATAAATTCCATACAAGTAATTTTACGCCTGTAATGGGTTTTGTTGGTTTATATTTTATTTATCTGAAAGATCTATTTATCCCTTATCCATTCAATAATTCTAAACTAATATACATTGGTATGAGTGAATCCAGGATAAATAGCATAGGCAAGCGTCTTAAAGATCATGCATCTGGCCGCTCTAACAACAAGGGAATCATTGGATATAACAAAAGGTGGGGACTTAACTTTACCTATATTGATTATGATTTTTTAAAACATATTTTCACATCTGAGAATATCGAAAACATTGAAACCTTTTTTCTTGAGGATTTTGCCAATAAATTTGGATCATATCCCATTTGTAACAATAAAAGAGGAGAGCTGGGTAGATTATCAAAAAGAAAGGATTCCTTAAATATTGATTGGCAATTTTTTGGGGGGTAGCACTGAAAAACGATATTTTAAAAACAGGGGTAGAAATTTTAGATGAATATTTTGAAGAGCTATCTAAAGATAAAAAAATCGATCAAGATTTGCATTCAGTCTTATTGGACTTATGGAAACAAAGAAGGCTCTATACAAAAACATATTTAATGCATGAGCTAGATGATCTCTTAAAGGAGAAATCAAAATGAGCGAGCCTTCTGTAAAATTGAAAAAACTTTCATTATTAAATTTTCGAGGCGCACGAGATTTAATAGACTTAAATCTAGGCTCTAGATGCAAAAGCTGTGCGATTTTTGGGAATAATGCTGAAGGTAAAAGTACTTTCACTCATGCACTTGAGTGGTTTTTTTCAGGCAAAATTGCTTGGCTACGAGGGGAGGGCATTTCGGATGAAGATATTGTAAATTTAGCGTCATCAGAAGAGGATGATACAAGTGTTAATCTAGTATTTAATAAGTCAGAACTAAATTCTTTGAAGGACTACGATAAAAAGAAGCGAAGATCAGGCCATTCTAATAAAACACAAGTTTTTACTAATTACATTGAAAATGAGGCTAGATATGATCGATTGTATCTTGATCAACATACAATACTTTGGTTTCTTTCAAGAACTAAGGGTGAGAAAAAAGCTGAAATTGCGAAAATAGTTGGATATGAAGATATTGTAAAAGTGAAATCTGTTTTCTCTTCAACTGTTCGTGATTTAGAGCGAGATAGACGATTATGGGAAGCAAAAAAAAGTTTAGAAGATAACCGGGGCATATTAACAAAAGAAATTTATGGGGAAGCTATCAACGACACAAAAGAATTGCTTGCCAAAAGCCAAGATCTATTGAGGATCTTTGGATATAAGAAAGCATTAACTAACCTGGATGAGCTAGATGAGGCAATAAAAGAAGCTATCCAATTATTGCCAAGCCAAGAACGTGCAGAAGAAAGGGTAGATCTTGAACGCATAAAAGAAAGAATCGGCAAACTAGACAAAAAACAAGATTTTACTTCTTTAGTGTCCGGCTGGGTTTCAAATTTCAATATTTTATTAAAGGATCAAGAAACTGTTAAAAAGCTCAAAATGGATGAATTTCTCAGACAGGCGGAAAGGGTGTTGATTGATAGTCCAGAAATAGAGAACTGTCCTCTATGTGAACAGCCAATTGAAAGTCAGGAGGAATTATTAGGAAAAGTTATTGAAAGGTATCGTAAATTAATTGAGATACGGGATAAATTAAAAACCCATGGCAGCGAACTGGCAGATATTAAATCAGAATTGGAAGAGATTGAAAGAGAATGCAGCGAAATCTCAGAAGGGTTGAAAAAAAGAAAAATTCCACATGATTCTGAAGCAGTTAAAGAATATAAGACCCTAATTAGCAAAACAATTCAATTAATGGAGAGAGGATTTAATGATCGGAAAATAGTGCTTATTGATTATAAAGTAATAAAGAAGCAAGTTGAAGGTATAAAACTTGTACTCCAAGCAGTAACTTTGGAGTTGTCAAAAAAGATATCAGATTTGGCAATAACTAAAGAAGAAGAAGAGAAACAAGTAGCGTATAATAAAATAGTTAGGGGGAAAAGGCTTGTATTAGATAATATTTCTCACAAAAAAGTAATTTCTGTCTTTGGATTATTAATCCAGGGATTGCGGCGAGTTGAAAATCAATTGTTGGAACTCCAGAATCACGTTATGCAGCAAATATTAGACTTGATTTCAGATGATGTAAATAAATTCTTCTGTGATTTAAACAAAAAAGAAAATGTGAAAAATGTTAAGTTAGAGCTTAAGGGAGAAGAAGGCATAGAATTTTCTTTAGAATTTTACGATAACGAAGCATCTCCTCCGAAAAAATATCTCAGTGAATCACAGCTCAATAGTCTTGGCATTGCTTTCTTCTTAGCTGCAGTAAAAAAGTTCAATAAGTCGAACAAGTTTTTTGTTTTAGATGATGTGTTGTTAAGCTTTGATAAAAATTATCGTTTAAGACTACTTGATTTGTTAGATGAAAATTTCTATGACTACCAAATTTTCTTATTAACACACGAGGAATACTGGTTCCAAATGATGAAAAGGAAATTTCCCAATTGGATATTTAAAGAGGTTTATTGGGATTTTAATAATGGCATACGTTTCAAGGATCTTAAATTTGATCCATTAGATAACATCGGCAATAAGCTTGCACGCGGGGAAAAAGTAGGGAATGAGTTAAGAACTTATATAGAAGCCTTATTGAAAGAGATATGCTTCGCACTCGAAGTAAAACTAACATTCCGGTTTGGCATGGATAATGAAAGAAGAATGATAGGTGAAATGTTTTCTGCATTAACAAGCAGTCTAAAAAAGCACCAAAGTAATATTCAAGATAACAAAGATTATAAAGAACTGGAGGTTTCAAATTTTGTTTCAACCTGTGCCTCTCATCATAATCCAGATCTTGTTAGCCCAGGGGATATTGAGGAGACAATTGAAAAAACTGGAAAATTTAGAAAGTTATTTGTTTGCCCAAAAGGAAAGATGGTTGAAAGAAGGAATAATGTCCCCGGGCAAAATAAAATTTCTTGTAAGTGTGGTTGTTTACAAATTGATTGGAAAGAATGAATATAATTAGACAAAATTCTCATTCCCAAGAAATCAGCAAATTTTACGTCATTAATATCTGACACATTGGATGTCTCTTTAATCGTTTGTCCTTCGCTCGAGCCATTCCCGGATTGGTTGAACCAGAATTGTACATAGTTAGCATATACATAAACAAGATCAGTAAGGCCAGTTCCATCTAGATCTACGAGAAAGAGTTTTATTGGATCGATGTTATGCCCATCTCTGACAATGTTTGTGCTTGGGATTATCTGTTAAATAGTGAATGTTAGTATGATTAGGAATATTCTCATTAAAATAAAAAGAAAAGGAGAAGTCAGATTGAGCGTCTCCCCAAATTCTGGACAAGGCAATAAGGTGGATTTTGACCTGCCATAATCCGTAAGGAGGTATGGTACAATGGTCAATATGCGAAAAAGATATGATTCAAAATTTCGAGCAAAGGTGGCCTTAGATGCAGTCAAGGGTGAAAAGACTCTGGCTGAATTATCTAATGAGTTTGGGGTACATGCAAACCAGATCGGCAGATGGAGCAGACTCTTGACGATTGATGAACAGCCCCCCAAAATCGGGACTTTAAAGATTTTGCATTGAAGGAGTAATATAATGATATAAGCAAAAAAAGCGAATGAGTCCCTGGATTTGAAGGAATATGCGAAAGACAAATATGGGGATAAAGGAGGGGGAAAATGAATATCATCCAGTTTATAGAGGACCCCAATTTAATCAATGACCAGTCTCTATCTCCTGCACAGAAACAAAGAAGAGATCAGCATTTATCTAAGCTAAACCCCATTGAAGGCCAATCGAGGAGGAATGCCTCTCAAGAGCCAAGGACATAAACGCTTTAAAATTAAAAACTGGGATGAAATAAAAACTTCTTGATTTTTTACATCCTGCTGGCCATCCCAAAGTCGGGCCTCGATTCATAGCTGAGGCAGTACATCCCTTTAAAATCAAGACATAATCTAAACTCTTTTCCATAAAAGAGAAGTTGTCATTTTATCCTCTGGAAGTAAACAGCCGTTTACAACTTCTTAGTTTATCCGAAAATCGAGTTTAGCCTCTAACAGGGGAAAAAAAGCAGCGCTTTATGGCTGATTCTTCCCAAAAACAGATTTATAGGCCGCCCCTTATTTCGTAATCTGCGAAGGCCGCTTCCAATCAGACATAAAAATAACCAGAGGAAACATAAATATCCATTATGACAATTTATAGTCAAGATTTTTTACATTTGGGCCGGGGTTAGGT
>Ga0307378_10013428_pt1 | contig 10364 bp, 13 predicted proteins | sample UN1MG_FD_202238 | JGI IMG/M metagenome (GOLD analysis project Ga0307378, IMG submission 202238) | Soil microbial communities from Risofladan, Vaasa, Finland - UN-1 | ecosystem: Environmental > Terrestrial > Soil > Coastal area > Acid sulfate soil | place: Finland: Risofladan, Vaasa | collected...
GTTTTTATCAGATTTAGGTATAAATGCAAAATATTATACAACTAGTAACGATATAAAATGGTATAAAGAAGGTAAAAAATATCTGTTAAAAAATTACCCAAAAGAAGTTGCAGAAGATATTTGGAAAATGACTAATTTAAAGATTTCTAGACCATTTTTTAAAAAAGCATTAAAAGAAAAACGATATGTTCGTAAAAAATTATCATTTAAGGATATTGAAAATTTTTTCAAAAAAGGCTACTTACTTTGTCCAATAATTAATGTAAGAGTTTTTGAGAAGAAAAAAGGATATGCCGGACACGCAGTCCTTATTACAAATATTGATAAAAAATTTGTAACCTTTCACGATCCTGGGTTACCCCCAGTTCCAAATAATAAAATAAAGAAATCTGATTTTATTAAAGCTTGGCGAGCTCCCGGAACTGATAACACTGTTCTAGTTGTGTCTGGAAAAAAAAGAATAAAACGGACTCTCTAAAATGCTAAAAATTAGGGAAATTAAAGTAACTTGCTTAACCAATCTCTTAATTCAAAAAAGATAAAGTTATGGATCCTTACGTTTTACTTGCCAAAGAGGCGGTGGAAAATTATATAAAAGAAGGAAAAATTATCGAAGTACCAAAAAATTTACCGGAAGAGTTTCTCCAGAGAAAATCCGGAACCTTTGTTACTATTGAAAAAGATGGTAAGTTGAAGGGCTGTATTGGGACTTATCTGCCGACCAAAATAAATATAGCCGAGGAAATCATTCATAATGCAGTGGCTGCCGCCACCGAAGATTATCGATTTTCACCGATTAAAGAAGAAGAACTCCCCTACCTTTCTTATACTGTTTATGTTTTAAGTTATCCCGAACCAGTCAAAGATATGGAAACCTTGAATCCTAAAAAATTTGGTATAATTGTAAAAACAGCCCCTTTTGCCTATCCTGATCAAGATGTGGTGTTTGACGGCAGAGTTCCTTATAAATCAGGGCTTTTGCTGCCGGATTTAGAAGGAGTTGATACCATAAAACAACAAATTTCCATTGCTTGTCAAAAAGGAGGAATTAATCCCGGAAAAGAAAAAATTATAATTTATAGGTTTACCGTAAAGAAATATCAACAAAATGTTCAATGAATCTTCGATTCATCTCACCTTTCAATAAATTTTTAATTTATTTCAATGAATAAAAAAATTGCAAAGATATTTTATGAAATTGCGGAACTTCTTGAAATAAAAGGGATAACCTTTAAGCCGTCCGCCTACCGGAAAGCGGCGCGATCTTTGGAAAACTTAGATAGGGATGTTTCTCTGCTTTATAAAGAAAAAGGTCTTGCGGGCATTAAAGAAATTTCGGGTATCGGTAAAAGTATATCAGAAAAGGTTAAAGAATATTTAGATAAAGGTAAAATTAAGTATTTTGAGGAATTAAAAAAAGAAACAGCTATCCAACAAGTGATAACGCATTATTTTGAAACGAAAGGAGTATCTTTGGCAGAAATTAAAAGAAATGCCAAAAAAAGAAAGATCGTTTATTCGAGATTCACTCGGCCGGCAAAAGAGTTGGTGGAATTAGCCGGTTCTGTTGAAAAAGCCAAAAAAGCTATTGATAAAGTGGCTGAATGGGCAAATTCCCGCGGTTTGGATTATGCCATTGAAACCGTATTTAAAAAATGGCTGGAGCTGGATAAATTAAAACCAAAAGAGATTGTTAAAAAACCTTATTTTCTGGGTAATCCAATGGTCTGGTCAGAAACCAAAAGAAAATGGTATGTTATTGATGAGGGCGGAAATTGGCTTGAATTCGCTGGAAAGAAAGAAGAAATAGAATGGAGAATAGTTAAATGACAATTAACAATTAACAATGAACAGGGAACAAGGAACAAAAATTATATTTATTGGGACACCGGAGTTTGGCGCTATTATTTTGGAAGAATTAATCAAAGGCGGCTACCCGCCCGTTTTGGTTATTAGCTCGCCCGATAAACCCGTAGGCAGGAAACAAATTTTAACTCCCCCACCGGTCAAAGTGGTTACCCGGAAATATGGTATTCCGTTTGAACAACCGGAAATAATTAAAAATTTAAAATTAAAAATTAAAAATTTAAAACCAGATTTAGTAATTCTGGCAGCCTATGGTCAGATAATCCCGAAAGATATATTAGATATTCCCAAATTTGGTTTTTTGAACGTTCATCCTTCATTATTGCCAAAATATCGCGGATCTTCACCAATTCAATTTACTGTTTTAAATGGCGAAAAAAAATCTGGAGTGACAATAATTTTAATGGATGAAAAAATTGATCATGGCCCGATCATCTCTCAAAAAAGCTTAGAAATTAAAGAACAGGAAACCAGCGAAACGCTTCATGATAAATTAGCTCAATTGGGCGCTCGCCTGCTCTTAGAAACTATTCCCAAATGGGTTAAAGGACTGATAAAACCTGAAGAACAAGATGATGTTCAGGCAACTTTCACGAAAATTTTATTAAAAGAAGACGGAAAAATAGATTGGAAAAAACCGGTAGAACTATTAGAAAGAGAAATTAGGGCTTTTCATCCTTGGCCGGGCAGTTATATAATTTGGGAGAATAAAGACAAATTAATAAAAATTAAAATTTTAAAAGCAAGAACTTTTAAATCTCCGGACAAAATCAAATACCCTATTGGGAAAGTTTTAGTTGTCCCCCAAAATGAAATTGGCGTGCAATGCAAAAAAGATTTTTTGGTTATTGAAAAACTGCAGCCGGAAGGTAAAAAAGAAATGGGAGCCGAAGATTTTATAAGAGGCCATTCAAACTTCGCAGGAACAATACTTAAATAACAATATGTTGTCGCACAATGATTTGAAAAAAGGGATAAGACTTATTTCGGACAGCCAGCCCTACGAGGTTTTAGATTCATCTTTTGTTTTTAAAGGAAGGGGCAGTTCTATTGTTCAGACAAAAATTAAAAACTTAATTACCGGCAACCTTATTTCCAAAACTTTCCATCCCGGCGAAGAGTTTGAAGAAGCGGAGATTGAAAAAATAAAAGTAAAATTTCTCTATTCTAACCGGGACAAATTTTTCTTTTGCCAAGAAGACAATCCTTCGACTCGTTTTGAGTTGCCAAAAGAAACTATTGGCCAGAATTATGTTTTTTTAAAACCAAATGAGATTGTTGAAGGTTTGCAGTTTGAGGGAAAGATAATCAATATAATATTACCGATCAAGGTCCAATTAAAAGTTGTTGAAGCTCCGCCTGGAATTAAGGGCGATAGATCTCAAGGCGGAACAAAAACAATAACCTTAGAAACCGGAGCCCAAATCAACGTTCCCCTGTTTGTTGAAACAGGAGATATTATTGAGATAAATACCGAAAAAGGCGAATACGTAAAAAGAGTTGAGTAATTTTTAAGCAATTATTCACGATTTATTTTTATTGCCTTTCCTTTAATGAGGGCTTGGGCAATTTTTTGGCGAGCTGAAGTTAAAATTCGCTGAAGAGTGCTTTGGGAAATTCTCATTTTCTTTGCCGCCTCAATTTGTTCCAAGTTTTTGTAATCACAAAGCCGTAAGGCCTCCAGTTCATCTGCACCCAACTCCACCTCTTCTAAAACAGACAAGGGTATTGCTCTTGGTTTAAAGTAAATCGCCTTAGGGTCAAACCTAATTAATCTCGGTTTTATTGGTCTTACCATTTTTTTATTTTACAATATAATAAAGAGGAGAGGAAAGCCTCGCTCCTCTGTACTTTGTTCCAGAAGCGAGGCCTCTCCTTGCCCTGTACCGTGTCGCCGAAGGCGACTCTGGTGCGGGGTTTTACTTTTGGCCCTTTAGTTCGGCTAATTTCTCTTTAATCGCTTTCAGTTCTTCTTCTAAGTCTTTGGTTTCTTCTTTCAAAATTTCAGATTCTTCTTTTTTGGTATAAAACCTTCTCCAGCCAAAGCCGCGACCCAGTCCCCTTCTCCAACCCATTCCGGCGCCGCAAGGTCCCATTCCCCAGCCAGTGCCGGGACCGAAACCCCCAGGACCTGTTTCATCATATCTTGGCATGTTTTTTTTGCTCCGCTCAGTCAAATTCAAAATGCAAAGTGCAAAATGTAAAATGACAAAGCGGAATTTTTATATTTTTACTGTTCCGACCTTTCTATTATGAATATATACCCATAATAGAATCTTGTCAAGGGGGAGTAATTAATTTTTAGAGCAAACCGAAAAGATAATAAAAGCCGAGAAAAAAGAGTAAAATTGAGGCGATTAGATTAAGAACAGTTATAAATTTTGGAGAAGCAATCCAAATTTTCATAGTAAACACAGCCATTAAAAGAACAGCAATTTCGTCTAACATATAAAAGAAAATATAAACGCTAATATAAAACAAAGATAGGTGGATTGGGATGCTGGCTTCAGCCAGGATTCCGGCAAATAAAACAGGGAAAAAGGCAGTACAGGGAAATTCAATAACAGTGACAATGGCGGCAAACAAAAAAACGGCTCCAATTAAAACGAAAATACTTGCCTTTTTTTCAAATATTTTTTGGATTTTTTGAGCAAGGTTGTCAGAAATTCCGCCAAATTGACAGACCGCTCCCCTTTTCCGGATCTTCAGAAATTCATTGAAAAGATATACGGCGCCAACTAAAGCTAAAAGCCCTATCAATATTTCCATTTTTCTTATAGAAGGAGCGATAAAAACAAAAAGCTGTTGCCAAAGAAAAACTAAAATTCCATAAACAATTATTGTGGTTAAAATAAAAGATCCCCCAAAAATTAAAATTTCCCTTTTTGATTTTAAAGCAAGCACCAAACTCAAAATTAGAACTAAAGCTCCCAAAGAACAAATATTAAATCCGTCCAAAGTCCCTAAAATAATGGCTAAGGCGGGAATAGAAAATTTTTCAGGATCAACTTCGCCAAAAAACGGAATTTTAATTATCTTTTCAGGGGTTGTTGGAAGACAGGATTCTTCCGATGATAGCTCTTCAGTTAAAACATAATTTTCAATTTCTTGGCCAATCTTTTCGCTAAAACCCACAAAATATTTATCTCCTATAAAGGTCAAGGGTACAAAACCTTGCTCCTGAGGGGGAACTTTATAATCTTGATAAAACTCTCTCATCAGTTCAACATTTTTAGAAAATTCATATTGTTTAATTTCAACCTGAGGACATTTTTTTTCTAATCCTTCCAGAAATGCTTTTTCCGTAAGACAATGGGGACAACCCGGACTCCAGAAAAAGTAAATAACTGGTTTATCTTGCTCTATCTCTCCTAAAGCGGGCAAAGTTGGAGCCAAAAGAACCAAAGAAAATAGAATTACGAATATTGTTTTTATTTTTGTCATGTTTTTAATTTTAACCATTTCTTTATCTTAGCTCAACAATACACTGATTAAATTGTTGAATTTCTGCATTATATTGATTAATAAGCGTTTTATTTTCTGCTAAAAGATTATTATATTTCTCTACTAGATTATTGTATTCTTCTAATTTTTGCTGATAAAAACTTGTCCATTTTGGTCTCATTGCTCGCAGCTCGCTCCGAGCTTCCAGCAATAATCCTTGAAATTCTTCAAGTTCCTGCTGATTTTTTTCAATTTCCAATCTAATTATTTCACCTGGCTGAGTGCAGGCTGAAAGCGGAAGTCCAAAGTGCTGGACTGCCAACCAAACTGAATTTCCGTTAAATATACCCTTTTGAATAGCTACCCCGATTTCCCGATAGCTTTGACTTAAAATATTTTCTCGGTGACCGAGACTTGCAATCCAGGCCTCAACTAAATTTTCATCGCTTTCAAAATTACCCATAGCTAAATTTTCGCCAATAGCAAGGAATTCGTAATCAAAATCTTTTGCCAAATCCCCTACTCCTTCACCCGAAAGAGAATAATGGGAAAAATATTGATTTTGGAACATATCTTCAACTTTAGCTTGAGCCATGGCGTTTAACTTTGAATTTTCTTCAAATGCGGAAAGACCGTATTTTTTTCTTTGGATATTTGTCCATTCAATTACGCCTTGTTGAGTTAAAATTACCTCGGGTTTTTCTTTTTCTACTGCTTGAAGAGGCGGTGGGAGAGAAATTTCTTTTTCTGCCAATTTTACAACTTTTGGTAGAGCGATTTTAATTTCTAAAAATTCTAATTGAGAGAAAGGCCGGAAAAACCAAATTCCTAAACTTAGGATTATTAAAATTAAACCAAAAATTAAAGTTTTTTTCATATTTTACAAATTAATTTTTCTAATTCTGTGAGATTCGGCTTGTCTTACTCTTTTTTCATCCATGCCAAAATGATGAGCAATTTCGTGCCAGACCGTATTTTTAACAATTTCTTTGATTTCTTTTTCAGATTGAGCCAACTTTTCAATTGGATTTTTAAAAATTGTTATTTTGTCCGGTAAAACCTGTCCGTAGCTCCACCTTTTTATTTGAGGAATGCCTTCATATAAACCAAAAAGAAAAGAACCTTTTCTAATTTTTAGCTTTCTTAATTGTTCCGGGGTAGGTGTTTCTTCAACAATAATCTCTACATTATCTAATTTTTCCAAAAACCCCTTAGGGATAGCTTCAATCCCCTCGTTTACCAATTCTTCAAATTTTTCAATTGTTGTTCGAGGCATATAAATTATTCTATCAAAAAAACGTCCGCTTGCCCACCTAAATCCCGCTCATAAAATAAAAATCCCGACAAGACTTTTAGCTAGAAACTTTTAGCTAGAAATCTCGCCGGGACCAAAAATTATACTAAAGAGCTATACCATACCATTCTGCCATTCTCTGGAGATACTTCCCCTTATCACCATTATATGGTTCATCGGCAATAACTTCCTCGGGGTCGCGATCTTCTGGCAATTTATGGTTTTCGATTGCCTTCCAAATTCTCATTTTTTGTTCCTCTGTAAAGAGCGTCAGAGAAATTTCTTTTTTAGTCATCGGGACTCCCTCCTTTCCTGATTATTATAGATTTTTTAAAATCTGGTTTTTATAAATTAAGCACTATTAACAGTATAACTAATAAAGTTTATTTGTCAAGAAAAATACTCCACATATAGTTGTGGTTTGATTTCATTTTTCTAGTTTTTGAAATATTTCCTTCTTTTTAATTTTTCGGGAAAATATTCCTGTTTTTCCTTGTAATTAAAATTTGGGCTGTATTTGTAATCTTCACCGTATCCTAAATCTTTCATTAATTGAGTAGGAGCGTTGCGCAGATGGAGAGGAATCGGCAAATTTCCGTATTCTTTAACATCGCGGGCAGCTTTTCCATAAGCAAGGTAAAGCTCATTTGATTTTTTACATTTTGCCATATAAACCACTGCTTGAGCTAATGCCAGATTGCATTCCGGCACTCCAATAAAATGACATGTTTGATAAACAGCCACTGCTTGCTCTAAGGCGCGCGAATTAGCCAGACCTATGTCTTCTGAGGCAAAACGGATAATTCTTCTGGCAATATATAAAGGATCCTCTCCTGCTTCAATCATCCTGGCCAACCAATAAAGAGAGGCATCGGCATCAGACCCTCTCATTGATTTATGAAGGGCGGAAATAATATTATAATGCTCTTCTCCTCCTTTGTCATAAAGCAAGTAAGATTTTTGAAAGGCTTCTTTTACAATATCAGCCGTGATTTTTATTTCATTTTCTTTGTCCTGGTTCCTTTTGGGTCCTGATAGTTGAAAATATTCAAAATTGGGTGAGGTTAAGACAGCGTATTCTATAACATTAAGAGCTTTTCTGGCGTCTCCGTTGCTCATTTGAGCTATGATATCAATAATGTTTTTTTCAATCTTAATGTTTAGGTTGCCGAATCCCCTCTCTTTATTTTTTAGGGCTTTGTTGATTATTTTTGAAATATGTTTTCTGTTAAGCGATTTGAAAACAAAAACTTGGCACCTTGAAAGCAAAGGGCTTATCACTTCAAAACTTGGATTTTCTGTGGTGGCGCCGATAAGAAGAATTGACCCCTTTTCTACGAACGGCAAAAGGGCATCTTGCTGTCTTTTGTTCCAACGATGAATTTCGTCTAAAAAAAATATTGTTTTTTTGCCGAGTTTGGCATTGTTTTTCGCCTCGTCTATTACTTGTTTTAATTCTTTCAAGCCGCAGGAAACAGCGCTCGTTTGATAAAATTCTGATTTGGTTTGTTTGGCAATAATAAAAGCCAAAGTAGTTTTTCCGCTGCCCGGTGGCCCCCAAAAGATCATTGAGGGCAATCTGTCAGATTCTATGGCCTGCCTTAACAGCTTCTTTTCTCCCACTATTTCTTCCTGACCAAAAAAGTCATTAAGAGAATAAGGTCTTATTCTGTCTGCCAGAGGTTGATCTTTGTTTTGATTTTCCATATCTTAAATTTATCAATAAATCCGGCAAAATTCAATCTCTTAAAAGAAAAGAGGGCTTTATTCAGTAGTGCCCTCTTTTTGAGAAGCTGTTATTTTTTCGTCTTGTTGCTTAAACGAATTTGCAATAAAGAGTAAAGAAAGAATGACGAATAAGCCCAAAGGTTAAACCTCGGAAGATTTTTAAATAATTTTATTGATATCCATCCTTATTTAATCGTTACTTCAGTTATTGCTTCCTTTATTATTTCACCACTTTTTGATTGTAAAGAAAATTTGATTTTAGTCTTTCCAATCTTTAGAGCAAGAAATTCATAAAGAATATGAGTAGTTGATTTGATGCCTTCAGGTTCTCCGACAAATTGAACATAATCAGAGTCATAATCCATTTTCCATTCATGACCGCTTCCCTCTTCCGGTTTTTCTAAAGCTAAAGCTGTAAATTTCTCTCCATTTTCAGTATCTATAGACACCGTTATCATCAATTCATATAAATCTCCCTTACATTTACTCATACTCATGTTTTGAATAGCGTCCTGAGTAGCGGTTTCAAAATCTTTACTATTGTCGTATTGACAAATCATTTCTTTTCCAACCCAATCAGGGTTGATATTTTTAAGAAATTTCGATTTTACTTCACATAAATTGCCAATCGGACCAATAATTTCATAATAATAGCTCATTTCACCTCCCAATGGTCCAAAGTCTATGGTAGTAGCAATTTTTGCTGGTTTACACTCCTTAAATTTCTCTTTTATACAATTTTCCATAACCTTAGCTTCTTCTTCAGAAACTCCCGGACCGGCATGTCCGCAATCTACAATAAATTCTTTGAATTCTTCAGCAGGCCCTGTCTCTTCCTCGATAGAAGGTTCTTTTTCAGTGGATGTTTTTTGTTGCCACAAATAAATTTCTCCACAAATTACTACGGCAAGAATTATTATAATAGCGATTATCCAGATTTTTACTAGGCCTGAATTTAGTTTTTTTGTTTGAAATTTCATAATTTTATCATTTAATTATAAATTTGTATTATTGTTTCGACTATTTTTATTTTTTTCTTTGGGACCTTCTCTTATAATTTCTCTTACAGTAGATAATGTTTCTGTTAAAGACTTAGTTCTTACTCTAATAAATGAAATATCCAAAAAATTACATATTCTTTTACCAATTTTTTCATTATTTGATGTTTTTTTCCCTACACCTCTTGTAATACCACCTGCTGGAATTAAAAAATCTCGTCCATCCTTCAAAATAAATAAAAGTTGTTCTTGGTCATGTGATATATGAAACTCTAATTGTTTAATTTGACTTAAATCACATTCTTGTTTTTTAGATTTGTAGCCCACGATTTTTTTAGATATAACGAATAATTTATTTAGATTTTTATCTATCAGAATTGTATATGTTTTTACACTAAGAACTATAGCCAGTCCAGCCAAAAAGTGCAGAATCCCTATTAGTCTTTTTATTAATTCTTCTCTACCTGGGACAAAAAAAAGAAGATAAGATCCTGTTGAAACAAAAACTAAACCAACGAGAAAACTAAGAATAGAATAATCTTTGATAACCATCAGATTTGGAGTTTCTTTAGTAATTTTCATATTTTTATGGTTATTTTTTATTTTTGATCAAATTCGTGCCATTTTTGAAGAATAAGTTCTCCACCCTTGACCTGTTTTGTTTTCCCTCCCCTTTTCCCGGGGACAGCCCCCAGATTATTTATCCTCAACAAATTTCAAATAAACTTCTCTTAAAAGTTTAGCATCATCTAAGGCATGATGTTTTCTGTATTTTCTATGGTCAATTCCTATTTTTTTGTAAAAATTATCTTTATTTTCCCAATTATACCTTTCAGGATTTATTCCTGAAGCGAACAATATAGAGGCAAAATCAATGGGTATCCAATGGCAAGGATTGTTTTCAATACCAAATAATTTATGCCAATAAATTGCATCAAACTGATTAACATAACCAACCATATAGGGTTTTGTATCACCAATGAATTTCTTAATTTTTTCTAAAGATTCTTTTCTACTCACCTTGGGCTCTGTAA
>Ga0307378_10013429_pt1 | contig 10363 bp, 6 predicted proteins | sample UN1MG_FD_202238 | JGI IMG/M metagenome (GOLD analysis project Ga0307378, IMG submission 202238) | Soil microbial communities from Risofladan, Vaasa, Finland - UN-1 | ecosystem: Environmental > Terrestrial > Soil > Coastal area > Acid sulfate soil | place: Finland: Risofladan, Vaasa | collected...
TCATGGCGAAGCCGATCTTCCAGGACAACGGCTCGGGGATGCACACGCACTTCTCGCTGTGGAAGAAGGGCAAGCCGCTGTTTGCCGGCAACAAGTACGCGGGGCTGAGCGAGATGGCATTGCACGCGGCGGGCGGAATCCTGAAGCACGCCCCGGCGCTGCTGGCGTTTGCCGCGCCCACCACCAACTCGTATCGCCGGCTCGTCCCCGGCTTCGAGGCTCCGGTGAACCTGTGCATCTCGGCGCGCAACCGCTCGGCGTCCATCCGCATCCCCATGTACTCGGCCAGCCCGAAGGCCAAGCGGCTGGAGTTCCGCTGCCCCGATCCCACCTGCAACGGCTACGTCGCGTGGTCGGCCATCCTGATGGCGGCCATCGACGGCATCCAGAACAAGATCGATCCGGGCCAGCCGCTGGACCGCGACATCTACGAGATGAGCGCCGAAGAACTCGTCGGCACCCGCAAGACGCCCGGTTCGCTCGACGAGGCCCTCGGTGCACTTGCCGGCGACCACGAGTTCCTCCTCCAGGGGGGAGTCTTCACGCAGGACGTGATCGATACCTGGATCAACTGGAAGCGCGAGAAGGAAATCACCGAGCTCGCGTTCCGGCCGCATCCGTACGAGTTCCATCTGTATTACGATTGCTGAGAGCAATCGAAACGATTCCGGAAATCACACGCAGGGGCGGGCCACAGGTGCCCGCCCCTTGGCATGAGCACAGTGGACGTAGTGGACCAAGTGGACCAAGTGGACATAGTGGACAGAACGGACGAAGCGGTGCCAGACGGGCGCGATTGCCCGTTGATTCCCAGCTCCCTTTCGTTATAATCTTCCGTAATCGTCGTCCCGGATGGGGCGGCTCCGTGCGGTTGCATTCACAGGAGAATCGTGATGGCGAAGAAGCCTCTGCTCGGCATTCTTGGCGGGCCGAAGACGGTAACGTTTTCCTGGCCGCCGTATCCGGCGATCGACCACACGGAAGTACACGCGGCGACGGAAGTGATCATGTCGCGCAATCTGAGCGACTGCGGCCGCGGCCCGTTCACCGCGCGAATGGAAGACGCCTACGCGGCGTACTTCGGCAGCACGTACTGCCTGTCGTGCTGCTCCGGCACGTCGGCCATTCACGCGGCGCTGTTTGCCGTGGGCGTGAAGCCCGGCTCCGAAGTGCTCACCTGCGCCCACAACTGGATCAGTGCCATCACCGCCATCTTGCACGCGGGCGGCACGCCGGTGTTCTGCGATACCGCCCCCGGCACATGGAGCATCGATCCGAAGGAAATCGCGCGCAAGGCCACCCGAAACACCAGGGCCGTGGTGGTCACCCACCTGTGGGGCATTCCGGCCAACCTCGATCCGATCCTGCGCGCCTGCAGGAAGCTCGGCCTGCCCGTGATCGAAGACGTGTCGCACTCGCACGGCTCCATGTACAAGGGCCGCTACTGCGGCACCATCGGCGAGGTCGGCGCGTTCAGCCTGCAAGGCTCCAAGGCGATCACCGCCGGCGAAGGCGGATTCCTGCTCACCGACAGCGACCTCTGCTACCAGCGGGCACTGGTGCCCGGCCACCATGGAGTGCGGCTGGGCGGCCTCACGCTGGACGAGGTGAAGCCGTTCGCGCCGTCCGGCGGGATGTGGACGTATCGCATCCCTACGATCGCCGCGGCCATCGCCACGGCTCAGCTTCAGAAGCTGCCGTCGCTGAACGCGGCCAGGCAGGCCAACTTCGACCGCCTGCTCGCGCGGCTGAAGAAATACGATTTCATCACGTGGCCGAAGCTCGCCCCGAAGAGCGTGCGCGGCTGGTACGGCACCCCCGCGCTGTTCAACGCCCGCAAGGCCGGCCTCTCGCGCGACACGTTCGTGAAGGCCTGCCAGGCCCAGGGCATCGCCATCGGCGGCGAAGGCTACTGCGACTGGAGCCAGATTCCCCTCTTCCAGGATATGAGCGTCTTCGGGCAGATGTTCGTGCAGAAGCACGCCAACGGCGTCGAATTCAAGCCCTACCCCAAGGGCAGCTTCCCCAACTACGAAGCCGTGCGGCAGAGCATGCTACTGATTTCCGTCCCTCACGTCGAGTTGCCGATCCTGATGGACCAGGAAGCCGATGCCTTCGACATGATCGTCGAGAACCTGCCGGCACTGAAGAAGTGGGAGAAGGAACAGGAAGGAAAATGAGGAATGATGAATGATGAATGATGACCGGGGATGCTTCTCTCCCTGTTCCTTGTTCCTTGGAAACTATCTCAAAAGGCGATCCCGATGTAGGGGCGGACGGCGTCCGCCCCGGGGGCACACGCCGTGTGCCCCTACATGATCCTGTTGTATGTTTTGAGATAGTTCTTTCATCGTTCATCGTTCATCATTCATTTTGCCCTTCTTTCGCGGTATAATGTACTTCCGGCAATCATCCATCACTCGCGGAGACCCCATGCAAGCCAAACTTGCCTTGGAAGACGGCACGATATTCACCGGAAGATCGTTCGGCGCACCCGGCGAACACAGCGGCGAGGTGTGTTTCAACACATCGATGATGGGCTACCAGGAGATCCTCACCGACCCGTCATACGCCGGGCAGATCGTGACGATGACCTATCCGCTCATCGGCAACGTGGGCGTGAACGACGAGGACGTCGAATCGGCCCGGCCGTGGGTGGAGGGATTCGTCGTCCGCGAGGCCAGCCGGATCGCCAGCAACTTCCGTTCGCAGGGATCGCTGCAGGACTACCTCGCCCGCCACGGGATCATCGGCCTCGAGGGGATCGACACGCGGGCGCTCACCCGCCACATCCGCAGCCGCGGCGCGATGATCGGCGTGCTGTCGACGATCGACCTCGCCGACGCGTCGCTCGTGCAGAAGGCGAAGACCGCCCCGCGGCTCGTCGGCTACGACTGGGTGGCGCACGTCACCGCGAAGCAGCTCTACCCCTGGGCCGACGGCTTCACGTGCGAATTCGCCCCCGAGCCCCGCGCACAGGCTGCAGGCTGCAGGCTGGAGGCCAAATCAGAATTCAGAATTCAGAATTCAGAATCCAGGGCCACCGAGGCCGCCGATTGTGATCCCCAGCCGGCAGCATCTTCCTCCCTCAAAGCCCAAGCCCCAAGCCCCAAGCCCCAAGCCCGCCCCCACGTCGTGGCGATGGACTTCGGCACCAAGAACAGCATCCTCCGCCACCTGGTCGACATCGGCTGCCGTGTGACCGTGGTGCCGGCGTCGGCTACGGCTGACGAGATTCTCGCGGTCGAGCCCGACGGCATCTTCCTCTCGAACGGCCCCGGCGACCCCGAGGCGTGCGGCTACGCCGTGCAGACCATCCGCAGCCTCATCGGCAAGCGACCCATCTTCGGCATCTGCATGGGACACGAGCTGCTGGCGCTCGCGCTGGGTGGGAGGATCGTCAAGCTGAAGTTCGGCCATCGCGGCGGAAATCAGCCCGTCATCGAGCTTGCCACGGGCACCATCGACATCACCTGTCAGAATCACGGCTTCGCCGTCGACGCCGATTCACTCGATCCCGACCAGGTCGAGATCACGCATCTGAACCTGAACGACCGCACCTGCGAGGGCCTGCGGATGAAGCGGCAGCCGGTCTTCTCCGTGCAGCATCACCCCGAGTCATCCCCCGGCCCGCGCGACGCCGCGCATCATTTCGATCTGTTCGCTCGGGTGCTCGCGGGCGAGAGCGGATGGTGGGAGGAAGAAATGAGGAATGATGAATGATGAATGAAGAGAGCCGCTCGCCGTTGTTCATCTCGCGTCCGTCATTTTCATAGCCTGCAGATTCATCGTCCCACGTTCATTGCCATGAGTCCCATTCATCATTCATCATTCATCATTCATCATTCGGAGGCCGGTTCCCGCCTCCAGGACGTTCTGGCCGCGCGGTTTCCCGCGGTGTCGGTGGGGGCGCTGCTGCGGCTGATGGCGAACGGCCGCGTGCTGCTGAACGGCGTGCAGGGCACGCGCAACATGCTCGTCGCGGCCGGCGATTCCGTCGAGCTTGACCTCCCCGACAAAGGCCTGCCCGAAGTCGAGCCGCAGCGCATGGCATTCGACGTCCTCTACGAAGACGCCGCCTGCCTCGTCATCAACAAGCCCGCCGGGCTGGCCGTCGTGCCGGAGCGGGAGTCCGACGACTACACACTGATGGCCGGCCTGTTGCACTACCTCCAGCATGACTCGCCGTTCGCCACGGGCGAGCTGGTGCGGCCGATGATCGTGCACCGGCTCGACAAGGACACCACCGGCGCCCTCGTGATCGCGAAAACGCTGGCCGCCATGCGGATGCTCACCGAGCAGTTCGCCGGGCGAACCGTGCAGAAGGAATACCTGGCGATCGTGCGGGGCGATCCGCCCGACGAGGCCGAGCTGGCGTTCCCGCTCACCGCCAAGGGCGGCAGAGGAGGGCGGACCCTCGTGAACGACCATCGCGGCCGGCCGTCGGTCACGCTGATCCGCACCGAGGAGCGCTTCCTGGGCTACGCCCTCGTGCGGGCGTTTCCGAAGACGGGCCGCACGCACCAGGTGCGCGTTCACCTGATGGCGGCCGGCTTCCCGCTGGTGGTCGACCCGATGTATTCGGGGCGGCCGCCGCGGACCGCCATCTACCTGTCGGAGCTGAAGCCCGGCTACCAGCCGAAGCCGGGCCGCACGGAGCGCCCGCTGATCACCCGCCAGGCGCTGCACGCCCACCGGCTGGAGTTCGACCTGCCGCCCGACGAGACCGCCGTCCCCAAGCGAATCCGCGTGGAAGCGTCGCTGCCCAACGACATGGAGACGGTGCTGAAGATGCTGAGGAAGTACCGGCGGGTGTGAGGGCGTTGGTTCATTGCCCGTGGCGGATAAACGGCAACACCACACCATTCCGCGTCCGAAACTCCACCATCCGGTACATTGCCATTGTACTCGAAAACGGGGCGAAACCGCCTTTTTACCTTGATTTCCCGCTTTCGGCGCGCTATGATGCTGTTCTTCGGAAAACCGGTTCTCTGACTTTTGCCTTTTTACTTTTTCCTTTTGCCTTTTCTGAATGAATCAGGAGCAATCGCGAATGGCCAAATACGTGTACTTTTTTGGGGGCGGCAAGGCCGAGGGGAAGGCTGAAATGAAGGACCTCCTCGGCGGCAAGGGCGCCAACCTCGCTGAGATGTCAAACCTCGGACTCCCCGTGCCCCCGGGCTTCTCCATTTCCACCGAAGTCTGCCAGTACTTCTACGAGCACGGCCGGCAGTACCCCCCCGAAATGCAGCCGCAGATCGATGAGGACCTCGCCAAGCTCGAGCAGGAGATGGGCAAGAAGTTCGGCGATCCCGACAACCCGCTGCTGGTGTCGGTGCGAAGCGGCGCCGCCGTCTCCATGCCCGGCATGATGGATACCGTGCTGAACCTGGGCCTCAACGACAAGTCGGTGCAGGGCCTCGTCAAGATGACCGGCAACGAGCGCTTCGCGTGGGACGCCTACCGCCGCCTCGTCAACATGTTCGGCAACGTCGTGCTCGGGCTCGGCCATGAAGCCTTCGAGCACGAGATGGACAAGCTGAAGAAGAGGAAAAAAGCGAAGGTCGACACCGATCTCGACGCGGCCGCCCTCAAGGAGCTGGTGGCCATCTACAAGAACGTGATCAAGACGAAGGGGAAGCGGGAGTTCCCGCAGGACCCGCGCGAGCAGCTCACGCTGGCCATCGACGCCGTGTTCGGCTCGTGGAACAATCCCCGCGCCATCAAGTACCGCGAGATCAACCGCATCCGCGGTCTGCTCGGCACCGCCGTGAACGTCCAGACGATGGTGTTCGGAAATCTCGGTGAGAGCTCCGGCACCGGCGTCTGCTTCACCCGCGACCCGTCGACCGGCGAGAACGTCTTCTACGGCGAGTACCTGATGAACGCCCAGGGCGAAGACGTGGTGGCCGGCATCCGCACGCCCATGCCGATCTCCGCTCTCGATGAGCAGAATCCTGCCATCTACAAGGAGCTCGAAGGCTACCGCCGCAAGCTCGAGCAGCACTACCGGGACATGCAGGATATCGAGTTCACCATCGAGAACGGCCGGCTGTTCATCCTGCAGACGCGCAAGGGCAAGCGCACTGCCGCCGCCGCCGTCAAGAACGCCGTCGACATGGTCAGCGAGAAGATGGTCGACGAGCAGGAAGCGGTGCTGCGGATCGATCCCTACCAGATGGAGCAGTTGCTGCACGACCGGTTCGATCCGAAGGCGAAGAAGGAAAAGATCGCGAAGGGCCTGCCGGCTTCACCTGGCGCCGCCACCGGGCAGGTGGTCTTCAACGCCAAGGACGCCGAAGCGATGGTCGAGAAGAACAAGTCGGCCAAGGTGATCCTGGTGCGCGTCGAAACGTCGCCCGAGGACATCGGCGGCATGCACGTGTCGCAGGGCATCCTCACGGCGCGCGGCGGCATGACCTCCCACGCCGCCGTGGTCGGACGCGGCATGGGCAAGTGCTGCGTCGTCGGCGTGAGCGCGCTCAACATCGACTACAAGGCCAGGAAGTTCACCATTGACGGCATCACCGTGAAGCAGGGGCAGTGGATCAGCCTCGACGGCACCGCCGGCGAGGTCTACCTGGGCCAGGTGCCCACCATCCCGCCAAGCGTGTCGGGCGATCTCGCCACGCTGCTGGGCTGGGCCGACGCGAACCGGAAGCTGCGCGTCCGCACCAACGCCGACACTCCCGGCGACGCGAAGGTCGCCCGCGGCTACAATGCCGAGGGCATCGGCCTGTGCCGCACCGAGCACATGTTCTTCGCACCCGACCGCATCTACTGGATGCGCCGGATGATCATGGCCAACGACGTCAAGGAGCGCAAGGCCGCACTCGCCAAGCTCCTGCCGTACCAGCGCAAGGACTTCGTCGGCATCTTCAAGGCGATGGACGGCCTCCCGGTGACTATCCGGCTGCTCGATCCTCCCCTGCACGAGTTCCTCCCGCAGGACGACGCCACGCAGAAGGCGATGGCGGCGCAGATGCAGAAGGACGGCCTCGAGATCACCGCGAAGGACGTGAAGGCGAAGGTCGCTGCACTGCACGAGCTGAACCCGATGCTGGGTCTTCGCGGCTGCCGCCTCGGCGTCACTCTGCCCGAGGTCACCGAGATGCAGGCCCGCGCGATCATGGAAGCAGCCTGCGAATGCCAGAAGAAAGGCGTCAGTGTCTTCCCCGAGATCATGGTCCCGCTGGTCGGCACGATCATGGAGATGAAGCTCCAGCACGACCTGATCAAGGAAACGGCAGATCAGGTGATCGAGAAGAAGGGCGTGAAGGTGGAATACAAGATCGGCACGATGATCGAGATTCCGCGCGCCGCCCTGGTGGCCGACGAGATCGCGACGATCGCCGAATTCTTCTCGTTCGGCACGAACGACCTCACGCAGATGGGCTTCGGCTACAGCCGCGACGACGTCGGCACCTTCCTGCCCACCTACATCTCGAAGGGCATCCTGCCGGACGACCCCTTCCAGCGGCTTGATCAGGGCGGCATCGGCCAGCTCATCAAGATCGGCGTCGAGAAGGGCCGGAAGACCCGCCCCGACCTCAAGATCGGCATCTGCGGCGAGCACGGCGGCGACCCCGACTCGGTAGTCTTCTGCCACAAGGTGGGAATGAACTACGTGAGCTGCTCGCCGTTCCGCGTGCCGGTGGCCCGGCTTGCCGCCGCACAGGCTGCAATCAAGGAAACGCGCACGCTGAAGGTCGTCGGCGAAGCGTAAGACCGCCTGCGCAAGCCAGCGAATGGAAAACCAGAAGCCCCCGATCGGTCGTTTGGCCGAGCGGGGGCTTCTTTTGAATGAGGAATGAGGAATGAAGAGGGAAGATGAACGATGAACGATGAACGATGAACGGGGAGGGATGAAACGCGGCGCAGGGCAATCGGTGCGGCTTTCACCATACACCGTACACCGTTCATCATTCACCATTCATCATTTATCCCTCACTCCACCAACCGCCCCACATAGAGGCAACCGGGATCATCGCGTTTCTTCGAGAGAATCTCCCTGGCGTTGAGTTGCTGCACGTGCCCGTCGACGAACAGACACGTGGCGCTGCCGCCGTGGCGAGGGGCGATGACGGGTTTGCCGGTGGGCAGTTTGCCGTCTTCATCGGGAAAGTACATTGCGCCGTCAGCCACAGATGCCGGTTGTTCCGTTTTCGGATTGATGTCGTTGCCGGAGCCGACGCTCTCGAAGACGGCGGCGTCCGCTACCAGGATCACCCGCGAGGGAGCAGCCACGATGTCAATCTGCACGGATGCGCCCATCAGGTCGTGATCCCTGTCGAGGCCGTAAGCCGGATCGGCTTCGGTAGCGGGAAACTGGAAGTTCAGGCCGTAGTGGATTTCATTGAGCTTCATTCCGGCGGGCGAGGGCTGTCCGGGCTTGGGTTGGATTTCCGGCACGTCCAGCACAGACGGATGCTTCGAGGGGCAGGTGAAGATTCGCCAGTTCTGCGCGTAGGGGAGGATGGACCTGTACCACGTGGTGCAGTCGTCTGCTCCGGGAGCGGTATCCGGGTCGGGCCCGCTCGCGGGAAGATAGCCGGTCTGGTGAACGAAGAGCATCAGTGCAGTGCCGATGCCCTTGAGGTTGGACGCGCACTCCACGTCGTGTGCCTTGGAATGCGCTGCCATGACAACGGGAATCAGCAGCCCTCCCAGGATTCCCGCGATCCCGATGACGATCAGCATTTCGATCAGGCTGAAGCCGGCGGCGCTCCGTGGTCGGTTCATGGCATGCCTCCTTGCTGGCGAGAGATGAACGAGAATCACCAACGCTCAATGACCAACGCGCAGCGCGTTGGCCGCTGGTCGTTGCCTGGTGCTCGTCGAGTGTTCTTCTTTCCCCCGTGCCGCACGCCCCATGCCCGTCACTGCATCATGGCTCCCACGTAGATGCAGTCGGAATCGTCGCGCTTCTTGGAGAGGATTTCCTTCGTGTTGAGGCGCTCGACGTGGCCGTCGAGGAAGAGCACGATGGTGTTGCCGTTGTGACGGGGGGAAATGGTGGCCTTGCCGGTCGGGATGTCGCCGCTGTCATCGGGGAAATACAGCGCTCCATCGATGATGGAGTCGGGCGCTTCCTCGTTCGGATTCATGTCCTTGTTCTTGAAGGTTCCGCCGTCGGCGATGAAGAGTATTCTCGATGGGGAGGCGATGTTGTCTACCTGCACGGTGCCGCCCATCAGATCAAAGTCGGGGTCGAGGCCGAGGAACTGGAAATTCATTCCGTAGTGGACTTCGTGGTATTTCATGTCGGCGGAGGGCGTCTCGCCGGGGGCCGATTCGACGTCGGGAATATCGAGCACTGACGGGTTCTTCGACGGGCATGAATACGCAGCCCAGTTCTGCACGTAAGGCAGCAAGGCCCTGTACCACGCATCGTATGCATCCCCCATATCGGGGTCGGTTCCGTCGGGGCCGCACGCGGGGAGGAAGTCGTCGTTCCGCTGCACGTAGAGCATCAATGCCGTGCCGATGCCCTTGAGGTTCGACACGCATTTCGTGTCGCGAGCGGTCGCACGGGCTTGGCTCAGCACCGGAATCAGCAGCCCTGCCAGGATTCCCGTGATACCCATGACGATCAGCATCTCGATGAGGCTGAATCCTGCTAGTCTTTTTCGAGCCATTGGCAAGCCTCCTGCACAGGGAGTTGAGTCGGAAAGATGAAGAATGATGAAGGTGGAACAGGCTCCGGCGGCGTGAGAATGACTCCCTTGCGTTCTGCCGCTCGCGCCGGCCGCCTGCGATTCACGCCCTTTCTACTAGAATTATAGCGGATGCGGGCGAAGTGTCAAGGGGGGAAGTTGGGGAAACCGGGGAAGATGATGAGTGGGGGAGTGGGAGAATGAAGAGGACGCACAACGGTCATCGGTGAAACGAGCACGGGTCCGCCAATTCCTCGTGGTTTTTCCCCGTAGTTTTCGGGCCGCCCACAGCCCCGTTCAGGGGGCTTTCCTGCGGACTGCCGAGTCCACCGGCATCGCCGCAGGTAATAGCACCGTCCTTCAGGGCGGTGGGCTATCGGCGGCGAACCTACACACCGCCCTGAAGGACTCCGGCTCGGAAGCGTGCGGACTGCCCAGTCCGCCGGAATGCCCGTGAACGGGCATGCAGGGAGCAAAGACGCCGGATTCCGAAAACCATATTTCGTTGGCGCACCCAACGAGCACACGAAGGAGTCTCCCGGGGGTCCACTTCGTCCACGTTGTCCACTTCGTCCACGTTGTCCACTTGGTCCACTTGGTCCACTTTGCGTGCAAGCCTGGCCGCCCCGCGCCGCATGCCGCCCGCCCGTGCGCACCCTCGGCTGCTATTTCACCGGAAAGCATTTGATTTCCCTCCCAAGCCCGAT
>Ga0307378_10013430_pt1 | contig 10363 bp, 6 predicted proteins | sample UN1MG_FD_202238 | JGI IMG/M metagenome (GOLD analysis project Ga0307378, IMG submission 202238) | Soil microbial communities from Risofladan, Vaasa, Finland - UN-1 | ecosystem: Environmental > Terrestrial > Soil > Coastal area > Acid sulfate soil | place: Finland: Risofladan, Vaasa | collected...
GCGTAGGTGTTCTCGAGCTTCAGGAACTCGTCCAGGTCGTCTTCGGCGAAGAGCCGCAGGATGATGTTGGGTCCTTCGAGCATGATCGGTCTCGCACATTCCGGGGTGTCGCAGACTGAGTGTCAGGATAACCGCATTGGTCACCGAAATGAAGGTGTCGCACGAGCCCGGCCTTTCGCCCCGTTGGGGCTTTGGGCTTGGGTGAGATCGATACCCAGGGCCAAGGCCCTGGGCTATTGACTTGCGTCCCTGCAGGACTGACAGCACATGGGTACGCGGGGCTGATCCCATCGCGCTCCCGGGCGGTCGCGGCTCAGGCTTGGATGGTGGGTTGCGCCCGTCTTCGACCGGCTTCACCCACCCTACCAGTCTTGCGTCCCTTCGGGACTCCGATCGCATGCGTCCACGCGGCGGACGTTACTTGACGCTGAAGTATTTGGCTTCGGGGTGGTGGCAGATCAGGGCGGTGGTGCTCTGTTCCGGTTCGAGTTGGAACTCCTCGGATAGCTCGACCCCGATGCGCCCGGGTTGGAGCAGCGGCCAGAACTTGATCTGGTCCTCCAGGCGCGGGCAGGCGGGGTAGCCGAAGCTATAGCGCGAGCCGCGGTACTGCTGCTTGAAGAGGCCCTGTCGGTCGCGGGCGTCGTCATCCGCGATGCCCCACTCGACGCGAATCTGTTTGTGCAGGTACTCGGCCAGAGCCTCGGCCGACTCGACACTCAGACCGTGCAGGTGGAGGTAGTCGCGGTAGCGGTCATCGGCGAACCACTCGCGGGCGACGTCGCTGGCCTTGCGCCCGACCGTAACGACCATGAAGGCGGCCACGTCCATCTGCCCGGTCTCGATCGGCCGGAAGAAGTCGCTCAGACACCAGTAAGGCGGTTTGCCCTGTCGCGGGAACTCGAAGTGAGCGACCGGGCGCCAGTCCACCTCGGCCGGTACGTCGGCCAACCCCGGCGGCGCGTCGCCGTCGATCAAGGGGGCGGGGTCGTAGACAATCAGTGTGTCGCCCTCGGCCTGAGCGGGCCAGTAGCCGTAGATGGCCTGCGGCGCCAGGATGCCCTCGCGCCGGCACCGCTCGACCAGATCGCGGTAGATGGGGCGGACCTCGTTGTTGACGTAGCGCTCGTACTCCTGCTTTGTGCGCCCGGCCTTGCGGTACTGCCACTGGACCTGGAAGAGCATGTTCTCGTTCAGGAAGCCCAGTGCGGCCTGCAGCTCGATCCTCTCGACGACGCGCGAGCCCCAGAACGGCGGTGCCGGGATGGGTACGTCGCGGCGGATGGCGCTTCGGGCCGGGGCCGCGGTGGGACGGATCGCGATTTCCGGAGGGCGCGACGGCGGCGCGGTGGCCTCGACCGCTACGGGTGCCTCGGCGGGCGCGACTGCGACCTTCTTGGACACAATCGCGCCCAGCAACTGGAGGCCGTCGAAGGCGTCCTTGGCGTAGAAGAGGGGCCCGGGGTATTCGGGGCGCAGGTCCTGCTCGACGTACTTACGGGTCAAGGCGGCGCCGCCGAGGATCACCGGCGGGCTGAGGCCGCGTTCTTTCAGGACGGCCAGGTTCTCGCCCATCACTACCGTGGACTTGACCAGCAGGCCGGACATGCCGATCGCGTCGGCGTTGTGCTCCTGGTAGGCGTCGATGATGGCGCTGATGGGCTGCTTGATACCGAGGTTGTGCACGGTGTAGCCGTTGTTGGTCAGGATGATGTCCACGAGGTTCTTGCCGATGTCGTGGACGTCGCCGCGGACGGTGGCCAGGACGATGCTGCCCTTGCCGCCGGACTCGTAGCGGTCCATGTAGGGCTCGAGGTAAGCGACGGCGGCCTTCATGGTCTCGGCACTCTTGAGGACGAAGGGGAGCTGCATCCGGCCGGCGCCGAACAGGTCGCCGACGGTCTTCATGCCGTCGAGCAGGATGTCGTTGATGACGTCCAGCGGCCGGTAGGTGGTCAGGGCCTCGTCCAGATCTTCGTCCAGGCCGGTGCGGTTGCCGTCGATGATGCGGTGCTTGAGGCGGTCCTCGACGGACTTGGGCGTGGTCTCGGGTTCGCGGGCGGCCACCGGGCCGTCGGGAAAGAGGGAGATCAGGGTTTCCAGGGGGTCATAGCCGTCACGGCGGCGGTCGAAGATCAGGTCCTCGGCCGCGATGCGTTTGGCGTCCTCAATTTTGAACAGAGGCACGATTCCGCCGACGTGGAGGATGGCGGCGTCGAGGCCGGCCTCGCGAGCGTAGTGCAGGAAGACGCTGTTGAGCACTGTGCGGGTCGGCGGCTTGAGGCCGAAGCTGACGTTGCTGACCCCCAGGAGCGTGTGCACGCCGGGCAGTTCCACCTTGATCCGCCGGATCGCTTCGAGCGTTTCGGCCGCCAGGCGTCGGTCGTCCTCGTTGCCGGTGCAGATGGTGAAGGTGAGGGGGTCAAAGATCAGGTCGGCCGAGTTCATGCCGTGGCGCCGAGTGACCAGATCGTGGATTCGCCTGGCAACGGCCACCTTTCGGTCGGCCGTCTTGGCCATGCCCTCCTCGTCGATGGTCAGGGCGATGAGAGCCGCGCCGTGCCGCCTGGCCAGGGTGCAGATCTCATCCAGCTTCTTCTCGCCGTCCTCGAGGTTGATCGAGTTGATGATGGAGCGCCCGCCGAGGAGCTTGAGGGCGTCCTCGATGACGTTGACCTCGGTGCTGTCGATGACCAGCGGCGCGGTGATGTCGGTGGCGAAACGACGAATGACCTCCTTCACGTCGGCTGCCTCGTCGCGCCCGACGTAGGCGGTGCAGACGTCAAGGAGGTGAGAGCCGGCCTCGACCTGCTCCCTGCCCATCTGGATCATGCCGTCGTAGTCACCGGCGGCGAGCAGCTCGCGGAACTTCTTCGAGCCGTTGGCGTTGGTGCGCTCGCCGATGGCCAGGATGGCGGTGTCCTGCCGGATGGTGACGGGCTGGTAGATGCTGCTGACCGACGGCTCGCAGTGAATGCGGCGCTGTTTGGGGCGGCGAGTGCCGACGCCCCGGACCACGGCCGCCAGGTGCTCGGGCGTGGTCCCGCAGCAGCCGCCGACAAGGTTGACGCCGTCCACCTCGATGAACTCGACGAGCCAGCGGGTCAGCTCCCTGGGCGTGAGCGTGTAGTGCGGTCGGCCGTCAACGAGCTGCGGCAGGCCGGCGTTGGGCTGGACGAGCAGGTAGCGATCGCAGGCGCTGCTGAGGTAGCGGACGTGCTCGCTCATCTCCTGCGGGCCGGTAGCGCAGTTCATGCCGATGATCTTGACCCGGTCGTAGGGCGCCAGGGCGACAACGGCGGCGCCGATCTCCGTGCCCAGCAGCATCGTTCCGGTGGTCTCAATGGTCACGGAGCAGATGATGGGCACTTCACGCCCGACCCGCTCCATGGCCCGGCCGGCCGCCACCACGGCGGCCTTGACCTGCAGGATGTCCTGACAGGTTTCGATGTTGAGAGCGTCGGTCCCGCCTTCGAGCAGCCCCCGGGCCTGTTCGGTGTAACCTTCGACCAGTTGATCCCAGTCGGTCTGCCCCAGGGAGGCCAGCCTGATGCCCGGACCGATCGAACCGATCACGAAGCGCGGTTTGTCGGGTGTGGAGAACTCGTCGCAAGCCTGGCGGGCGATCTCGGCCGCCCGACGGTTGATCTCGACCGTCTGGTCCTGGAGGCCGAACTCCGCCAGGACCTGTCTGCCGCCGCTGAACGTGTTGGTGGTGACCCCGTCGCACCCGACCTCCAGGAAGGAGCGATGCAGGTCGCGGACGACGTCGGGGCGAGTGAGGTTGAGGACCTCACCGCAGTTCTCCAGGTCGCGATAATCGGAAAGGGGTAGATCTCGCTGGTGCAGACCGGTGCCGATGGCCCCGTCGAGGACCAGCACGCGCTCCTCGATAATGTCGAGCAACCTTGATTCCATACCCGCAACGGCAGTATCGACCTCGGTGGCATGCTAAGGTGAGCCGCTCCGGCGGGCAACCGAATCCCGCAGGGCGTCGGTCCGAGAAATCGTGCCACGACATGCTGTAAGCCACCGCTCCCTTTGGTGACCGTATGCGCACCAGCCAGGCGCAATTAGAATGGACGCCATGTCGCTCGAGGAGGTACGCCGCCGACTGGAAGCGCTCAACCGCGGGCCGTTGCCCCCGGCCGAGCCGAGCGCCGGCGCCGGCGCATCGGAAGAGGGCGCCGTGCCTCAGACGCAGATGCGTCCGCATTCACGCCGCCCGGGAAACGGCCTGGAAGACCTCATCGACGGGGAGGAACTGACCGTCGGCGGTGAACGGTGTTTCCGCGTCTTGCGGCGTCTCTCGCGGTGTTGGACGGCCGACCCGCAAATCGGCGCCACGGTCGCTACCGCCATCGAGTCGGCGGCCTCGCGACAGGAGACGCTGGATGTCGACCTCGCAGCGGTCGCCCGGGGCGGACCCGGGTCGCTGCTGTTCCTGGACACTGAGACCTGCGGCTTCGCCGGCACACCGTTGTTTCTGATCGGCGTCATGTTTCCGGTGGACGGTGACCTGCACGTGGAACAGGTGCTGGCCCGAACGTACGAAGAGGAACCGGCCATCGTCAGCCGGCTGGCCCAGCTCATCGTGGCTCGACCGGTGCTGGTGACGTTCAACGGCAAGTCGTTCGATTGGCCGTTCGTCCGCGACCGGGCGGCCGTCGCCGGGGTCGATCTGGCCGATCCCCAGGCCCACTGCGACGTGCTGTACGCGGCCCGCCGGCGGTACCGCGACCTGCTGCCCGACTGCAAGCTGCAAACGCTGGAGACGCACGTCTGCCGGCGGCGCCGCATGGGCGACATTCCCGGCAGCGAGATTCCGCGGGCCTACCATGAGTTCGTGCGGACGCAGGATGCGCGCGAACTGCGCGAGATCGTGCACCACAACTTCCTGGATCTGGTGACACTGGCTGAAGTGACGGCCAAACTGTTGATGCCGGTGTAGCGGGCGTCGGGCGGCTCGGCCATCGCCGAAGTTCGCCGGCCTGTCGTTTGTCGCCGATCGGCCGAGGACGCCCTACAGGATGTTGCTGACGTTGGCGGCGTGGAGCCCCAGAACCGACGTGCCGAAGCTGCTAATCGCACCGATGACGACCACCAGAATCAGGGCCAGCAGCACAGCGTACTCAGTGGCGGTCGCGGCCCGATCGGCCTTGACCAACTCTCGGGTTTTGGCAACGAGCGTCTTCATGGGACCCTCCGTGAATTTCTGCCGTCGGCCCCGCCGATCAGCCTCCGATGAATCCCCACCAAGTGCCACGAGTGGCACTACATCAGAACATAAAAAACGAACGGTTGCGCGGCAAGTTATTCCACAGGGATTGCCCGTTTTGCCGCCGCGCGAGCATTATGCGGACGCGTGTCCAGGTGACAGGTCCGGGGCACCGAGCCGATGCGGCACCGGACGCCGCGTATGCCTGACCGGAGTGAGGGCGGCGCCAGACGCATCGCAAGCCGCCCGAACGCTTATCGGGCTCGGCCGCGCCCGTCGGGCCGGGCATCGGCGGCTTCGCAGTCCGGGCAACGGAGGTGTCGACCTCCATCCTGGTCGGTGCCGACAAAGGGCCGCCCGCAGTTCGGGCAGGTTCGCCCAACGACGGCCTCGACGGCGCCACAGGCTGGACAGGGCAGGAGCGTACGTCGGACCGCGGTCATCTCTTCGCGAACGATGCGGCCTCGCCGGGTCATCAACTCGGTGCGCCCCCGCGGGGTCAGGGAGAAGACATGCCCGCACTCGCGACAAATGAAGGGTTGGGCCGATTCGGGCGTGTCGGGCAGTTGAGCCGACCCGCCGTCGGTGGCCAACACGATGCGCCAGACGGCGACGGCCGAGCAAAGCAGGAACAACGTCCAGTAGACAGCCTTCCTGGACCGGGATTTTTCAGCCATTGAAAAGCTGCCGCCGCTGTACAAATGGCCTTGGCCGGAACTGCGGGAGGACGCCGAACCTGACGAGCGGCACGGCGGCCCGGCACCCCAGGCAGGCTAAGGCCACGGGACGGCCTCCATTCCCTCGTCCACGACGGTCCAGTGCGGGCCCGACATCCGACGGGTGTCCGGCTTCATGTAGGAAACGTGCCCGTCCAGGAACGCCAGGTTGTGCCGGGAGAAACGACCGTGGAAGCCGATGACCTGCAGCATCTCGACCACCGCGTAGTCGAAGGGGTCCTCGGCCAGGGTTACGAATCGCGAGGAGCCGTGCTGGGTGTATTTGTGCCAGATCTGCCGGCCCTGCCGAAACCGGCAGGGCCAATCGATCAACTGGGGGTAGTTGCAGGTGGTGATCTCTTCCTTTTCGCAGACGCCGGGCAGGGGCTCGACCACGCCGTCGCCGTCGTGATCGCGCCCGGGGGCCTTGTCCGTCTGGTACCACCAATAGTAATTCATCTGGTAGCTGGTGCCGACGTCGTCGTAGGCCGAGTAATCCAGCCTGACGCCGGCGGTCTCATACGTGTGGTACCCCCACTGCCACTGCGCCGAGACCTTGTCCGAAGGGCATTGGAAGACGGGCTGACCACCCGACTCCTTCCATTTGGAGCGAGTCTCGCCGGGGTTCAAGACCTCCACCGGCGGGGTGATCTCGCCCTTGACCAGGTAGGCCGTCAGGGGGCGGCGGTAGGCGGGGATCTTGAAGACGCCGCTGTAGCGCTCATCCCAGTAGGGGTTGACGCCGAGCCACCCGCCGTAGCTCCAGGTGCACAATCCGCCGATGCAGCCGGAATCGTTCTTCATGTAGTAGATGGGCAGGGCGTCGTACTCGGTGAGGTAGGTCAGCAGGGCCACGTTGATCTGCCGCATGTTGGACTGGCACTTGACCAACTTGGCCTGCTCGCGAGCGGCTCTCAGCGACGGGACCAGGAGCGACACCAACATAGCGACGATGGAGACGACGACCAGCATCTCCACCAGGGTGAAGCCCCGCGCCCGTACGGAAGGTGACCCGCTCTTAGCCATGGGACCGGCGTCCTCTCGACGTCGTAGCGGTGCATCCCGGCGGCTGCTCACCGGTGACCCGCCCGGTGACGTGCCCGCAGGACCGCTCATCCTCAACTGTATACAGAAGCAGCCCGGACAGTCAAACAGGAGAGTTTTCCGGACCCCGAGGGACGATGGGTCGCGACAACCATCGGGGTTACCGGTCCTTGCGACGACGCAGGTCCGTTATTGCGCTGCCGGAGCGGTGCTGCAGGCCACCCGGCCGGATCGGATTGGCCTCGGGCGTCTGAGGCGCCGATACGACAGACACACGCGGTATCCCTCGCGGTGGGGGATGGCGCCCGGAGACCGCCTGCGACCGGGTCGGCTCGACGAGTGCGGGTCGCGGCGGACCGTTGCGCAGCGTGGGCGCAGGGGACTGCGATGACGAAGGGACAACGGTCGCTCCCGGGTCGATTGGCCGGCGTCATGGTTCTGATGCTGACCGCGGTCGCCTTGGCGGCAGCGGCTCTGCACCTCTGGTCGTCGCACCGACTGACCGGTCACGCCCAACTCCTTACGCTCGAGGCGGTGGCGGATCTGGGCGCCGCCGAACTCAGCGAAACGATCAGCGGCGAAGAGACGAACGACCGGGAGCCGAATAAACTCGATCAGCGGTTCGAGCAATGGGCCTGGGCGGTTCTGCACCACCCGCAGATGGTGGCGGCCGCGCTGCTCGACGAGCGGGGCCGGCTGAGCCGCTGCATACCGCCGGACGTAGCCGTCGAGCCGGCCCTGGCGTCGATTCCCGCTGCCGGGAGATTCAGCGGGCCCTGCCAAGCCGGCATCCTTGGTGATCGAACTCGGACCTGGGCCGTTTCGGTTCCGCTGTCCGAGTCGGCCGGCGCCGGCAGCGTGGTCATCTTCGCCCGCGGCGAGTCTTTCACCGCAGCTTCTCCGACCTGGGCCTTATGCTTCGCCCTGCCGCTGTTGGGCGTAACGCTGATCGGCTCGGTGATCGCACTGCGATGGCTCCGGCGGCAGCTTGGCGAACCCCTGCGGTCGCTGATTCGGCAGAGCAACGAGGACGACCACGAATGGCGCGCCCGCCTGCCGATCGAGCGTGAGGACGAGATCGGTCTGATCGCCCGGGAGGTGCACCAAGTCATGGGTGACCTGGCCGAAGCCCAGGTCCTGCTGGACCGTCTGCGGCGCGGTCTTCATCTGCGGGTGGCGGAACGGACCCGCGAGATCAACCGGATGCTCAAGGACACTCAGCGGAAAGTGTGGATCGACCCGCTGACCCACCTGGGCAACCGGCGATTGCTGGACGAGCGGATCGAGGAGCTGTTCGTCGCTCAACAGGCCTCCGGAGGGGCCCTGTCCGTGGTCATGTTCGACCTGGACAACTTCAAAATTCACAACGACACGCACGGGCACGCGGCCGGCGACGACCTGCTGCGGTTCTTCGGGCAGTTGCTGCGGGGCAGTCTGCGCGAGACGGACATCGGTATCCGCTTCGCCGGTGACGAGTTTGTCGTGCTGGCGCCCGATGTGGCCCCGGAGGAGGCGGTGGCCCTGGCGACCCGCATCGTGCGGTTGTTCGGCCAACACACCTCACTGTTCGACACGGAACCCCGCCCGACCCTCAGCGCCGGCGTCGCCTCGATACCGCGGAGCGGTGCAGCAACCGGCCTGGCATTGCTCCAACAGGCCGACGCGGCGTTGTATGAGGCTAAAGCACGAGGCAAGGACACCGTGTGCCTGGCCGCCGAGATGATGCCGGATGCGCCCAAACCGGTCGGACAGCCGACCGGGGCATAGCCAGGCGTTTCCCGACGCGTTCGACGACGGTGGCCGAGCGGTCACGACCACGTCCCGGCGAGCGCACGGCCGGGGGCGAGCGCGGGACACCGTTGCGGACCGGCCAAGCCGGGATTACCCTCGCGGTGTGGACTGTTCGAGCGGCGTGAAAGCACAGTCTTGCTCGGGAGGACCGCTGCGGTGTTTCTCGGCGGCAAACAACGGAATGTCGAGAGGCTGATCAGCCAGTATCTCGATCAGGTGACGGCCTGCCTGGACGCGTTCGTGGCCTGCGTCGAGTCCGCCTTCAACAGAGAGTCTCTTGACAGCCTGGTCGAGAAAGTCGAGCGGACCCACCACGCCGAGTCGCGGGCCGACGACGTGCGGCGGGAGATCGGGGTGCTGCTGTACGGCAAGGCCCTGTTCCCCGAGTCGCGCGGCGACATCCTGGGGCTGCTGGAAGCGGTGGACAAGATTCCCAATCGTGCCGAGACCGTGGTGCGGCAGATGCGGCACCAGCGCTTTCAGATTCCGGCAGAGCTGGGCTCGCAGTTCAAATCCCTGGTGAGCGTCGTCCGGGAATGCAGCCTCGAGCTGATCAAGGCCGTGCGCATGCTGTTCACCGACTACCATCGGGCGGTCTTCTTCAGCGATCGGGTCACCGAGATCGAGAGTCGGGCCGACGATCTCGAGTTCCAACTCATCGAGGATATCTTCTCGTCGAGCCGCGAGACGGCCGACAAGATCCTGCTGCGCGACATGGTTCAGGCCATCGGCAGCATCGCCAACCGGGCCGAGAACGCGGCCGACCGGGTGCGGATCGTGGCCATCAAGAGGAAAATCTGACGTGCTGGAAGTGGGCGGCGGGCTGTTCCTGGGATGGTCGCTGGGGGCCAACGACGCCGCCAACGTGTTCGGCACGGCTGTGGCCGCACGGGTGATCCGATTCTCAACTGCGGCGGCGATCGCGGGAGTGGCCGTCGTGGCCGGTGCCTGCCTGGAAGGCGGACGGGGCATCGAGACGCTCAGCGCGGTGTCGAACTCGGGCGTCGCCGCGGCCGTGATCACCTCCGTCTGCGCCGCGGTGACCGTCACGGTGATGACGCTACTGCGCCTGCCGGTATCGACGTCGCAGGCCGTGGTCGGCGCGATCATCGGGGTGGCCATCGTGGGCGGGGACCCGGACTTCTCCGGTCTGCCCAAGATCATCACCTGTTGGGTGGCGACTCCGTTCGGCGCGATCGTGGTGGCGTGTCTGAGCTACTCGCTGCTCGGGGTGGTCATGAACCGCCTGCGCATCAGCATGCTGACCCGGGACCGGCTGCTGTGGGGAGCGCTGGTGGTGGTGGGCGCCTACGCGGCCTACGCCCTGGGAGCCAACAACGTGGCGAACGTGACCGGCGTGTACTATCGGACGGGCACGTTCGACAGCACGACCGAGCTGGCCCTGATCGGCGGGATCAGCATCGCGGCGGGGGTGGCCACCTACGGCCGGCGAGTGATGACCACGATCGGGGCCGATCTGGTTCACCTCGACGCCTACGCGGCCTTGATCGCCATCTTCGCGCAGGGCGTGACGGTGCACGTCTTCGCCAAGATCGGCGTTCCGGTATCCACGTCGCAGGCACTGGTGGGTGGC
>Ga0307378_10013433_pt1 | contig 10362 bp, 5 predicted proteins | sample UN1MG_FD_202238 | JGI IMG/M metagenome (GOLD analysis project Ga0307378, IMG submission 202238) | Soil microbial communities from Risofladan, Vaasa, Finland - UN-1 | ecosystem: Environmental > Terrestrial > Soil > Coastal area > Acid sulfate soil | place: Finland: Risofladan, Vaasa | collected...
AAACTACTTTTGCCATCAACTGACCGCTTTCTGGGATCAGTAATCCATGCTTGAACTGCGCCTGCCAATTCCACCATATTACCATTAAGAGGGATGCTTCCTAAAGTAGGGTCACTATTGTGATACACCCTTAATTCTATATTTAGCTCTTTGCTAAATTGCGTAGGCGTCAGCAAACCAGTGGTAGCCAATACCGCATTGGCAAGATTTTTAACATTCTGATCTCCGAACTGACCCTTTACTAATGCATTAATATCTGGTGCTATAGAAGGGTCTCTGGCAATAATAGTAAGATGCGTGCTACCATCAGCATGACCATGCCTAACCTGTTGCACTAACTCTGCCTGATGGCGGTTTGAATATAAACCCTTGCCAATAATATCTAAATGAGTTGGAATGTATTCTCCAGGGTTATGACCATATGTTAATTCAATGGTTGTATTAAATTGCCCATTATAATTTATAGAATGACTAACAGAGTTTGCATAAAACAAAAGGTCTCTGTCTTCAATATAATATACTTCTCCAGCCTGTATGTATTCATTACCTACTACTGTAACAGACCCTTTAAAAATATTCTTTCTAGCTAAATTAAGCAGATAAACAGCAAATGGTGCGCACTGAGTATTTGGATCCGAGAAAAATGGGGCGGCAACTGCTTGGGACCCTCGAAAACCGTACATGCGCCATAAATCATAATCAACCGCCCAGGCCGTACCAATTGCGTTACCGCCAGTACCAGTAAGGTTACCTAGTCCGGTTGGTAAAGGCGTTAATCCTGCCTGAAGTTTACCATCAACTTGAACCATATTATATTCTGGAGCTGCCTCAACTATTTCAAGGCTAATTATTTTATCATCAGATAAAATAAATCTACTGCCAGAATTTGGCCCATAATCATGATTGTTCTCATCTTCAAGCATGTGTTCCATCATTCTTGGCAACAAAACATCGCCATCAGAATCACGAATGTTAGGAGTTAATATTGATTTGGCTGAGCTGTTATCTGTAGAGTTTAATGCTACACCCTCTCTTAGATTCTTAATAGCATTCGATAACGTTTTTATTAATCTCTGGCGCTCTCCTACGAATCTACCAATCTCAGTAACAACACGTAAAATATCAGCCTGACTTCGACCGGCCCTGGTTGTAACTCGATCATTTGATAATACACCCTGAACGCTAGTTGGTACATTTTGATTAAGCTTTTGTCTTAATCTATTAGATATATTTTCTATTGCATTATTAGAGTTAATTAAATTGCCTTTAAAAGTTATTGCATCATTAACAACATCAGACCGTCTTACAATGTCAAAACTAATAGTTGCATTTAATGGTCCGCCTAATTGTTTAGAAAGCGTAGTTAATGCTTTTGCAGCACTTTGTTCTTGTAAATCAGGAGCGTCTTGACTAAGAAGAGACCTAATATCTTTGCCGCCAAACTTACCATCTTCAGGAGATGTTAAAAACGTAAACGCCGAACTAGAAGGTAACTCTGCATTCCGTTGGAGTAACCTTTGGGCTCCCGTATCACTTGTATAGCCTAAAGCCGCAGCTCTTAATCGAATCTGGTCCTCTACAATCTCTATACGATCAGTTAATCCCTGAATGCTATTGAAAAATAACCTCTCTAAAAAGACAGGGAAAAGCTGAATACCTTTCTCGGCTTTCTTTTGAAGCATAGCGGCAAACACACTGCTTGGCATTCTGTTATATTGAGGCGGCCGAGCTTGAATATGTCCTTGGCTATCCGCAAAGACCTCAAGACCAAGCAACTGCTTCATTTGTTCAATCTGTTCATAGATTCCTGAATAAGTGCTTTGAAACAACTCAAGATTGCTTGTTAAAGCCTGCTCAAAAGCACGAATATCATAATTCTTATCATAAGCGTCATCTACAATAAATAAGTTAGTATCTGAGTTGCCCCGCGCTTTCCATAACCTTCTTCTCGTAAATGAGTTAATCTTTTTGCGTAAATCCCTTCTGCCTTGGGCTCGCTCCTCTTCTAAATCTTGTGCGCCCTTTCCAGAGCCGGTTATAGCTGGGTCAAATGATATATCGTCGCCAAAAATACCCAAAGTTCCATTTTGGTCCTGCAAATTGGGTAAGCTCTTTACTCTATCCTTAAAGTCTATTTCAAATTGACGAATCTCATTATCGAGTGCAATAATCTCATGCTGTAAGCTAGGAACTACATTAACATTAGGCGGGTCTAATGAGCCAGTTGGTATGCCGCCTATCCCTACTGGGTAAAATTGAGGAGTGTTTGCAAACTGAGGCGCAACAGATGTAAGCTCATCAAATTTCTCCGCCCTCTCTCTAAGCTTACGATTAAGCTCGGCATTTTTAATTGTTAAATCAAACTCACCACTTGCCAAAAACTTATAAGCCTGCTCATTTACTACCAGCTTTTTAAATGGCATGAAATTGCCCCAAATAGAGTTTTGAGTAATAACATTACTTATCAAGCCTTTAAAAAAAGACTTTGTCATATCTGAGTTAAATAAATCATCCTTTTGTAGCTTGGCAAAATCTAAAGCACCCTTAACAAAGTTGTTATAATTATAAGGCTGTCCTGTAATTAGCAATGATAAAACATTCATTACATCTTGCCCAGCAAAAGGATTTTGAGTGATATTAGGAGATGCTTCGCTCCTAAACGAGCCCAATGTAGTAAATGTAGCATGAGGCTCTCCAAATAATACAAGAGAACCTATCCCTTCTTTCCACCTATATACAAATCCATCTGGATTAACAAAGTTTCGCCTGGCGCTTTTGCCTAACCCTCTCTGAGCGCTATTACCGCCGCCAGATGTAACATGCTCAATCTCTGCTAAGTTATACCTGGCCTCATCAAGACCGGAGCCTCTGAATCTACCAAGCTTTGCTCGGACAGATTTTGAATTCAAAAGACGCACATTGGCATCTAATAATGGCGGAACTGTGCCTCTAGATACCCCAGAAGCTTCATCAAAATCTATATTAAAAGGAGTAAGCGGATCGTAAAGTGCGCCATTAAATACGTCTACAGACGGATTCACATTAATTTGACTAATTTTAAAGAAATGAGAATTGTCTTTGGCGCTTACCTTAAGAGTATATTTACCTTGAGAATAGCTATGTGGAGCCCTATCAACTACCCCTACAAAACAACACGTACCAGCTGATTGTCTAGTAAAATCATTCCTCATCAATTGGTATAACCAACTAGGAAAATCCGGCCCAGCAATAAGATTCTTCTCAATATCTAAACTAGAACCATTGCCAGAGCTTCCATTAAATGTATTTTTGATATCATCAAACGCAGACTCTATACTGCCAATTGTTTGATTGAGCTTATTAACTAAACTACCACCAGAAAATACTGTGTTTAATCCTTGTGTAATCTTAGAGTCTCTTAAAGCTTTAGACCCAATGAATACATAAACTACATCCATGGGCTGAATTATTGGCTTGCCACCATAATGTAGCTGCATCTTCTTACGCAAAGGATTCGTCAGCCTGTTTGCTTCTTTGTTTTCAGAACGAGTGGTCTGCTGTAACCCCATAAGGGTAAAGATATTTTGAATTATTTGTCTGAAGAAATCAGCCTCATTATTAGGCTCCTTGACACCATTAAGCCCAGCTGCCGATTCTGGACTAATAGAAACCGCATCAGAACTGTCAAAAGAAAGCAAATCAATGCCGAATGTGCCTGCATCAAAACTGAACTTTATTTCTCGTCCCTCTCCGTCAATAAAGGCACGAACCTTTTTATAAAGAAGCGTTTCCTCTTCAATCTTGAAAAATACTCTAGTAGCCCCTCTAGCACTGCGAATAGAGTTTAAACGAATCTTTAAATCCTCAATGGTTTTCTTTAATTGAAACTCCGTTACTTTGAAAAAACTTCTCTGCTTAAATAAACTGGTTGAATCAGATATTGCCGTCTCAATATCTTCGCTGGTAATAACCATTAATTTATAAGGATCTTCAATTGTTAAATCACAACTTCCACCTCCTAAATCAACTGAATTCCTGCAGCTTACGCTTTGAACCAAAGTAAGATCAAATGTACCTGTTCCATCTCCCAAATCCGTTGCGTAAGGAACCTCTGTGTTAATGTTCCAAGTGGTAAAAAAGGCAGGATCAGAAAATTTCTTAACATTCCTAATTGATTCAAGAGCGCTCTGTGTCTTGCTTCCAAAAATTCCAGAACCACCCAAACCATTAATGGTATCTACGGCATTAAATAAAAGAGGAAAAGCTGTGTCGCTTAACATGCCGCCATTTGTAGTTACAATTTTTTCAAACTTAGTAAGTCTTTCATAGGCAGCTATTACTCGGCATTTGTTTTCAAATAACCTTTTACTTGCTCGCATAAATAACTTATCATCTTCTTCCATTAACTCTGGCTTGAAATTTTCAGCCAATGAAGAAAACATTCTTTTTTTAATAACAACTGTAATATCCGGCTCTTGCATCAATATTTCAGACGCTCTCGGGCGGATGTTACGAATTTGCCCAGTTTCTACATAGGAGCGATTGGCTGACTTATCAATTTTATCTGCAAAATCACCAAGCTTTCCAAAATCACCAGGAGTCTTATCATCCAATGATGCCGGTGTGTTTTCAGCCAAACCTACCTGGCCAAGAAGCGAATCGCTTAAACTATCTAAAAATGCCATAAATCCTTACTTAAAAATCAAACAAATCTTTTACATTGTCTCTAAAATTCCTAGCCGTGCTCTCGAATTCATTTATAAGAGACTCAGTTTCCTGCCGGCGTGCCGGCGAAATATCACCATTAACTAAATGACTAAAACTACGTGGAGCCCCAAATTCAGGGTCTGAATTACTCGGGCCAGATACCGCACTGCGATGCCAAGCAAAAAAGTTACTGCGAAACCCGCGCTTTTGAGTTACCGTGAACTTGATATCATAATCAAACATACCAATATTATCTGCGCTCTCTGTTACTGCAAAACTATTAAAATAACCTCTCCACACCTCACCTGACCAATATAACTCAACTTGCATAGCTAAGGATGCTAATGTTGGGCCTTGCTTGGGCGCTTGAGGCAATGACTCCTGAGATGCGCCAGATAAGGCCTCAAGAAAATTATCCCCCGAGCTTAAAGCAGAACCAACCCCAAAAATATCGCCCGCATAGGTGTCTTGATGCTGCTTCGCGGCTAATGTTAACGCAAAAGGATCAAAAGCAATCTGCTCATTCCTATAAACGTCAAGCAAAACATTTATTCCCTCAATGCTTGATGTCCCTGTCGTTCCTGTAATATCTAAAGTAGTAAGCGCCTCTCCCCAATATTGAACTACGAATCCGCCCTTTGTTCTTTGAGCCTCAATGTTTTTAGAATAATTATATCTAACTTGTTGAGGGTTGATATACATTTGAATAATTGGCCCTTCTGGCACAAGCCAATGCATTATCTTTCTTCCAGATGTTGCGGCTCTTCCGTTTGGGAATCTGCCCTGGCGAGTTCCTGACCCTAAACCTGACCCAGTTAATATATTAGAGGCAGCAAAGCCTTCGCTATAATTAGGGTCAGTTTTGCCGAAATACTTGCCCGCAATATCGAATGCGTCATCTGATTGTCTTGGTGGTGATGGCATATATTATTCCTTAACTAACTCTATTAACTTTACCGTCTTCGCTCATTCTCATCTTATTGTTTTCGTCTATCTCTATATTTATAAGCCTCTTGATTTGGTCGTCAAAATCTTTGACCTGAATGACGATTGTATTACTTTGCCCGCCCTGAGCTGGCCTCTTACCTCCCCTTATAGGGCTAGATGGGTCGCCCTCCATCTTTTGTGCAACGGCCATATCAGCCCTTGTCTGGGCCCCAGGGAGCCCCGCATTTCCTGACTTTGATCCAAAAAATTCCTTTGCACCTACGGCGGCCCCTCCGGCTCCTCCGGCTCCAGGCAATTCTCTATTCTTTTCCGAATGCATATCAAATAATTTTCTGAAAGCGTCGCTAATGGTGTCTATTAATTCTTCTCCGCCATCTATTATTTTACTTTTCTCTCCAGCAAGCGTTGTTTTAGATGTGTTTTTTTGAAAACCTATTTCGGCAGCTGCCCCTGAGGCTTCTTTCCGTTGTTGTTCAAACTTAATTGCTCCTTCGGCAGTCCCGGTACCCAAATACTCACGATTTTTATCATATGCCTCAGTGGCAGCAACAACTCCGCCATGTGATAATGTATTATTTATCTTTACCAATTCATCAATCTGATGAAGCTGAAGCTCGTTTCCCTTTTCCATTGCACCATGCAACTGCTCTTCTGGAGTTGCTTCCCCCATACCTTTTGGAGTAAAAATCTCGCCCTTAGACATAGCATCTAATATTGCCTTGGCCTCGCCTGTTGACCCTGCAATTTTAAGTGGGCCCGTGGTAAGCATTTGAACTTGCTTAGTATATTGAGCCGCAGCCCGAGCATCTTCAGATGCTTGCTTAAGCGTAACAACTTGTCCGCCAAACATGCCGCGAAGAGTGTCTTCAACCTTGCCCATCACTCCCGCAACATCGCCTTCTGCAATCTGTTGCTCGATTTGATAGCCTCCCTGTAACCCGCCAGGGCCGCCAGTTTGAGCTGAAATAAATGACATCTGAGCTACATCCATCTGGGCAACAGCTCCAGTCATACCTTTAACCAATTGACCAATGGCATCTGGTCCTAATCCGGATTTCCTAAGAGCTGGCCCCATGCGGGTCATAATATCAATTGCGCTATTGGTATTATCACCTAAAAACTTAAATTGTTCGCCTACGCCTTTGACATAAGTTCTCATTATATCCATTGGCATTTTAAGAGATTGAGCCGCTGAAGACATCTTGGCAACAAAAGTTAGTGCCTCTTTTCCGCTCTTGTTCCAATTTAAAAACAAAAGGTCTACGTCTTCCATTACCTTTTCAAACTTTTGAAAAGTTCCAGCGGCAACTTTCATGGTGGCATCAAGCATCCCCATGCTATTGCCGCCAGCATCAGCATTATCTACAACAAGCCCAAGGGCACCAGGGATTTTCATCAATTGAGTGGCGTAATTGGCTGCCTGGGCAGCTGTCAGATTGTTGGCCGTTCCTGCTTCGGAAGTTAATTTAGAGAACTCAAGGGTCATATCCGAAAGCCCCTTCATGCCGCCTGTCAGGCTCGAATACGCCGCTTCCAAATTGCCAGATGCCGCAGCATTCATTAAAAGAGACGTCTCCATATTCTTAGCCGCCTGGACTTGCCCAAAAGCACCTCCGACTAATTCTTTTACTTTGCCAAGTTTTTCTCCAACCTCTGGAGCTATCTTTAATATATTATCAAACATGCCTTTCATCTGGGCCGACGTTCCGTCGGCCAAACCGCCCATCTTAACTAGCTCATCATTAATAGTTAATCTGCCAGATGCTGCGGCATATAATAATCCAAAACTAACTGCCGTACCTTTAACAGCATTACTAAATAAATCAATATCCTTAATAGAATTAAGTACTTTGCCTTTAACTGATTCTAGCCCAGTAATAAAAGCAGCAAAACTTACACTCTTTATGTCGTTAGCAAATTCAAGAACTGAAACTCCAGCTGTTTGAAGTTTTTTTGTATATTCTTCTATATGCGGGACCATACTTTTAAAGGCATTTTTAACCGCGTCAGTAGCAATGGGACTAGTTGCTGCCTCTCTTAACTCTTGAGCATACTTAAGATACTCTTTCATTTCCTCTATGGTTAAATCAGCCATTCATTACTCTTCTGCGCCTTCGTCTTTTTTTCTTTTCGTTAACCTTTGGTCTTCCTGCCATTACCATTCTAGTTGACTCTTCAAAGTCTTCTTCTGTAGATTCATAGTCTGGATTTTCTTCAGAGATAATACGTTGAGCCATTTCCATATTAGAAAACGACCCACCGAAAATTGCATAGTTTCTAGCAAAAGCATGTTTATCTTCTAAATCTTGTCTAAAGCTTTCATAGTATAATAGCTTCATCAGAGGGTCAATTTCGTCGAACCAGGGATCATCCCACTTTTTGCTATAAGTTTTGCACATAAACCAGTGAAACCTATATTCTGGTTCCTTTACGATTTTTTTATTGCGTCAATGACCTCTTCTGCATCCGCTTCATTCTTAATGGCATACCTAGCTTCACACGTCTCAACAATGTTTTTTTGATACCACTTATATAAGTGATCGGTTAGGCTTTCATCCATCCCTCTTAAAATATCTAACTTGTCATCGATCTCGTCAGACTCAATAACTGCAGAAAAGGGCTTCCCTTGAATGTGAGTTAATGCTCTTGCTAGAGTATTAAAACGAACTTCGTACTGCATTTTTAACGCACTTAGATTCTCAAATTGAGATAAAGAATTAAAAACCTCATTCAGCTCCTCACCAGGAAGAGATTGAAAAGTAAACTCTGTTTCGTCAACGGTAACAGATTTAACCATTCTGCCTAAATTAAGCAAGAATTCAATCCTGGCTCTTGCTTCGGCTGAAATGCTTTTTTGAGCCCGAACGGCTTCATTTCGACGTTCCTCAAATTCTTTAAGGTCATCTTCGCTCATCTTTTGTCGCGGGTCAACTCTTTGATATCCACGAGCCTCTCCTTGCCTTTGCACAGTACCTGCGCGATATACTGGGTTATGTCCAAATGAACTCTCTTCTTGAGAATATTCGCTTTGGTCTTCCACGGTCAATACTCGACCGCTTTGACTCCCAGCGCGTGTACCCGAAGTTCTTCCTAAAGGGCTTTCTATATCTACCATAAATCCTCTCTTTTATATGAAAATGCTCGCTTAAAACGAGATCAATGCATACAACTATATAACGAATTATCCGCAACATTATGCCGCCTAACTAACCGTAATATGGTTGTTTTATTTATCCCTACTGGCCTGCTACTTTTTGAGCAGATCTAACATGCTTATATGCAAGTAGAATCTGTTGCATATAAGATAAGAAAAGATGAATGATTCTAATGGTATGTTTTTCAGTAAAGTGAGTTAAGTATATGTAATTTATACGTTTTCTACAGCGAAAGCATTCAGTAAACCACTTGCGTCGAGGGCTCCCCGCTGTCCGCCTTTATCCGCTTCTTGCTCAAACGGATTAAGAATAATTGGATTAGCTCTACCATTAGCTGCTGCTTGTGCTACGTTATTGCTGTTAAGTACGCTGAAGATATCTTCTGCTACACATTGCATAGTTTCAGTAATAGTCCAGTCAGATACAGTATAAGTATACCCTATACTTTTAATCCATACATTCTTAATTGTCGTAATGATTGCATTCCCTTCATCAGCATCTGCAAATCTATCATGAATTTCAATATCAAACGGAATTCTTTGAGATTTAACGTGCAAAAAGCCTCTACTAAAAGCCTCAGCTACACGAAGCTTATCAAACCTAATTCGTTGACAAGAAATAGAATAGTCCGTTGATTTATTTGGAGCGCTATCAATATGTCCATCAGTGCCGACCTCATCAATCATCTTGATATCGCCGCGCGTTTCATTGACTTCTAATGACTGAATTGCTCCAATCGGGTTGCTATCAACAACAATAACAATGTTTGTTGATAAATGCGTGGCAGTTCTATTATTGCCATCTGCATCAAATAATTGTGAACCTGTATTTCTAGGCATATGTTTTTGTTCCTAAAGCTGAGTAAAGTAAATCTTAAAATTGAATATAGTTAAAGGTTTAAAGTTGGCTGTCGTTAAGTGGCATTATATTCCAATAACTTATATTATGCGCACACTTGCTTTTGTAAATATACAAAATCATGCCCTATCAAAGAACCCCAATGCCGACACGAATGTATATCCAGTTTACGGGATAGGTTGGTTGTACGGCCAATCTGATATTCCACTGCCTTGGCTCTACAGGGTCTCTGGAAACCGACAGGTTTGCAAAGGCTGTAATGAGACGGCGAGTAATAAAGCTTTGGGCCATGCTCGTAGCGCGGGCAATTAAAGTGCCCTGAGTTGTTGGGGCCTCTGCAGTGCCAGGGAAGCCTCTGAAAGCCGCACGCATATCCTTGGCAATTCTGTCTCGGATAAATACAATTGAGATCTCTTCTTCCTCTGCAAAGCCAGATATAGTAGTTGTCTTGCCCCAAATAACCTTACCACCGCCAATAGCCGGCTGTAGTAATGTAATTCCAGCATTAGCTATGTTCTCAATCGTAATAGGCCTATACAGCTTATCACGCAAAATTGAGAACCCAGAAAGCACCTTATTAGTAAGAGGGATCTCAATTCTTGGAATTCCGGATAGGAATCCAGCAGCAGCAGCTGCAATGAAGAATCCATCAACAATCGTTCTATCTGCGCCAATTTGGACAGTTATCTGATCTGGATAGAAGAACGTTACTCTA
>Ga0307378_10013434_pt1 | contig 10361 bp, 8 predicted proteins | sample UN1MG_FD_202238 | JGI IMG/M metagenome (GOLD analysis project Ga0307378, IMG submission 202238) | Soil microbial communities from Risofladan, Vaasa, Finland - UN-1 | ecosystem: Environmental > Terrestrial > Soil > Coastal area > Acid sulfate soil | place: Finland: Risofladan, Vaasa | collected...
GAATACCCACAGGAAACAAGAAAAGCGATATCAGAAAACCGATGAATGTGCGCGCTTAATTTGATACATTATTGACTCGTGGCTTATTCTCCTTAGCCTCTAGCTTCTCCTCGAACCTGTAGAGGTCCTCGTTGTCTCGCCTGAGCCAACCGAGAGTCTCGGTGGCCTCCTTTGGCTTCTCCCAGAAGGTGTCCACGGTCTCGCGTACTTGGGCCTCGTCCCGGGCTGCGCGGCAGATCTTCTGGATGGTTGCCTCCCTGGGGCAGCCCTTACCGCGGAGCATCTTGTTGAAGTCGGCGGCCGTCACCAGCTGGAGGTTTCTGCGTGCGGCGTACTGTGTGAGGCTGATGGTCGACCCGTCTTTGAAGACCACGTTCTCGTTGGGCTTGAAGGCGCCGGCCGCGAAGACGCCGGGGGTCACCTCCCAGACACGGTCCACCTCGGCGGCGGTGCGGCGGCCTCCGACGCCCTTGACCAGGTGCAGAGTTATCCTCTTGGGGTCCATGACGCCGTTCCTGTGGCTCTGGGTCCAGAACTTGGCGCCGGTGGTGGTGCCGTCGATGAACCCATCGACTGTGAGAAATACGGACCCATTATGAACCGAAGAATAAGCGGTCGAAGTTAGCGATTAACCTTCATCGTGTGGGTGACTGGTTCGTCGAGTTTTAGAAGCTGCTCCGCGTGATGGAAGTACCGTGTGAGGGCCTCTCCTTTCTGGGTGATCTTGTACACTTTGTTGGTTCGCTTGTCTCCTGAATCTGACATGTCGAGTTCCATTACCAGGTCCTGGGATACTAGGTATGAGAGTGTGTCGTTAAGGAGTTTCCATGAGAGGTTAGCTTCGTACATTATCCTTGTTGGCTTCTCTGTGCCGTTCTTGATTGCATTGAGTACGTCTAGGAGGATCTCGAGCTTGGAACGCCTGGATTTCAAGCTAACCAACATGATCCCCTCTCAGGCATCGACTCTAAAAGCGAGGTGCTGTGAAGCACCACCACACACAGTTCCTCCCTGAGAGGAGCACCATCGTCCAGTGGTTAGACTGACACCCTTAAACACTCATATAAAAATGATTTAAAGCCGAGATGTCTGGGTGCAGGTGACCCAGGAGCTTGGTGGTAGAACAATCAGCAGGGCCTCCGTCATAAACTTCCTGGACTCCATGGTGGACGATGGGATACTTGCCTACACGGAGACGACGGGCAAGGGGGGGTACAGGCGAATATACATGTTCAAGCACGACGAGGCCGGGTTCAAGGAGCATATCGCCAAGGTAGTCATCAGGAACCCAAAGGCCATCGGCATAGTTGAGCCCATCCTCAAGGTTCCCCAGCGCCGCATGAAGCGCAGCGGGCCCATGCCTACGATATGGGGCCTCAGGGGTCACTGCAGCGACGAGGAGGTGGCTAAAGCGATGACGCTTCACTACCGGACGCTGAGCCCCAAGTACAGGGCAGCCGAGAAAGTGGCACAGACTATCCTGGACGAGTTCAAGCAGGACCAGCCCATGGAGGTCAGATACAGTGACATCATTCTCATGGTTAAGGCAATGAAGATACCGTACAGTGGCCCCGACATCACCGACCTCGCTGCTCAGTATCTCCACGAAAAAGGCATTAAAGTGTGGAGATAAAGATATTAAACAACGTCGGCGAGAAAGCTAAGTCCTGATTCAGAAAAACAACTTTAATATTCGATTTTTTGAAGCCTATATTAACCAAGTTTTGAGAATATTAATGTTGAATTTTGTTCTTTTCGATAGATTTCTCGTATCCCCCACTCGGCGAAATTAACGAGTTTATCTCTGCGTTCTTCTGGTGATAATTCCGGATATTTTCCTAACAGGATAGCAGCAAAAATGCCGTCTGGATCAAGAGAGTTTATGTTCTGAAATGTTCCTCTATTTCCTTCCGTATTTTCATTTCCCGATGAAATTCCTAGTGCAGCTCCTAATGTCCATACATGACGCATGTTGTCAAACAAGTTTTTTGCTACCAGTTGTCTCATAATATCTTTGGCTCTATCACTTGCAGCCAGTGTCCTGATATCTCCGAACGCTGATGTCATTTTATCACCTAGTTAATCTGAATTTGCTTCCAGTATCTGGACCATAATATTCAATCGTATAATCACTCTGTATTTTATCCTGAATTTTTTCTAAATCCGATGCTCTTAATTCTCTATCAGTAGCTACAATGATTATTTGGTCCGCCATTGAAGGCAAATATGACATTACCTTTTCACCATGAGCTAAATCTAATCTACCAAAGGGAGTATCCATCATTATAGGACCAACAATTTGGGAACATTTATTTAATGCTCCAATTAGTGCAAGCGCAACTATTTGTTCTTCTCCTGCCGATCTCCATTCACTTCGATTTAGAATACGGCCATCTGTAGTTACAATACTTAATCCGTAATTTTCATTAATCATTAATCTAGAAAACGATTCTTTTGACCGCAATATCTTAAAAATATCTGTTGCCATTTTTTCAACAACGTTTCGTTGTCCTTCTGTATATTTTAAAATTGCAGTGTTAAACAGTTCTATTGAAGAATCTAACAATGAGATTCGTTTTTCTAGTATTTTCATTTCATCGTCATCAACACTCTTCATTTTTTGATCCAAGACTGATTTTACTTCCATCCATTCAGACATTTCATTATGTTTTCCTTCAATCAAACCCCCAAGTCTACCAATTTCACCCTCTTGATATCGGATTTTAGACTCGAGTAAAAATGGTTCTTCTTCATCAACATCTAGCAACTTATCCTTTACATCCTGTAATTTACGTGAGTGTTCAGACATTTCTGATAGTATGACATTAATGTTAGTCTCAATATCTTCGTATTCAGTTTGGTCTACTAAATTTTGATTCATTCTGCGCAATATCTGTCTATATGCGTCATAAGAGGTATCGGGTTCTGGAACTTCCGTTAGTTGTTGTATATCAGATTCAATTATCCGTTTTTCTTTTTCAAATTCTAAAAGTTTTTCTTCATTTAATATAGTACCACAATACTCACATTTACTATTTTTTATACCTTCTAATATTGTCTCTAATTTTCCAGTTAATTTCATTTTTTTATCATATTTTGCCATTTTTTCCTCGTGAATACGATCTAATGTATGGAGTATGTTTTCAGAAATATCTAATAATATGGTTTTATAGAGATTTGAATTTAACTTTTTAATTCGTTCTTCTTGAATTTTAAGTTTTTCTTCACATAATTCAATATTTCCATCTAACTTATTCCTTAATTCTGCATTTTCTTTAATAATCTTAATGTCCTCAGCCCTTCTTTTATTATCTTTTAATTGTTGTTCTAAATCTTGTTTTTGCAGTGTTAATGAGTCAATTGTTCCTTGAATTTGATCAATTTCATGTAATACATCCTCAAATTGCTCGACTAGATCATCATATTGGTCACCACCTAATTTTCTAATTATTTTATTCCTCTCGTACTCGATTCTTCTTTTTACAACAATCATATCATTTCTAGCTATTCTAAAAAATGGAATTCCCAAAATTCTTTCAATGGCATCTTTTAAGAAAACTGCATCTGAACTAGTATTATCCAACAATTCCTCATAATCGCGGAGCATTTCTCCATCAAAGAAAAAGAATCGACTTACTAAACCTGGTAATATTCTTTCAATCTCATTTTTTGGATTAGGGACTATTTCCCCATCTCTAATCAAACTTAATGACTCATTTTCTTTATACTGTTTATTCGTATGATGCATTGATTTGGTCCTTCGAGTAAGGATACAATTTTTTCCCTCATGATTAAATGCTATCTGCACAGAATAAGTATAAAACCCGTTTGAATGTGCTTTAAAATTGAGTAAAGATTTTTTTTGAATTTCTTTTCCTTTTCTATCCGAAACCTTACCATATAATGCCCACAAAATCGCATTTTGAAAAGATGTTTTTCCTTGCCCATTTCCACCTCTAAAAATGTGTACACCAACTCCATTGTTATTAAAAATTACTTCATGATCTCCAAAATATGGACCAAAATTTTCAATTCTTACTTTATTAATTATCAATATTTGTCACCTTATTTTTTGTTCAATATAAAATTTAATTTGATCCTGACAATCTTTTCTATCGTCATCTAAAGGATTCAAAATGACAATGGATAACAATTCTCTGATTATCTCATTATCAATTTGATTTTCTTGTGAAGAATTTATATCCTCTAATACCTGTAATAATTCGTCATTCTTCAATTTCTTCTTTATCCTCCTCGATGCCAATATCTAATATTTCAGTAACTTGGATATCACGTTCCATACATAATTTCCAAAGTTCGTGAGAAACCTCCTGATTAATTGCATGCTGTGAAAAACTCCACGCTCGTGCTAGTTCACTGCTGACAATCGAATATGGGATATTTCTTTCATCAGTTTTTGGCAACACTAACACATCGATGATAGTTGCTTCTCGTTTCCCATAAGCTTTTCGTAGTACCCGACCGCGTCTCTGTATATATTGCCTAGGATTTGTAGATGAGGCAATTATCACGGCTCCATCTGCAGATGGAATGTCAACTCCTTCATCCAAGCAACGAATACTTATCACAATTCCTGGTGTGGCCTCAAAGACTTTTAGGACTCTTCGTTTTTCGGCCGATACCATTTTCGAGTGATATCTTAGAATTATAACATCAGGATAATTTGTTTTTAAATTCGAAAAAATCTCATCCATTTGCTCCCTATCTTCACAATATATAATCCATCTTCCGTTTGATGGATATTTTTCTTTAATTATCTTAGATATTATTCTCGTTTTCTCTCGACATTTCTTAGCAATTCTTGATCTTTTTATCAGGAGACTTAAAATGCTTTCATTCAAATCTTTAACATACGATTCGTTTTTAGCAGATTTCACAATGGCATATTTTTTTCTAAGCTCTTCCGATAAATTATTCCAGTTTTCTTTTTCTTCATCGTCCAAGTCAACTGCATAAAAATAATATTCATACTTGCTTAGGAAATTTCCAATTATTGGAACCAGTTTTTCATCGTTCTCGTCTAATTGGACCATAGAATCTAATGTCAGTTTATAAACAGGTTCTTGGTTAAACGCATTTTTTATAATATTATTTCCTTCTTCATCAAACAAACGTTCTGGCGTAGCAGATAAACCCAATTTAGCAGTAAAAGGTACTTCAAGAATCTTTCGATAAGTTTTACTTCCTAATCTATGAACTTCATCAGCAATCAGTATGGGGTTTTCGCTTTGACTGAAATATTCTAGAAAATCGGTGGAAGATGCTGAAGCCATTGTTGAAAGAATTATTTTAGGCTTGTTTATTGGTGAAATAAAAAATGATTTATATGGATTTTCTCTCCAATTATTACCTGCCCCTACTAACATTATTGGTACGTTTTTGTAGATTTTTCGAATTTCTTTGTCCCACTGATTTAATAAGATACTGCTTGGCACAACAATCAGTACCGTTTTCCCTTTTTTTAAGAAGAATTCTATCGAAAAAAGTGCGGTAAAGGTCTTACCTGTTCCAGTCGGCATTGATAAGATGCCTTGATTATTATTATCATACCAAGCTTGGATTCCCATAATTTGGTAAATGTATGGACGAATGTCTTCGTTTACTTCTAATTGGGAAATCAATGTTCGATTTAATGCTCCTTTTTTACATTCTTCTAACGAACTATATTTTCGAAATCTCTTAAGATATTCGCGTTCAACTGAATTTAAAGGTCTTACCGTTGTTCTACCTGACTTCCCAGAAAATAAGTTAATTAAATGTGATTCTTTGATTGATAATTTTCGTTGTTCAAATAAATCGCCCCAACTTCTATACAGATCGAAATCTTCATCATTTGACCAATCTTCAATGGATCCAATCCCTGATGGTGTTTCATTTCCTGAACCTGTGAAAAGGACTTTATTATTGAAATTATCAGTAAATAAACCTATTTTTCTATGATAAATTCCTCCTGTTCGAACTGCTACATACAAATCTAAAGTCCCCACTTCAATTAGTAGCCTTAGCATTTCTAGACAATCTTTTTCAGAAGGATTTTTCTCCATAATCTTGAATGAATTTACTAATGTTTGATGAATTTCACCTGTTTTTCGTTTACCGCGTAGTTCATAGCCTTCTCTAGCATATTTTTCATCTTTTTCTGCAATGTCAGGCGAACATACAATTCGAATTTTTCCCCCTTTAATTGAAAATTCAAGCAAATCAATACCCAATTCTCGATAGATATTTGCTCTAAAATATCCAACTGCTCTGTCATATTTTTTAGAAACACGAAAACATGGACTATATAAATCACGTACAATATCGTCCTCGTCTGTATTATATTCTAATTTTAAAGAAATGGATTTTAAGCCCTTAACCAATTTCTTTCACATTTTTTTTACTATTTTTGCATTCTCGAATCTACCTATTGATGATATTGCGTAGTTCTTTTCTTTCTCTACGCCATACCATTTCCTGTTTAAATTTTCTGCGGCAAGTCCTGTAATGTTACTACCAGCAAAAGGATCAAAAACAATATCTTCCTCTTCAGTTAAAAATTCGATAAAAAACTCCGCTAAACTAACAGGCATTCTTGCTGGATGATATTGATATCCATGTTTTTTACAGTAGTCGAGATAGGGATCTTTTGAACTTGTATTCGAAATAGTGATAACGTTAGGTGGTATTGCTCCTTTGTTATCTTTTAGAAAAGTTTTTTCTCCTATTCTATGCTCTGAAGGTCTCAGCCCAGAGTTATAATTTTTCCTTTTTAATAATCGTTTCATCGAAGGAGAGTATTCTGATAATATATTTCGATTGTTTGCTTTTGGTCGTGGTGTGTTAGAAAACCACCAAAGTCGAGTAAATGCGTCCTTAACACGAATTCTTTCTATATTAACCCATTGAGCTGGAGATGGTAGACGAGCTGGATTAAACCATATGAATTCTTGACACAAGTAGAACTTGCATTCTTTTTTTAATGTTAATAATGCTTCAAGTGGCAAAGTAGACATTGTTGGTTGACCTTTTTCCCAGGCGTTACCAAGTTCAATTACAAATGATCCGTCTTTCGTTAATAATTGCTTAAACAAATGACCAAACTGAGTTAGCCATTCGATGTATTCTTCTCCAGTAAGATTCCCATATGCTTTCTTTTTATTCAAAGGGAACGGTGGGGATGTAAAAATTAAATTAATATTTTCCTTTAATGACTCAAATAAATCATTTTCAAAAATATTGTTTGAATCACCGTTAAAGAGAAAGCCATTATTCGTTTTATATATAAGCTCCATCCTGTGCGTAGCTCTCCCTGTTGGTATATATTTTTGTTTTTTATTTAAAACTAGTGTGAAAGTTGGGGTTTATTCTAAACCTATTATCCAGATAGGAACTCGCGCGCTAGGCTGTTTAGAAATTTAACAGCCTACACATCAGGCACCCAGGGCAAGACCATCATCGGGCTTCATACACACAACTACTCGGGTTTTATTACCCACAACTTCGACCATTGACGGCGACATGGACACACAAATCTATTACCAGCTCTAGATGAAACCCATCATTCGAGACGGCTGCACCCCGTCTCAGACCGTGAAGTGCTTTATACTTCGCATCAACCCAGGCTCACGGCACCGTACAGCAGCTTGGGCGACCGCCAGCATAGCCGTGAAGCACAGGCAGGCGTGTATGGCCACCTGCTCCAGGCCTCTGAGCTTGAGGCAGCCCAGCAACAGCCACTCCTTCGCCCTGCCGAACAGCCTCTCCACGCTCCACCGGCCCCTGAACAGCTCCACCAGCCGCTGTGCCCCACGAGTCACGAAGTCCCTGCCCACCTTCAGGGCGTCCTTGACCCTTGAGTCCCTCCTGACGGGTGTCACCGGCTCAGCACCGAAGCCCCGAGCCGTCTCCCTGACCTTGGATGAGCTGTACTGGGCGTCTGCCAGCACCGTCCTGAACTTGACGCCCAGGGCGTGGACAATTTGGAGCAGTGGCTTGAAGTAGACCTTGTCATTCTCGTTACACGGGGCTACGGTGAAGGCGAGGGGCATCTCCGACTCGGCGCAGCACGCGGTGTGCACCCTGTATCCGATGATGAAGCCTCGCCTGCCTCTGCCGACGCGGGCTTCGGGGTCGCTCCTGCCGGTGCGGTTGTCCGGGGCTCTCTGGCTATAGGCGTCTACGTGGGTGCTGTCGACGGCGATGACCTCGGCCTTCACGGCCCCATCCTTCAGCAGCCTGCGGAGCAGCTGGTTGAAGATTCGGTTGTAGGTGTCCTGGCCTAGTCTGTGTCTGAAGTGTGTGAAGAGGCCGTGGCTGTCGTCCGCCGGATCTCGTCTGCTCCATGCTTTGATGAAGGTGGCGTCCAGGGCCAGGATCTCACCTTTAACGACGCCTTCTTCAACGAGTTCCTCTAGGAGGCTGGCCATGATGCACTCGAGCCTCTCTGTTCCTACCCTGTTTCTGAACCTGGTGAGCTGGGATGGGTGGTAGGGCTTCTCACGGTCCTCGATGTCGCATATGATTCTCAGGGCTTCATCGTTCCAGAGGCGCCGGTATAGCTCCCTGTCGCTGGGTATGTTTCTCAGCTGCTTGATCATCAATGCTTTGAAGATGCCGAGTGGGCTTCTTGGTGGTCTTCCTGGGCCTGCTTCATGGTATGGCTGTGAGATGGTTTTCTCTATGTTGTCCAGGTCTAGTTTGATGAGGATGGATGTTACATCCTCGTGTTTCTCCATCTTCAGTTAAGGGTGAACATCTGTTGCATGTATATGTTAACTCCAATAATTTAGCAACACACTGGCGCGCAGTATTGAGAAGAGAGAGCGCAAGGTAACTGGAAAAGAATTGTAATTATACGCTCGTTTTTGTTCTTTCTCTCCATAAGTGGTATTCTTTCATCATTTTTTCTGTAACTAGTTTTCCAAAAATCTCTAACTGGTTATCCTGTGCAAAACCAAATGAGATCTCGGGGTAGCCAAGCATGGTCCCATTTTTTAAGGTGAAGTGAAGTTGTTGAAGATAATTTCTAATAACTCCTTTATTGAAGAACCAGGTAAAAAGGAGAAACTCAGGCTCGAATGGATATGAAGGATAGGGTGGATCGTCCATCCGATAATAATTTAAATACTCCTCGGCCAGACCAATTGCTTTTTCTGGAACTATATCGAGTGAAAGTAAATTTACTCTATGAAATGCATCAAAAGGAGCCACACTCTTCAAATCTCGAGCATTTGGCTGTTTCAGTCTAGTTTCAGAGTTTGGATGTAGAGTAACAAAAATACTTGAACCAGAGGAGCCACTTAAAAGACTCTTCATAGACAAAGCAAAGTCTCCCATTCGGTTCTTAGTGATACTCATCACCATATCTTCAAACTGATCAAAGAAAACAAAATGCCTCGAATACCCCAAAGCATTATACAGGTTAATACATGCTCCAAAGAGTTCGATGCAATCAACTTTTCTTTTTTCTAAAGTTTTGTCAATTTCTGAGGGAGCCGATAAATAAGTTTTAATTAGCTCTGTTAAAGGCTCCGCATCGTAATTTATTTCACCGGTTAACCACTTGATATATTGCTCAATTTTTCGGTCAAGGTCAATTATATAGGAATAATGTAGAAAGGGTAAAACGTCAGGTGGTTTAGGGTAATCCTGAAACATCATCTTAACTGATGATGGTTGTAAAAGGGGATCCTTGTCTATCTCCGTAAACTTGCTGAAGGTTTTCTTGAATACATCCCAAAGATAGCCTTCATTATGCCATTCAAGAATTGTTTTTCTCACAACGTCCTCAATTTTATCCTTAGGTAAACATCTGACAAAAGAACAAGTAACACCTTGACGGGATTTCAAGTTTTTGAAGTGATATATCATTAAAGATGATTTCCCGAGGCCTCTGTCGAACTGGTTTCCTGAGACATAGATTAAATTCACGGAGTTATCTGTGCGAATCGATAACTCCTCAATTTTATCCTCAAGAATATCTATGTTGAAAATACTCCCGTTTAGTCTAGGATCTCTGCTATTAGGGTCACATACCGCGATTTCAGGGAAAGGATTTTCTTTTAAATAATATTTGTTGAAGGACATTACGAGTTCTCCTCTATTCTCAAATAAACTATATAGTCTCCCCAAACATTCTTTGGTGGTAAGCTTTTGAACATTCCCGCCGAGTCCCTCCTATATGGTAGTATCCCTTCAGATCCATAGACTTTCAGTATTTTATCTCCTATCATCATATCCATGATTTCACTGTCAAATTGTTCGTCGGTAATCCGTAAATTGTTACATACGTCGGTCCGAACATCAGAGTAAAAAACCGGTGAGCCAGGTATGCCTTCAGCTAGAATTAGATAACTTTC
>Ga0307378_10013437_pt1 | contig 10359 bp, 8 predicted proteins | sample UN1MG_FD_202238 | JGI IMG/M metagenome (GOLD analysis project Ga0307378, IMG submission 202238) | Soil microbial communities from Risofladan, Vaasa, Finland - UN-1 | ecosystem: Environmental > Terrestrial > Soil > Coastal area > Acid sulfate soil | place: Finland: Risofladan, Vaasa | collected...
GCACTGCCGGCCCGGCTGTTGGGCTTCTCCCGCCAGCAAGTCGGCCTCACGGTGAGGAAAGTACCACTGCAACTCCTGGTGGCGCTGACAGGCATCACCTTCGGCATAGCAGAGTACTTCATCCTGAGACCTGAGCGACCCCTGGTTGACCCTACCTGGATCGGCATGCTCTCGTCTGGCATGGTACTGATGATCTGCACAGGTTTCACCGAAGAACTGATCTTCCGCGGTCTGCTACAGCGGACGTCGGTGCAGGTGTTGGGGCGGTTCGGTTTGCTGTATGTGGCCATTCTCTTCGCAGTGCTGCACATAGGATACCGGTCGATACTGGACGTGGCCTTCGTCTTCGTCGTTGCCCTTTTCTTCGGATGGGTGGCAGAAGCCACGTGGTCACTGGTGGGGGTTACGCTGGCCCATGGTCTCACCAACGTCGTGCTTTTTCTCGTCATGCCCTTCTTGATGGGAAACTGAGGAGATAGTCCACAGCGCATCCCTGCATCTCTGAGTCACTCTGAACTTCTTCGCCTGGTCCCCGCAGCCATGGCGGTCCCCTGAAGGCGGTACGAAAGCAAGCGAGGTCAATTCAGTGGCACGTTGCCCTCACCTGGGTTTGGAGGAAATGGGGTCCAGTCCCTTCCCGTTTCCCAGTGTCTCCCATCACTGCCGTGTGTCCATGCCGGGCCGGCCTGCCGGCCAGCGGGAGCAAGAGACATACTGCCTGACCAAGAGACATACGACCTGTCCTCTCTTCCCCAGTCCCCCCGAGGAAGAAATGCTCGTTGTTGCCGTCCCTGAAGCCATGCCGGAGAGTGTAGGGCCAGAAGCAGTGGCGAGGACGAGGGCGACGGAGCCTATGGAAGCCCGGGAGGTTCAAGAGCGTCTGCCGGATCGATCTGTGGAGATCCTCCCGCCGGAAACGGGCCCGGAGCCCATAGTAGAGCAGCCATCCCTTGAGGAAGTCGAAGCGCTGCTCGCTGAGGAGATCCTGGTTGAGCCTGGGCCCGCCGTGTGGGCAACAACCGAAGAGTCCGGCACCATCGTGGAGCCCACGCTCGATGTTCCGTCTCAGCACGTGCCAGCGATCACGCCTGTTCGATCCAGGGGCCTCCCCTGGGCCGCAGCTGGCGTCGCCGTCCTGGCGCTCCTCTGTTTTGGTGCGGTGACGGTGGCCGGCGTGGTAGGCCTCGCGTCCGGGATCCATCTCTCGACGCTACAGCTCCCCACTCTCGGTTCCAGTTTGCTGCTCGTGGTGTCGGGAGCCAGCTTCGTGGGGGCCATCCTACTACTCGCCCTACTCCTCTGGGCACGTCGTCGAGCTCCCGCTTGAGCGCTCCTCAGGCGGCGGGGGCTGGTATCGGGAGCACGTGGATCGCCTCCCCCATCTCCGATGGGCAAGAGAAAAGCCGCGCGGTTTGCCGCGTGGCTCAATGCTCCTCGGACGGTATCGATGAACGGGCGAACGGGCTAGCCCAGTATTCGCAGGACTTGCAACACCTTGACCGCCATGCTCATCGCAAAGGCCATCAGTAGCGGGGCAATGGCGATGTTCAGCGCGCGTACCAGAACCCTGGCCCTGGGTCCCTCGTTCACGGCGATCAGTTCCTTCTGGACCAGCAGGATCAGCAACACAATCACGGCCACCAAGCCCAGGGAACCCGCCATCACAACAGTGGTCACGGTCGATACAGTAGTTGTCGTCACCGTCGAGACCATAAAGCGCCTCCTTGCTTCCTGCTCCTGACTCCTCAGCGCTCCGCAAGTAGATCAGGTCAAATCAACTCGCTTCACTCTATATTAGCACAAATTCCAAAACTTGTCAAGCGACAGCACCTCCACTAGAATAGCACGTAGTGGAAGGCCTGTCAAGTTCTGGCGCCTCTACCCAGCTACGGATGTTCCGCAGACCGTCGTGCGCCCGGATCTCCGGGTCGACTTCACTGGGTCAAGAGCTTCCGAGGTGGAGCGCACCCTGACCAGCGGGGAAAGGCTGCTGGCGCGGACTGCCGGGCGGTTTGGAGCCCAGGACTGCTACTCCGCCTCGCTCGACCGGCAAGACAGGGGGAACGTGGAAACTCAAGCCCCAGGCCGCTAGCCTGGCAGCCCGGAGAGAGGCTTGGCCGCCTGGCTACCGCTTGAAGGTCAGACATCCTGAGGAGAGGTCAGTTCCCGCGTGCACGCTCGGCGCTTGAGTAGACACAGAACTGCCACACTCGCGTGGGCCTTCTGTTTGGCAGCGACCGCAGCTCTCTGCCTGCTGTCACCTGATACCACCCAGACTCCAACTGTCCTGTCGAACCGCGTCGCCCTGGCAGACGCCCCTGAGTCGGAATCTCCGACCTATCGTGTTCGTCCGCACACTAGCCCACGTCGGCCGTCGTCCGAATTGGCGGATCCCACGCCCCCTCCGCAGCAGTATCTCCCGCTAGTGCTGAAGGACTACTATCGCCTTCCGCCCTGGTCAGGCACAGCACGCTTTGGCTTCGGCGTGGTCAAGAACCCCATCGAGCAATACAACATCTCCTCCCTGGGAGCCGACTGGTACCTGGAGTTTGGGTTCCGCGACGATCCTCCCCCGCTGTTCGATCTGGAGTATGTCCAGATGGTCCGCCTCTCAGAGACTGGCTACCTGCCAGGCCAGGATGCCATCGAGAAGTACGCCCGAGCCCAGCCCGGGACGCTCTGGCTCATCGGCAACGAGCCCGATGCCCCGGTACAGGACTGCGTCACGCCTCAGAGCTATGCTCAGCTGTATCACGACCTGCACGGCATCATCAAGGGAGCGGATCCCACGGCCAAGGTCGCCATCGGCGGCGTCGTGCAGGCCACTCCCCTCCGCCTCCAGTACCTGGAAATGATTCTCGACGAATACCAGGATCAATGGGAGGAGATGATCCCCGTTGACGTGTGGAACGTGCATGGGTTCATCCTCCAGGAGAAGAAGAACGATTGGGGTTGCCAGATCCCCTGCGGGATCGAGGGCGTGAATCAGGGCATGCTCTACACCGTAGACGATCACGATAACATGACCATCTTCAAGGAGCAAATCCGCAGGTTCCGAATCTGGATGAAGGACCACGACGAGCGGGACAAGCCCCTCATCGTCAGTGAGTATGGCATCCTTATGCCCTCAGAGCTTGGCTTCGATCAAGCTCGGGTGCAGGCCTTCATGCTGGCCACGTTCGACTACTTCCTCAACACCAAGGTGAACTGGCTGGGATATCCCGCAGACGAAAACAGGCTTGTTCAAGCTTGGGCCTGGTACAGCCTCGACGACGACCACTTCGAGGGGTACACCAGCCACAGCCACCTCTTCAATCCCGACACGAAGCAGTTGACAGCCCTGGGAAGAGCGTACCGGGACTACACAGCGTCGCTGCCCTAGGCCCCTCCGCTAGAGTCCGCCCAGTCTGTAGCGTTCTGCCCGTCACCTCGCTTCGCTCAGTACTGTGTAAGGCTGCCCTCGATCTTGGCCCTCTTCACCGCATAGCGGAAGGCGACGAAGCTCAGCGGAAGCAGGATGACGGCAAACAGAACCAACGGCAACAGGTCTGCTGCCAGTGCAGAGAGGGGATCCCCGAGGAGGATCGCCCGGCGCATGGCGTTGAGCGAGTAGGTCAAGGGGATGAGGTAGGAGACCGGTTGGAGCCAAGAGGGCAGAACCGTGATCGGGTAGAACACGCCCCCCAGCAAAGTGGAGACACTGCCAAATAGGAAACTGATGGGATCACCCTGCTTGAAGACCATGATGAAGCTGGCGGACAGAATGCCGAGCCCACTGAATGCCAGAATAGTCAGGATCTGAACGACCACCGCTGAAACAAGGTTGGCCTTACCGAGGTCAACTCCGAAAACGATGACTCCCAGGAGCAGGTAGAACAGCACCTGCAAAGATGCGAAGACGAAGCTCCAGATGCTCGATGCCACGAGAATGGTGGAAAGGCGTGTTGGTGTAACCAGCATCGCCTCCAGGGTCCCCATCATCTGCCCTCTGCGGATGGTGGTCGCGAAGGCGCCCATGGCCACACCCTGATAACGCATGAATGCGATCCCCACCAAGACGAAGGAGAAGTAGTCACCTCCGTACGCTTGCAGGTGGGGCACGGCAGCCTCGCCAAACAGCAGAGCCACGAAGTAGAAGCTAGCCACCGAGAAGAGGATGCCGAAGGACTGGAAGAAGAAGGCTAGACGGTAGCTGGCCTGCAGCTTGAGATCCCTGCACACGAATGCCCAGATTTTCCGCAGACCGTCACGTACAGAGTCAAGGACCCCCTTTTCCTGGCCAACTCTCGGTTCCGCCAAGCGCGGGCCCTCGCGCACTTGTAGGGCAACTGAAGCAGGCCGCAGCTCATCCTCCCCAGCGTTGGCTTGGCGGCCCGTGAACGCCTCGAAGATCTCCTCCAGAGTGACATCCTCTGTCCTGACGCTCTCTATCTTTGCCCCATTATCGACGATGACCCGCAAAACATCGGTCAGGCTCGACCCACCTTCGAGTACGCGGAGATCGAGAAGGACTCTCTCCTCACTGCATTGCTCCTCCACCAGGTCAACTATGCCCTCCACCTGCTCCAATCTGCAGGCTGCATCCCAGGTGAGGCCCGTGACGTCTATGCGGTATCTGGTCTCAGGTCTCACGAGGTCCCTTAGGCGACTCACCTCATCTGCCACAGTGAGCCGACCCCGGTGCATGATGCCGATGCGATCACACAGCTGGGCCGCTTCCCCCAGTTGGTGCGTCACAAGGATGACGGTATGCCCGTGCTCGCCGCTCAGATCGCGGATCGTCTCCCTCAGTCGCATGGCAGCACCAGGGTCGAGACTCTTGGTCGGCTCATCAAGGAGAATGATCTCGGCATCGTTGAGCAGCCCCCGCGCCAGGGCCAGCCTCTGTTTCATCCCCGCCGAGTACGTGCCGAATCGCTGATCCAGGAACTCACCCAGACCGAGCAGCCCAGAGAGCTCTGCCACCCTACTGTCGGCCTCGCTCACGGAGAGACCGTAGAGAGAACCGTAGAATCTGAGGTTGTCTCGCCCACTCAAGCGCCAGTAGAAACTGCGTTCCTCACCGGTGACCAACCCGATTTGCCTTCTGACGTTCTCCCCGTCGCTGATGGGAAAACCATTGATCAGAGCCTCCCCCGACGTGGGGACCACCAGTGTACAAAGCAGCTTGATCAGAGTGGTCTTCCCTGCTCCATTGGGTCCCAGGAGCCCGAAGAGCTCCCCTTCCGCAATCGACATCGTGACCCCGTCTACGGCCACCACGTGCTCCTGGTTCCGTGGACGCAGCAGGCTGCGCAGGCCTTTCTGTTGAGGGAAACGTTTGGTCAACGCTGAGGTCTGGATGGAGTAGGACAATCTGCTGCTCCCTAGTGAGAGTCTCCGTGCTTATGTGAAGCTGCCGCCCCGCGATGCACGGTGACGACCGCCCTAGCCGGTGCCATGTGCAAGCAGGTGCACTGCGGGCCGATTATAGCACAGCCAAAGGTGCGTCTCAAGAGGAAGACCGGCCATCCGGGTACCCGGGGACGCTGGGCTGGGCTGGTTCCATGGCGCGCTTCCCACTTTCGGGCGGTCATGGGCGCTATGCACATCATCCACCTGCTATCCGCTGCAGGTGCGGTGACACGCCATTCGGTGCCGGCGGGTTGCCGCGGTCAATAGGCTGTGATAGAATCGCCTCGGTCCTGGATCCGTATCCGGGGATTCATCGATCACGGAGCGGTGAGATCGGCATTAGCCTGGCCTGAGCCTTGGTTCCGTGACGGTACCCGGAATCCGGCAAAGGCAAGAGATAACCTGGGATGTCTGGACGTCAATCGCTGCTCGTCAGAGCGGCCCTGGCCACGATCGTATTCATCTACTGCATGCTGGGCTTCGCCTACGCGGCGGAGACCCCCAGGTGGCAGACTCCCGACGAGCCGGCCCACTACAACTACGTCGTGTACCTCGCTGAGAACCGGCGCTTTCCCGTGCTGCAGATGGGCGACTATCCTCATCAATACCTGGAAGAGATCAAGGCTGCCGGATTCCCGTCTGACATGCCCATCGATCCCATCCGCTACGAATTTCACCAGCCGCCGCTCTACTACGCACTGGCCGCCGCGGTCTATGGCGTCACCAGCCCCCTGGGCTTCGATGCACAGTTCCTGGCTATGCGCTTATTGTCGGTTGTCCTGGGAGCAGCCCTGCTCCTCGTCGCCTACGCCATCGTGAGGGATGTCTTCCCCAATGATCGGCTTCTGGCCTTGACCTCCACAGCCATGATCGCCACTCTGCCCATGCACATCGCCATGAGCGCAGCCATCAACAACGATACCCTGGCCGAACTCATTCTGGCGCTTGTCATCTGGCTGTGCGTCAAGGAGATCAAGGCGGGCTTGTCTCAGCGACAGACGGTAGCTCTGGGAGTGCTTATCGCTCTTGCCCTACTCACCAAGACCACCATCTACGCGCCGGTGATGCTACCCTCTCTGCTGGCCTTGGCGGTCAGAGGGCGAGAACGGGGGCGGCATGCCTTGCTTTGGAGACTCTGGACCGTGTTCGGCCTGGGTCTGCTGCTCTCCAGCTGGTGGTTTGTACGCAACGCCCTCACCTACGGGAGCCTGGACATCCTCGTGTGGCACCGCCACGATTCCGTCGTGGTCGGGCAGCCTACTACCGCCTGGTGGATCGCGGAGCACGGATTGGCGAAGACCGTACAGGATTTCATCACCGTGTCTTTCCGCAGCTTCTGGGCCCAGTTCGGTTGGATGGGCGTGCTCATAGATTCACGCCTCTACCTGCTTCTGGCCGTCGTCTCGCCTGCTACCACGATTGGCTTCGTCCTCTGGCTGGTGCGCATCGCCCGCAAACCAGCGCTGCTCAGCAGGTATCAACGCTGGGCGCTGCTCCTACTGCTCCTGGTGTTCATATCTGTCGCAGCTGAGCACGTGCTTTACAATCTCAAGTTTGTACAACATCAAGGACGCTACCTCTTTCCCGCACTGGTGCCCATCGCTCTGGCCTTCGCGCTGGGCCTGCTGGAATGGCCCACACTCCTCGGAGAGGCGTTGTCGCGCTGGTTACCTCGCGACAAGTCTGCGCCCGCCCTGCCTTCGGCGCTCAAAGCAGTGGCCTTCCTCATCTTCTACGCCGGATTCGTAGCCCTGGACGTTGTCTGTCTGTTCCTCTTCATCGTGCCCCAACTCCATGGATGGTGACAGCTGGAGCTTTGGCCTGCCCAACCAGCTATGCTATAATCCACGTCCCGTAGGTGGAACAGATGAGCGAGCACGGTGGGTGCCGAGGCACCTTTTCCATAGTGGCCTACGACACCGGGAAGGAGGAATGGGGCATCGCGGTGCAATCCAAGTTCCTGGCCGTGGGCTCCGCTGTGCCATGGGCCAGGGCTGGAGTGGGCGCCGTGGCTACACAATCGTGGGCCAATACCTCCTACGGTCCTAGAGGTCTGGCCATGATGGAGGAAGGTATACCGGCCGAGGAAGTGATCGCCAGGCTCACCGAGGAGGACAAGGACCGGGCTCTGAGGCAAGTGGGTATTGTAGACGCCCAGGGCAACGCGGCAGCCTTCACGGGGGAAGAGTGCTTCGACTGGGCGGGACATATCGTCGGCCAGCACTACGCATGCCAGGGCAACATCCTGGTCAGCGAGGATACGGTTCAAACTATGGCTCACACCTTCGAGAAGACAAGCGGAGCCCTGGTCGGTCGACTACTGGCGGCGCTCCAGGCCGGTCAAGAGGCTGGCGGTGACCGACGGGGCCAGCAGTCGGCCGCCATCCTGGTGGTGAGAGAAGGCGGAGGCTACGGAGGCTTCAACGATCGCTATGTGGACCTGCGCGTGGATGATCACCCCACTCCAATCGAGCAACTGGCCAGTTTGCTCAAGCTGCACGAACTGTACTTGGGGGAAACGGACCCCGACAATCTGGTGCAGATGCAGGGAGAGGTAGCCGCAGAGATACAGGAGATACTCGTGAGAACCGGCTACTACCAGGGTCGATCAACCGGTGTCTACGATGAGGCTACCAAGAAAGCGCTAAGAGACTTCGTGAGCACCGAGAACCTGGAGGAGCGGTGGCGTGACGACGACCTACTGGACGGTGTCATCTTGGACTTTATCAGGGAGCGTTTCTGACGTGAGAGAGGGTCTGGGCTGTGTCCAGCGCTGAAAGCTATGACGCCAGGGTACGCAGAATCGTACGGCTTCAGCGGGTGGGAGCCCTGCTAGTCGTGATCCTCGTCTCGGCAGCCGCCTTGCTCCTTCGCGATCGCCTGCTGGAGTATGAGAGGTATGGCTACCTGGGCATATTCATCACCACATTGGTCGGCAGCGCCACTGTCGTCCTGCCGGTGCCTGCGTTGGCCATCGTCTATGTGGCAGGGAGTATCTGGAGCCCACTCTTGGTGGGTCTGGTCGCTGGTCTCGGCGATGCCATGGGAGAATCTACAGGGTATCTAGCCGGATACGCAGGCCAGGGCCTTATCGAGAACGCCCCCCTCTACCGGCGTTTCGAGAAGTGGATGCTGCGCAACGGTTTCCTCACCATCTTCTTCCTCTCTGTTATTCCAAACCCCTTCTTCGATCTTGCAGGCGTCGCCGCTGGCGCCTCCGAATTCCCCGGCAAACGGTTCTTCCTGGCGGCATGGATGGGAAAGACGATCAAGGATACAGCCATCGCCCTGGCAGGCTTCTATTCCGTGCCCGTGTTCACCAACTCCATTCTGCCCGGGCTGACCACACTCCTGCAGTGACTTTGACGGAAGAGAGCGAGCTTGATGACCATCCACATCTCCCTCACGGGAGAAGCTAGGTTGAGTGCGGATATCCGATGAAACAGTGGCGTTTCTGGCTGGGAATATTGATCAGTCTCGTTTGTCTGACCCTCGTCCTCTGGAGGATTGACTATCGCGAAGTGCTGAGCGCCCTCACGCAGGCGAACTACGCCTGGCTCATACCAGCCGTGCTGCCCTTCGCGGCCACCATCGCCAGCAAGGTTCTGCGCTGGCAACTCTTGTTCCCGGGCGATCACTCGAGGATCAGGCGCAGCAAGCTACTATCCGCTCTGATGATCAGCTACGCCCTCAACACCATTCTGCCTGCCAGGCTGGGAGAGGTGGCCAGAGCATATGTCATCGGAGAATCCGAGAACGTGAGTAAGTCGCTGGCCTTTTCCACCATCGTGGTGGAGAAGGTGCTTGACGTTCTCACCCTGCTCCTGCTTCTGGTACTGCTCCTGCCCTTTGTGCCCCTGCCCTCATGGATCCAGCAGTCAGCATTGGTCATGGCTCCAGTCTTCCTGTGCCTCTTTGCCATCATCCTGGCCGTGGCCTATCGGCGAAAGAGAACGCTAGCGGTAGTGCGCTACTTCGTAGAGCGCGTGCCGCGCCTCGACGCAGAACGGCTCCTGGCATCCCTCGAGTCCGCGCTGTCGGGGTTCGACGCACTGGGCTCCCTGCGCACGAATCTCCTGCTCTGGGGTTGGTCCATTGCAGTGTGGGCCACTAGCGGATTGTTCATGCTCTTCGTCATGTTCGCCTTTCACATCGACGCGCCTCCAGCCGCAGCCTTCCTGCTGCTGTGCGTCACCAGCCTGGGAATGACCGTACCATCCTCGCCAGGATATATCGGGGTATACCACTGGCTCGTGGTGAGCACCTTGCAGATCTTTGGTGTCGAACGCGAACTGGCCCTCAGTTTCGCCTTCGCCGTGCATGCTCTGACCTTCGTCCCGTTGACTCTGATAGGGATCTTCTACATGATACGAGAGAACTACTCACTGCAGAGGATCGAGCATGAAGCCCTGGCCAAGCCCGGAGGATGAGAGTGCGTATGCAAGTCATGCGCGATCTTGGATCGGGTGCCGCAGCGTGAGGCAAGGTGACCTTGGCCTCCGTGACCATGTGAGCGAGATTGGGTTGTGTATAGAGACTGCAAGACTCCCAGCGGATCACTGGATCACCCACTATCTGACCGTAGGATTGCAGTGGCCTGCCGATTGAGCTAGAATAGAATAGTCAGCTATGACAGGTACGAGGCTGTCCCCATCCGAGTTGCAGGGCAAAGCGCGATGCCTGCGCTGCCACATCATTGGCATGACCGCCACCGCTGGTTCAGGTCATCCTGGCGGCTCACTATCCGCGGCGGACGTCGTAGCTGCCCTCTACTTTCGCGTCTTGCGCCACGATCCCCGCAACCCACAATGGGAGGACAGAGACCGCTTCGTCCTGAGTAAGGGACATGCCGCGCCAGTGCTGTACGCTGCCCTGGCTGAGAGCGGGTACTTCCCGCGAGAGCTCCTCTATGGCCTCCGCAAGTGCGACAGCCCGTTGCAGGGCCATCCGGACATGGACCTGTTG
>Ga0307378_10013438_pt1 | contig 10359 bp, 9 predicted proteins | sample UN1MG_FD_202238 | JGI IMG/M metagenome (GOLD analysis project Ga0307378, IMG submission 202238) | Soil microbial communities from Risofladan, Vaasa, Finland - UN-1 | ecosystem: Environmental > Terrestrial > Soil > Coastal area > Acid sulfate soil | place: Finland: Risofladan, Vaasa | collected...
ATAGAGAATATCTAATCCTAAGCGGTCTTCCTTAATTATTCCATCTATACCACCGTCCCCGCTTCTTCCAATAGCCTGTCCAGCATCTTTTCTTGTACCACCATATCCCATCTTGACTAATAGATCTAAAACTAATTTCTCAAAAAAAGCAGGTGAACTGCGTTTTATATTTTGTAATAATTCAGCTGCTAACCCCTCTTTTATACCTTGATATGCAGATTCAATAGTTTCCTCAGGAGTTTGATTTGTTAATATTTCTTTTTCATTAGGTTTTGTAGCTTTCTTTCTTCTTATACTTCTGAATTCAATAAATTCAGGAAATTGCTCCAAGAATTTAATATTTATTTCTTTCGGATTATCTTTTAATACTTTTAGTCCACGATCAGTTATTTTAAAGTAAGCTCTTTTTGTCGATTCTACTAATCCTGCTTTTTTCAAATAAGTCCTTGCCCAGCCAACACGATTGTCAAAAACAGCCTGTTGCCCACTTGGAAGCAACTCCTTGTACTCTTCATCAGTTAATCCAAATATCTTGGAAAGATAATCAATTGCATCACGTAGATAATGTTCTTTCTTATCACCAAGAAATTTTAGCAGAGGAAGCATTATAGATTGATAATCAGGTATAGGCATAATTCCCTCCTTTCCTAATTTATATATATAAGTTTTCCAAATTAATCAATTCAATAATCAATAAATATATTCACCCCAATATAAAATTACAAATCTGCTAAATTTATTCACAATAAGAAATCCCAGGGATCATATTTTATTAAGCATTGATTCCCACTGATATTCCTGGAATCACAAAATCAAAATGAACGAAAAACTTTCTTCTGGTGGTAGTGAAGGGCTTCTTCATTGGGACGGCAGATTTCGTGAACCGGCGGAACAAGTGATTCTCCATCATATTCCTCAAGGTCAAAACGACGTCTCTCGGCACTTAATACTGATGGACTTACTTTGATATCCTGTGCATCTGTTATTGTAAAAAGCCCTTCGTCAAAAGCCCAGTGATGACGCTTGCAAAGGCTTAAGCCATTGCGGGGATCATCAGGCCCTCTCTCCTCTACCGAAATAATATGTGCCGCTTCGGCTTCTATAAGAGGTTCCTTTTGTTTCTGCATTAATATAAATTTAGACTGACAGACAGTACATAAACATCTGTATTCATCAAGAATTATCTTGCGGAAGGCTTTCTCCCTAACATTCCGCATAGTCAAATACTCTTTACGCTTTTCTCTTACTTGAAAAGGCATAATTAACCGGTTGCGGATAGAAAGCGTTGCGTAGTCTTCATCGTTTTCCTGCCTAACCAAACGCGAAACAACAAGTGAACTGCAACCCCTTATGAAAAATCTACGGCTTGCCGGATCAAAACTTTCTATGACTGCAGGGCCAAGAATTTTGTACTGTGCATGCTCTGAGGGCTCTCTCGCTCTGGCAGTCACAATAACAAGCAATGGCACCTTGCCACTCATGCATGCAAACAATGAACAATTGACTGCAGAATCGAGGCTTCCTTTTTTGGCAGCGTAATTTATTGTCCAACTGCCATCACTCTCTATATCGAAAACATCGTGATAAATCTCACTATCTTGACCTACGGCTGAACGACTCCATACAGAAAAAGCATACTGATCACCTGCTGGTTTATAAATACCTTCTATCAGATTGTGTATTCTGGGTATCCCCGCCTGTGGATAGTGCTCTGAAGTATTGCGAAGAAAATCAGAAGTAATATTAACTCCAGTGAATCGGGAAAGTTTCAAAATTGTTTGAGCACGTTGTTCTAGATTCATCAATCAACCGTCTTCTCTCCGAAATTTATCATAAGAAAGATATTAGGTCAATTGAATCAGGGAGTGATAAATATAGAAAAAGGTACTGGGTGCGTTTTAATAAGGGGAAGTTCTTACAGGCCGATTTTTCTTGGCAAAATCTGTTGACACTTTACTCAATTGTTAAATTATATTGTGTCTTCGGAATTACCAGAATTCTATCTTAACATCATTATAAAAATAATATCATTTTAATCTGGAATAAATTCTAGAGATTCTATTTATTTCTTTTTCAAGCTCTTTTCTGTTAGTTTGGGAATAATGCCTAATCTTTTCTACTGGGATATCACGTAAAAAGTTAGGGCTTCGTAGTACTCTTTCTACTCTGTTTCCAATCGCAATTATTAGACACGGATTAACTTCTTTTATTTCCATTTCCAGAATGTCTCTGTGAACATTACTATCAAGCTCCCAGAAGCTCTTTTCCAGCTTCTTAACTGTAATTGAATCCAAGTTGTTCTTTTTAATCAGATCTGTAATATATACTCCTTCAAGTCCGTACTTATTTAATAGTTTTATCAGTGTATCAAGATTTCCTGGTTTACTCCCCCCGCTTGGGACTTCAGCAATGAAAAATACTTTATTCTTTCCATCCCAAAGAATATCGCCATCTGAAAAAAGCCAGAAGTTATCTTTTAACTTTCTCTTTATTTCTTTTCTTATTTTTAGTAGTTTTTCATTCATGTCCATTTTGCCTCATTGTAAATTCTGATAATGAATCATCTGCCACCCTTTGCATATTCTACTTGTAAATCTTATTCCTTACAAATTTCTCTAGCATAGCTGTCTTTTTTACTTTCTTTATTATTGTTGTTTTACCACCACGTTTAAAGCCCTTTATCATTGCATCAAGAAATTTCTGATCGTTATCGGAAAAGAAGAGAAAAAACAATTAAATAAAAGAAAATACAGATGATGATAGTATGTAGATGAGCAATTAAGCCTCTGAAAATCCATCTCAATTTCCTTTAAAATTTCTGTCACGGTTTTTCGTGTAATTTATTTGAACTCTATAGCAGCAATAATGGATTTATGAATATTCTAGTTTGAGATTCTCCCCAAATTTTGGACAGTGCAATAATGTACATTTTGATCTTGACAACCGGACCATTTCAGCTCACAAAGACCGTATAAACCACAATCTCAACTCGATCCATGCTTAATCCTTTACCTTATTCATCCTTTTTTCGCCATAAATCTTATTAATTAAATTTTTATAGTCCAATAAAATTGCATACTCATCGGCGCCAACTCGTAAATGTATGGGCCGATTCACTCGTAAATTATCACGCCTCTTAACAGGTGTTTCTTTAATTTATTACTGTGTCCCTGAAACTTCAAACCCATCATTCCCATTGAACCATCCTCATTAGTAAACTCCCACACTTCAAGAGTATTCAATTTTACTGCTTTATCATCTTCTACTTTTTCCAGATGACGAGTTATGGATTGTAATTGATTTAGATAATTGGCCTAATGGACTCCCTAGCGATGTTATCGCACAGGGTATCCAAAAGGATTATAAATTTGTTGTGAGCAATCCATATCTTGAACCATAGCTATTATTACATTTAAGAAACATTGAACACGAATACTCCAGGGAAGAAATTGAGAGATTTTCCTATAACGACTTAAAATCAGAAATACGAGAATTTTTGGGTTCTTATAATCCAAGGAATTTAGATATAAATCTTCACACCAGATGGCCACATTTTTTTGGAACTCGGACATATAAACTTATTGATAAAATCTCGAGTATATAATAGAAAGTACTGTCAAAGTAATTTGGTTATATTTGTCTGTAGACACAATTGTTTATAATTTCATTATGGGAAATGTAGTAATACTGGCTTTCTATATTTGCTCTTTTTAGCTTCCATAAATGGAATAAACTCAAGTCCCTTTGAATTAAGATACTTATACTTGGCTCCGCATTTATCGCAAACAGAAATTTTAAGCCCATTTTCCCAAATGCGTTTAAAGTAACTATGGGTAATATTTACGCCACTTAATCTAATCCCTCCTCCTTCAGCTAAGGGAACCTCAAGATTGAGGAACATGGTTGCTAATAATTCACCTGTAAATGGTAAGCTGAATTCCTAGTACTATGGAAATGGGTAAGATTCTTTCGTTAGTCTTGCGAATAAAATGAGCGAGCATTACCGAAAGAATCTTATCCACTGCTATAGTCCCGGTAAGCAGAAATACACAACCAAAGGTAAACAGAAATACAATTTTTCAGTGTGCCGGAAATGATCATACCTCCTTATTTTGCCTAAGATCTCATATAGGCGTACTAAATAATTAATTTATTAAGTCTGAGTTAGCAACCAATTTCTTTTGAAGATTTTTTTCGTTTTCAGTTTTTGCTTCTTTAAGTAATTCTTGATCCACTAGAAATTTGTGAATTTGTTCCCCATATTTTTTGGATAATTCAAATGTCTTCTGTTGAACTTTAATGTATTTTTGTGATGGATCAAGAAGAACACTTCTATGCTCAACTACTTTATTCGCAATTGATAAAAAACATTGTTCAGCTACGAGATCTGCAATTAATACTTGGGCTGGTAAGGATTTTTTGTGCTCAAGATTTTGTCCAAGATAGTGTTTTAGTGAAGGGAACCTATAATAAATATGTACTTTCCCTGTTTTATCGCTATAAGAAGATCTTTGTAAAGGATCAGAAGGATCGAAATATTTATCTGTAAAAAATTTACCTTTAGTCCCTTTTTCTTCTTTCGGTTCTATCGAACGCACTTTTGCCTCAAGAAATGCTACCAGTCCACTGTATTCTGCTGTAATAATTGCATCTTCTCCATCTTTTGAGCCCCAGACTTCGATTTCGAAAGTTTGAATATGTTTATCAGCTTGATATTCGTTGACTATCAATGTTAAAGGTTCAATTTTGATATCTGGATTATCAGAAGTTATGTTGATTTTACTTTCGTGCGGAATAATTTTGACATAAACTAATAGCTTACATTTCCTAAATTTATTTGGCCTTAGCGTTATACTTTCAGGAACGAATACCATACCCTCGCCTAATAGTAAATCTCTCTCAGGGACAACAAATATATCTGCCGATGTAGAGAAATCTAAAGCAAATACTTTTAGCGTAGCTTTTATGTCTGCTATTTTTGGGGTTATTGTTATCCATTTTACGTCTACTATTTTTCCTGACTTTTTATATTTATATGGTTTAGTATTTAATGTAATGTTTGGGTTTGAAATCTCAATGTTAATTAACTCATAGTTGTTAATTTTTTGAGGATTTATTTGAAGGCGAAAGCTATAGCTTTTACCCGTCGTAATATCAGCTTTTGAAGGTGATATAAGTAATCCATTTTCTGGTGGCTTAGCATTATCATCTAGCTCCTCTTCAAGTCTTTTTACTTCCAATATCTCTTTTTCGGCAATTTCATTGAAGAGAGAGAATGCCTTTTTATATCTTTCTGTCTCTTCTTTATCTTCTTGTTCTGCTGACTCTTCATCTTTTCTTTTCCGTTCTTTTTCAATTTCCTTTTCCAATCGGTTTTCTAATTCACTTATTAAACATGCACAAAATGGATTATCCCTGATTAGGCCCTTTCTTTCTTGATCTAACACCGCCTCTTCTTTTCTTAAAAGTTTAACGAAGTTATCAATTTTGGCTTCACCGAAAAAATGTGCTGCAAGGGGTTCATTATCGTATTTAAACAGAGAGATATCTAAAGGATTATCATATTCATCTATGATTAAAAGGCCTCCTTGTCTATCTTCCCCCGCTTGAGAAATTGGCCTATTTGCTCGATTTATAACTACGTCGACATTGAAATCTTCATACCCGGTATATTCGATGATGAACGAGTCTCTGCGAATTTCATCTCCTTCAGGATTTTTATATGCTAGGGGTAATTTTTTCTTAGGATTATTAATATCTCTCAATTCAATTTTTCTTCTATGATTCATAATGATTTTTCTGAGACGATAATGATTTGCTAGACTCTCATATACTCGATTAAAACGAGGATTCCCTGGTGGGGTAGAGGTAAAATAAGCAACTGTGCCATTCTCCCCAATTTTATGCTCTTTTCTCAATTTTTCTGTAGCTTTTATTGGAGCATGATATCTCCATTTTATTTTATTCGCTTTTTCATCAATCCAGATGTAGTACTCTACAAATTCTCCATTGTGAAAGCTATAGATTTTGCCATTCTCCATTACAGCTAATGCGGCTTTGGCACCTGTACCGAAATAGCCGCCAACTTTTTTCCCGTCTTTTATCCCACTCGTTAGGCTTCCGAATTTTGTAAATGCCTGTTTAATTAGACTTATGGGCATTCCCTCTGCCTTATCACGCACGGTGAAATTTACATTAAATGCATCTTTTTCGTATTCGATTTCTATCTTTCCAGGATGATCGACTCCGATGCAGTTATAACTATCATTTGAATTAATTATCAATTCAATTAATGCAACTATCGGATTTCCTTTTGCATGTTTTTTAATACTTCTTAAGGCAAGTCTTTGGCTTATTTCTATTACTCCTTCAAAGCTTTCTCTCATTTCAACCCTCCTTGAATAATCCCTTATACTTTTTCTCAATAATTGATATAAAATCTAAAAGTTCTTTGGATCCATATTGAACTATTAAATTCTTAATCATTCTCATATTTTTTTCTATAATGTCCTTTGGAGTATCAAGAGTGCCATGAAGTGCGAAGCAAATATCTACTTTTTCGATATTATCAATGTTACCGTCTTGATATTTTTGAAAAGCTCTTGAATTTTGCAATTCACTTATGATTAGTGCTTCTCGTCTGCCATCGCGGATTTTATTCTTTTTAGTACTTTTCCCTGAATCCCAGCACTTAGGATCTTTGAGCCTGCTGGTTGTTTTTTCAAGGATTTTTAAGCCGATTGGTGAGAAATCGAAGCCATGTTTTGTTTTTCCTATTAACCATCCTTTTGTTTTGTAAAAGCAATGCCACAAACAATCATGGATTCGTTTTGAATCTGGGTATTGAGAATACCCAAGAAGTGAAAATTTATTCGGAAATAATTTGAAGGCTGCAACACAAATATTATAAAAGTTTTTTTCAAGCTCTAATTCTTGGACTTTCCAAACTGCATAAAGAATAAGATTATCCATAGGAATATTTTTGTATCCTTTACTGTCAAACTTTTTTATTTGTAATAGCTTTTCTTTGTTCAAAAGAGAACTCCTTGCTTTGCGTTAGTTGAAGAGATGTTGAAAAAAACTTTGATATTGCTAATTATAGGGGGGATTTCACCTAAATATTTTTCTTTACAATCAGCTATCACGTCCAAGATTTCTTGGAATGAGATTGGTTTCGAATATTTATGAACTGTCCCACCAGAATATAACCATAAGTTGGAACAAGAAAAATTAAAATACTCAATTTTGGTTTCTTTAAAAGTGTTAAAGGATAGAATTTCAAATTTTGGTATTATGCCGAATTTCGAGAGAGGCGGTTTCGATGTAGCTTTGTAAATTTCATCTGAAATTTCATTATTCAATAGATCATTTCGTGTAATAATGTAGATATTTTCATTTATAAACTGATGCTTTTTAGTATTTTCATCTGGAATGAAAGGTGCTGAGACGGCGATCACTGTAATTATAGATGAAGAGACCTCTTTATTGATGGAAGATTTATTCAGTTCTTTAATAAGGAGTTTCGGATATTTTAATTGTCTTAGTTTTATAATCTCGTTTTTTATTATATTACGTTTTGTTTCAAGTGATTCTAATTCCTTTTTTCTAATTCCCCATCTTTCTTTTACTTCTTTAGTTATGAATTCCTCATACATATATTTATAATCTTTTCTTATATCGAATCCAATGCTTTTCCTATTCATACAAGTTGCCTGTGCCAGCACCACCCCAGAGCCTGCAAATGGATCTAATACGACATCTCTTTCATCGGTGGTCAACATTAAAATCTTCTCAACAAGTTCTAGTGGGAAAGGACAAAAATGTCTTAGGTTACTATTCGACCAACTTCCTTGGATTGGGATTGATATTTTCCAAACATTGGTTGGAACTTTGCCTTTTGGATTGTATCGCTCTGGATATTTTATCCACCATTGCTTGAATCCAATTTCTTTAATTCTGTCTATATAATATTTATAGTTTTCGCTTTTAACGAAAAAAAGAATATATTCAAATATATTTCTAAGTTGGCCTTTGCCTGTCCAAGGTAATGCTTTGTCCTTTTCCCATACAATAATATCTTTAAGTAGCCATCCAATTTTTTCTAGAACATTTGCAATATCAAAGGGAAGCAATTTAACTCCTCCATTTGACCTAAATGTGTCCATAATAATCCATAGCGATCCTGTGGATTTGGTTATTTCATAACACTGTGAAAACACTTTTTCCAAATCTGGCATATATTGTTCCCGATATTTCTGCCCAAAACCAATTTGCTCCTTTGACCCATAATCTTTCATCTCGGAGTATGGAGGGGATGTTATTGTGACATCCACTAATTCGTTCTTGATTACTTCGTTTATTGATCTAGCATCTTTGAGATGGTAGCCAAAAGTCTTTTTTCTCATTGTGTTTTTCTATTCAAATCAGATTAATTGATCGCTGTTATTTAAAAAACTTTTTCCTTCATCAGTTATTAAATATTTAACTGTTATTCCTATCTTTTCTTTCGCTAACAATCCCAGTTCGAATAAACGTGATGTAACTCCAGCTCTTTGAGTATTTGTGACTTTTTCTGACCAATCATTATCTATAGTTTTAGCAAGTTCATTATTTATTTCCTCCCGTGTATTAATTCCAGTATTGATAAAGCCTAATATAGATCTAAAAGCCTTGGCCTCTCCCGGAACATAATTTCTAATATGTTCCAGATAGAAATTTATTTCTTCGTAACTTAAGCTTTTTTTGAATTTCTTATGATCAATTACTGGATTTTCAATACGAGAGAATTCTAAGCCCTTTTCTGTGATACCTATATATTCTTTTCCATAATCTCCTTCCATATTTACTAACTTTAAATTAGCAAGTGCTCCAGAGATGCGGAGATCCCTACGTTGTTCTCCTATGAAGTGTGATGCAAATCTTGAAAATGCTTTGTCTGGATTTTCTCCGATTGGGAAAGCCGTGCTGATTTTTTCACCTCTTTCTTTTTTATATTTTTTGTCTTTAGATAAGATGTAAAATCCAAAATCTCTGGCTAGCCTACAGGTTTCTTCTTTGAATTCTTTTAATTCAATTAAATTCTCTCTTGCCGAAATTTTGATCAATAAACATCGGATAGCGAATTTTATAGGAAGAATCTTGTTTACCTGCCCCCACATCCAAAGATATTCTTCACTTTTTGCTTTAAATACATTAATTCTTTCGAATTTAGGAGGCTCCACAGTCAAACAGTTATTGTTAGGTTGAAGTTTTAATTCATCAAAGATCTGATCGGATACATGATTATTGTTTTTTCCTCTAAAACGTGTTTCCATCATGTATTCCCAATCTGTTTCTGTATTAGATTCACCCTGCTTTGGTATAGCTGATTCATGGAGTTCTAAAGAAAGTTGATTATCAACTGATGTCTGAATGAATGATTCTATGTTACTAAAATGTCCATTTCCAATTAAACGTCTCATCTGTTTAACTTGGTACTCCGGCAGATCACAAATTATTTTCATATTATCCCTCCTAATGTCTACATCGATATGACATTACGTACTTAATGTAACACATCAAACTTATTTTGTCAAGCAAAAAAGACATTTTTTCAAAGCAAAATGAAAATGTTCGATTTTTTTATTTCTGTCATTAGTAAGCTTTATTTCTGCACTCGGATATGTCCGTTCTTATCCACCCAATATATTTTGAAAGGTAATACTTTAAATAACCAGTCCATACGGGCAGCAAGATTAAGATATGTGGTGAATCCATCCGGTATACCTAAAGCTAATATTGCAGAGGACGATTCATTTCTATAGAGCAAGAGATCAAAAATGGCCGAAGAGAACCAATGTCGTGCTTGGGCATTTTGACTCTTTTCCGGATATCCTTTTACACTTATCCATAGTTTCTGTTTAGCTGGGTTAATTGCAATTATGTCTTTCCCTTTAGAGTGCGCTTTTGTATTTGCTGCACTCTGGATCGAATATCCCTTTAGCACAAGCCATGAAATGAGAGAGGATTGAATATTTTATTTGCAACATGTTATACATTGAATGCGAGATATTTTTTATAACCCCAAGTCATTAATAATTCAAATGTTGGTTGTTTTAATAACCAAGTCTCAGGTGCGCATGCATTGCGAAAACCAATAAGAACTTTATTGGGATGAAATTGTAGAAGTAGAGCCCTTTGAAAATTCCATCCTGCTCTTAAAAAATCTTTCAGTATCTTTATCCATAAAATATACATAACATCCCTTTAAACCTCTTGATAAAAGTACACGATAAGTATTTTTAACAAGATTAATAAACTTATCCTTCGAACATCTCACAACAGGGTCACCTGAATTTTCAGGATGGCCTCCCCATTCCT
>Ga0307378_10013443_pt1 | contig 10356 bp, 10 predicted proteins | sample UN1MG_FD_202238 | JGI IMG/M metagenome (GOLD analysis project Ga0307378, IMG submission 202238) | Soil microbial communities from Risofladan, Vaasa, Finland - UN-1 | ecosystem: Environmental > Terrestrial > Soil > Coastal area > Acid sulfate soil | place: Finland: Risofladan, Vaasa | collected...
CAAGGGAAGAGTCGTTGTCCTGGCCAACGGCTGTTTCGACCTCTTCCACGCCGGGCACATCCGCTATCTGCGTGCCGCCAAAGCCAAAGGAGACCTCCTCGTCGTGGCCATCAACAGCGACCGATCGGTCCGGAGCCTCAAGGGCAAGGGGCGGCCCATCCTGGCGCAGCGAGAGCGCGCCGCGATCCTGTCCTCGTTCTCCTTTGTGGACTATCTGACGATCTTTCGCGGTCCGACAGTCACCAAGGTCCTGTTGGCCGTCAGGCCGGACATCCATGTCAAAGGCTCGGACTACACCGAAGAGACGGTCCCCGAGAAAGACACGGTCAAGGGGTACGGCGGCTGGACGGCCATCGTCGGCGGTCCCAAGATCCGCAACACCTCCGAAGTCATCAAGAGCATCGCCGCCAGGGTGGGAAGAGGGACCTGAAAAAAACCATCATGGACCGTTTCCTGATTATTCGATTGAGCTCACTGGGCGACATCATCCACACGCTCCCCTCTTTCGCCGCCCTCCGGCGGCACTTCCCCCGGGCCGTGATCCGCTGGGCCGTAGAGGAAAAGGGCAAGGAGATCCTCGATCTTGTGCCGGGAATCGACGAGGTCGTGATCATCGACAAGAAAAAGTGGCTGCGGAGCGTCGGCAAGATCAGGCGACGCGATCAGGTCGCCCTGGACTTTCAAGGGCTCGTCAAATCGGCCCTGCTGGCCTATCTTTCCCGCTCCCGGCGGCGCATCGGGTTCCCCCGGAAAAACCTGAAGGAGCCCTGGGCTTCCCTTTTCTATACAGAGAGCCCGGATCCCGTCGCCGAGGAGGCAGGGCATGTCATCGGCAAGAACCTCCGGCTTCTCGACCGCCTGGGGATCAAAGAAGAAAAATACGAGTTCCCCCTGCAGATCCCGGATGAGGTCGCTCGTTCCCTCGAGCTGAAGATCGCCGGGATCGGCCGCCGGGAGAACCAGCGGCTGGTTGTCTATAATCTGGGGGCCGCTTGGGAGACCAAACGCTGGTTCCCCGAAAAATGGGCGGAGATGATAAGAAAAGCCGAGCTGTCCGGCGCTTTTCCTCTTCTCCTCTGGGGAAACGAGGAAGAGAAGCGTCTGGCTGAGGACGTCGGGTCAAAGACCGGCGTTGCCGTGGCACCTTTCCTCACCATCAAGGAAGTCATTGCCCTCATCCGCTCAGCCCCTCTCCTGGTCAGCGGCGATACCTTCGCCCTCCAGGCCGCTTGCGCGCTGAACGTTCCGGTGGTGGCGCTTTTTGGCCCCACCAATCCCCTGCGGAACGGGCCTTTCCGATCCCGGGACAGGGTGGTCTTCCATAAGCTGGACTGCAATCCATGCTATAAAAAAACCTGTCCCACTCTCGAATGCCTCCAGGCCATCTCTCCGGATGAAGCGGCCGCCGCCGTCAGGGAACAATGGATGAGCCATGCCTAGCACCACCCTCAAAGAGACACTGAACCGGCTCCGCGTCAGGGCGGGACTTTTTCTCGCCCTGGCCGTCATCCTTCTCGCCCGTCCCACCTGGTCCTCGATCCTCCTCGGCATCCTGATCTCATTCCTCGGGCTCGTCATCCGGGCCTGGGCTTCCGGCCATCTGCGCAAGGAAAAGGCGCTGGCCGTCTCCGGCCCTTACCGTTATTCTCGCAATCCCCTCTATCTCGGGAACTTCCTCCTCGGGATCGGGATCACCGCCGGAGCCCGCTCCTGGTGGGTGCTGGGTCTTTGCATTGCCTACTATGCCGTTTTCTATCCGATGATCATCCGGCGGGAGAGAGAGCGGATGAAAGACCTTTTCCCCCGGCAATACGAGGACTACGGGAAGAAGGTCCCCCTCTTCTTCCCGAGCCCCAGGAAGCATCTCCCGGCCAACGGCCGGTTCAGCTGGTTTCTGTACAGACAGAACAAGGAATACCGGGCTCTGTTGGGGACGATCCTGGTCTGGCTTGTCCTGGCTGCCAAGCTGCTCCTGTTGAAACAGTGATGGCCGTCTGGTATATTCTAGGCCGTGCCGACAGCCCGGAGGACGGAAAGGGTCAAGCGCCTTCTCTCGCTGCGCCAACCTGACCTCAGAGTGGTCCTCGAAGGTGTCGCAATCGCCCACAATGCCAGCGCGGTGATCCGGACCTGCGATGCAGCCGGCATCCTTCACCTTGACCTGGTCTCCCCCAACCCCGACCTCTTGGGCATCAACAAGGCGATCTCCACCCGGACGGAAAAATGGCTGGACGTGCACATCCACAAGTCCCTCGAGGCCTGCCTCCTTCCCCTCAAGGAAAAGGGATTCCAGGTGGCGGTCACTCATCTCTGCCACGATGCCGTCGCCTACACCGAGTTGGACTATTCTCTTCCTCTGGCCATCGTTTTCGGCAGTGAATCGGAAGGAGTATCGCCTCAGGCGTTGAAACTGGCGGATCACAGGATCCGGATTCCCATGTTGGGAATGGTCCAAAGCCTCAACCTCTCTGTCTCGGTCGGGGTCATCCTCTTCGAGGCGCTGAAGCAGCGCCGGGCCAGGGGATTCTACGACCGGAGAAGGCTCAGCGACGAGGAATTCGAACGCTATCTCCGGAAATGGCTCGCCGCCGAGCCAGAGATTGAAGATCCGGAAGGTTGATAAAAAAAAGGGGCCTTCCCTTATGGGATGGCCCCTCTGAGAAATGGAGACAAGAGCTAAGCGCTCGGTCTCGTCACGCTTTAAGCTTTAAAGACGACCTTGTCCTTCTCCCAGATCATCTTTCTCAGTTTGTCTTTTTGCAGGTATTGCTCGAAGAGATCCTTGCTCTTCTGGTAAGTCTCTTTGGACTTCTCCTGCATCTCTTCGTTCAACTTCTTCAGCTTCTCTCTGGACATTTCGCTGTATTTCTCGTAGGCATCGCGCGATTTCTCATACTGCTGCAACAACTCTTTCGACAAATCTGCATAGACCTCCGGAGAAGGCCCGGTGCGAAAGAACCGGGAGAGGCTCGGACCCTCTTCCTCGGCGATGGTAACCTCGAAGTTTAAGGGTTTCTTATCCCGGATGAGCTCGATCTTCACCCTATCGCCCTTCTTCTTGTCCTGAACGAGTTCGCTCAGGTCGCCGACCGTCGCGACGCTCTTGCCGTCTACCCGAATGATCACATCACCGACTTTGAGCCCGGCCTTCTCGGCCGGCCCGTCCTTGGTCAGGCGGTTGACCAGCAAGCCCTTTTCTCCCGTGACCCCGAAGTAGTCCAGAAGCTCCTTGTTGAGCAATTGGAGGTAGACGCCGATGTATTGCCTCTTCTCCCAACGCGGCCAGGTCTCGGATTTTTCGATCCGAGCCCTAGGGGATTGCGGGGGTTGGGGCGTCTTCTCCGGCATCACCCTTTCCGGTGGAGTCGGGGGCATCGGGAAGAGCCGGGGAAACCTCGCCTCGAGCTCCCTCCTGACCGCTCCTTCCGGGTATTCGCCCAGCTTGACCTTGACATCAACGGTCTTTCCGCTTCTTTGGAGCTCGAACTTCACGTCCTGGCCCGGCTTCCGGATGCGGATCTCGGAGACGACCATCGGCGCGCCGGCGACCTTCCTTCCGTCGATCGCAAGAAGGATATCCCCTTCCTCGATTTTGGCCAGCTCGGCGGGGCTTTCCTTCTCCACGTCAACGACCTCGACCTGTCCGTTCTCGTTCTCCGCAAACGATATCCCCACCCAACCCCGGCTGACCCGGCCCTTTTCCCTGATCTCGGCGGCAATCGTCTTGACGTTCTCTACAGGAATGCCCAGGGCCATGCCGGAGGACGGGGCTTCCGCGCGGTTGAACACGTAGCCCGAGCCCACGACTTCTCTCTCCCTGAACTCAAAGACGACGGGTTGGTCCTCGGCGTAGATACCCCGGAGCAGGGCGACCATCCGCCCATCCTTGTCGACGACCGGGCTGCCGCTGGCACCACGCGTCACCCAGACGTTGAGCCGCAATTTGTCGGCGGTCACGGAGCTGACGATGCCCTGGGTGACCTGGAGAGTATTCTCCGGCGAGACGCTGACCACTCCGATCCAGGAACCGGGAGCGAGGCCGTCCGTTTTCCCGAGGACGATCGGAGTCATGTTCTTTTCCTTGGCCTGGATCAAAGCCAGGTTCGTCTCGGGATCCATGCCCAGGAACTTGGCTTCACTGCGCCTTCCGTCCGAGGTCGTAACCATGATCTCTTCATTGCGTGGCCAGATCAGGCCGGTGGTGACGATATAGCCGTCCTTGTCGATGACGACACCCGTTGCGACTTTCTTGAACCCGTTGCGGGCTTCCACTTTGACCACGCTGCCGAACACCTTCATGGAGATTCTCTCCATGGTGTTGTCCTGTAAGCCCGGACCTTTCGGCTCCGCCGCCTGCAGGCTCCAGGCGCAAATCAGAATAAACGCTGCCAGTCCGACGATGATTATGCCTTTCCCTCTCATAGTTATACCTCCTCAGTATTTGATCTTTCTCGGCGTCGTGTCTGAGACCTGTTCCAAGAGATAAATGGTTTCCGTCTCGGGAGACCGGCCGCGGATCTCGGTCATGTAATCCAGGGTCTCGATGATCGAAATGGTCTGCTCCGCGACGGCCCGCTGGACCATCGACGCGGCCGGCCTGGAATCGGGTCCCCTATCGGCCGTTCCCAATGGTGCGCGGTCCCGGAAAACAACTGTGCTCAGCAGGACAAAGACGACCGCCATCGAGGCGAGCGCTCCGGCCAGCGACCAGCGCAGGGCCGCCCGTCTCCGTCGCTCCCGTCTTTTCCGGAGCGAAAGCTGGGCCATGACTTGCTGTTCGAAGCCGGGCGGAGCCTTGACTGTGTCCAATCTTTTCCAGATGTCCATTTCACTCATTTCTTCTCTCCCTGTGTTCAAACCGCATACTTCTCGCCGGCCAAAGCTCTCTCCAGCCTCTTTTTAAGAAAGCTCCGGCCGCGGCTGATCCTGGCCTTGATCGTGCCCACCGGCTTTTTCATGATCTGGGCGATCTCTTCCTGCGAGAATCCCTCCATGTCCTTCAGGACGACCGGGATCCGGTAGCGGGGATGGAGGGCATTCAGTGCTTCCCGGAGGTTGCTGATCAATCCCGGGTCCTCCGGGTCCTTGGTGGAGGCATTCCGGCGCACATCGTGGGCGGCGATGTCGTCCAAGGAGACGGTGGAGAATTTTCGGGCCTTTTTCATTTCGGTCTTGGCCAGGTTCGAGGCGATCGCGTAGATCCAGGAGGAGAGCGGGGCGACCGGCTTGTACTTGCCGGCCTTGAAATAGACGCGGAGGAACGTCTCCTGCGACAGCTCCACGGCTTTCTGATAATCTCCGGTGAACTGGTAGAGGTAGTTCACGATCCGGTCCTTATAGGCCGAAACGATCTTGCCGAAGGCCAACTCATCTCCTCTCTGGACTTCTCGGATCAGCTCTTGATCATCCATTCTCATCCTCTAAAACTGTGGGCCCTTCCAAATAGTTGCACCCCCGCCCCTCAGAGTGAGCCATACCGGACTCATGGATCCGCCGGCCTGATCCCATGAACGGGGCGAGGCGATCGCCTCGAGGGGAGGTCGGGATGGCTCCGCCATAACGTTCCTCGCGATGACAGGCCGGTGTCGGGGGGCCGGATCGTCAGGCTATAGGCTCGATCTCGAAGAGGGGCTTTTCAGAGTCGACCAGGTCTCCGGGCGAGGCGTAAATTTTCTTAACCACACCGTCCAGAGGAGATTTGATCTCGTTCTCCATCTTCATGGCCTCGACGATGGCCAGGGTCTGGTTCTTGCGGACGGCCTCCTTTTCGGCCACGTTGACCTTGACCACCTTCCCGGGCATCGGAGCGGTCACCACCGTTTTTCCCTCTTTGGCCCCGTCCTCACCCCTCTCGAAGGGTTTTTCCTCTTCACCCGGGCGCTTGAACGCCTGCGTCGTGCCGCCGAGAGAAACATATATTCTATCTTTGTCTTCGACGACATAAACCAGGTGGGACCGCCCCTCGACGATCAAGGAGAGGGTCTGGGGAGAAATGACCCGGATGTCGGCCTCGAGGGTTCGATCTCCGTGCCGCAAGACGAAACCTTCCCCCTTTTTGTCCAGAGATATCCGATGGCCCTCAGCTTTGACGATATATTCAAACTCCATCGTTCACTCTTTTTCCTGACTTAGTCGCTCTTTTCCCCGATCCTCCACTTCCCCAGCACGCGCCAGGGCGAAAAGGCCTCTTTGGTCCGAAGGGACGGCGCTCCCGTCTCGCGGGTTCTCCGGGAATCGAAAAAGGCCGCAGCCGCCAGAGCCAGCATCAGTGTTTCCTCAGGAGCCTCTTTCTCTTGCCAGCCTTCGAAGTGGCTCTTGATGAACCCGGTGGTGGTCGCTCCCTCCCGGAACCGGGGATGAGAGATGACATCTTTTAGGAAGGAGATGGTCGTCTTGATGCCGAGAATGACATAGTCGTCCATGGCGCTCCGCATCCGCCGGCAGGCGGCCTCCCTTGTTTCCGCCCAGACGATCAGCTTGGCCAGGATGGGGTCGTAGTAGATGGGGACATCCCAGCCGCCGTAGATGCCGCCGTCATGGCGCACCCCGGGCCCGCTGGGTTCCTTGAGAAAGAGGATCTTCCCGGGCGACGGGAGGAAGCCGTTGGCCGGATCCTCGGCATAGATGCGGCATTCGATGGCGTGCCCGCGCTGGCTGAGGTCCTCCTGCTTCAAGTCGAGTTTTTCCCCGGCGGCGATCCGGATCTGCTGATGAACGAGGTCAACACCTGTGGTCAGCTCGGTGACCGGATGCTCGACCTGGAGGCGGGCGTTGACTTCTAAAAAGTAGAAAGTTTTTTCTCTGTCCAGAAGGAATTCGACTGTCCCGGCATTGTTGTAACCGGCGACTTCTAGAACCCTCTTGGCCGTCTCGCCCATCCGCTTTCGGAGCTCGAGAGTCAACGCCGGCGAGGGGCTCTCTTCGACGATCTTCTGGTGACGCCGCTGGATCGAGCACTCGCGTTCGAAGAGATGGACGATCCGGCCGTCATTGTCGGCCAGGACCTGAAATTCCACGTGTCTGGGATCCTCGATACACTTCTCGAGGTAAACGGACTCATCCCCGAAGGCCGATCTGGCCTCGCGCTGTCCGGCTTCCAGGGCGGGGCGGAGGTCCTCATCCGAACAGACGACCCGCATCCCTTTGCCGCCGCCTCCGGCCGAGGCCTTGATCATCACCGGATAGCCGATCTTCTTCGCTTCCGATGCATACTCAGCGAATTCGGCGGCGACACGGTTCATCCCGGGGATGATCGGGATGCCCGCCTTTTCCATGGTCAGGCGGGCCCGCACCTTGTCTCCGACAAGCTCCAAGGCGCGCGAATTGGGCCCGATGAAGACGATCCCTTCCTTTTCACAGCGGCGGGCGAACTCCGGGTTCTCGGCCAGAAACCCGTACCCGGGATGGATGGCCTCCGCTCCGGTCGCCCGGGCGGCCTCGACGATCCTGTCCATATCGAGATAGCTCTCGACGGCGGGCGGCGGTCCGATGCCGACGGCCTGATCGGCCATCTGGACATGCAGCCCGGCCCGGTCGGCCTCGGAAAAGACGGCCACCGAAGCGATCCCCATCTCCCGGCAGGCCCGGATGATGCGACAGGCGATCTCCCCGCGGTTGGCGATCAGGATCTTCTTGAACATCGGGCTAATCTTTGGCCCAACTGGGCTTTCTTTTCTCGAGGAATGAAGCCATTCCTTCCTGCCCCTCGGGGCTGACCCGCAGGCCGGCGATCATCTCAGCTGTATAGCCTTTGGCCTCTTCCAGGCTCATACCGGGAACTCTTCGCAGGAGCTCCTTGCATTTGGCGATCGCCTCCGGGGCGGAGCTCAGGAGCAGGCGGACGATCTCCTCGACCTTGTCATCGAGCGCCGCATCTGGGACGACCTTGTTGACCAGGCCGATCTCCAGGGCGCGGCGGGCATCGAACCGTTCGCCCGTCAGGAAAAGCTCACGGGTCGCGCTCTCCCCGATGCGCCGGATGACATAGGGCCCGATGGCCGCCGGAATCAGCCCGATCTTGACCTCGCTCAGCCCGAATCTGGCCTTGTCCGAGGCGACGACGATGTCGCAGGCCGAGAGAAGCCCGGTTCCGCCTCCGATCACGGCTCCGTTGACCCGGGCGATGGTCGGTTTGGGAAACTCGTAGATGGCTTTCATCAGCTCCGCCACCTGGAGCGACTCCCGGAGGTTTTGCTCGTAGGAATAATGGATGATCTCGCGCATCCAGTTGAGGTCGGCACCCGCACAGAAAGACTCTCCTGCGCCGGTCAGGATGACGATGCGTATACCGTCGTCGCTCCTGGCCGTGCTGAAAGCCTCGGCCAGGTCCCCGATCATCGTCGCGTTGAAGGCGTTGTGGACCTGGGGCCGGTTCATCGTGATGCGGAGGATTTTTCCCTCCTTGGCGGTGAGGATCGTCTCGAATTTCCGATCGGCCATGATTCACATTCTGAAGATTCCGACCTTGTAGTCCGGAATGGGCGCATTCAGGCTCATCGAGATTCCCAAGGCCAGCGCCTCGCGTGTCTCCAAGGGGTCGAGGATCCCGTCGTCCCAGAGCCGGGCCGTGCTGAAATAGGGGCTAGCCTCGGCTTCATAATCCTCTAGGATCGGCGCCATCAGCTTCTCCTTCTCCTCGTCCGTCATCTTCTTGCCCTGCGCCTGTAGGCGCTTGATTTTCACGGTGAGGAGGACGTTGGCGGCCTGTTCGCCCCCCATGACGCTGATCCGAGCGTTAGGCCACATCCAGAGAAGCCGCGGGCCGTAGGCGCGTCCGCACATGGCATAGTTCCCTGCCCCGTATGACCCGCCGACGATAACCGTGAACTTGGGAACGTCGGCATTGGCCACCGCATGGACCAGCTTGGCCCCGTCCTTGGCAATCCCTCCGTGTTCATACTGCTTGCCGACGATGAATCCGGTGATGTTCTGGAGGAAGATGAGGGGGATCTTGCGCATGGAACAGAGGGACACGAAATGGGCCCCCTTTAGAGAACTCTGGGAGAAAAGAACCCCGTTGTTGGCCAGGATGCCGACGGGATACCCCATGATACGGGCGAAACCGCAGACAAGCGTCTGGGCGTACAGCTCCTTGAATTCTTGGAAGCGACTCCCGTCGACCAGCCGGGCGATGATCTCTCTGATATCAAACGTTTTGCGCAGCTCCCGCGGAACAATGCCGTAGATCTCCCGGAGATCGTAGGCCGGGTCCTCCGGCGCGGCCAGGTCGAGAAGGAACTTTTTGGGCGGGTCCAGGGTCTCGACGATATTCCGGGCGATCTGGAGGGCATGGTCGTCGTCGTAAGCATAGTAATCGGAGACGCCGGAGATCCGGCAGTGGACGTCCGCTCCGCCCAGATCCTCGTCCGAAACCTCTTCGCCGGTGGCGGCTTTGACCAGCGGCGGGCCGCCGATGAAGATCGTGCCCTGCCGCCTGACGATGACCGTCTCGTCGCTCATCGCCGGGACATAGGCGCCGCCGGCCGTGCAGGATCCCATGACGATCGAGATCTGGGGAATGCCGAGGGCCGAGAGCCGGGCCTGGTTATAGAAGATCCGGCCGAAATGGTCGCGGTCGGGAAAGGTGCCGGACTGGTGTGGGAGGAAGATCCCCCCCGAATCGACAAGATAGATGCAGGGAAGCCTGTTCTCCAGGGCGATCTCCTGGGCACGGATATGCTTTTTGATGGTCATCGGGAAATAGGTCCCGCCCTTGACGGTCGCATCATTGGCCACGACCAGGACCTCGCGGCCGTGGATCGAACCGATCCCGGTGACCATGCTGGCGGCTGGAGCCTCATCATCATACAGGCCGTTGGCGGCCAGCGAGCTGAGCTCAAGGAACGGAGTATTGCGGTCGAAGAGCCGGTCCAGGCGTTCCCGCACGAGGAGCTTCTTCCGGGATTTGTGAAGCTCCCGGTTTTTGGGGGGGCCGCCCTCTTTGGCCTTGGCCAGTCTCTCCTTGAACTCGGCTACCACCTTTTTCATGTGGTCGAAATTGTCTTTGTATTCCTGGCTTTGCGTATCGACCTTACTTTCAATCTTGAACACGGCCTTCTCTCTTTTTTTGCATTATCCCGATGAGATTGTCCAAAATGCCCTCTCTCTCAATCAGGTTCTTAACGCCGTTCCCTCAACGCTCTTCTCGGCGGCTGCGGAACTCCGCAGAGGCTCGGGAAGGCTAAACCTTCTATGTTCGTTTCGGGCATTATGGTCAATCTCCTTATTCAGGGACGAATTTATAGCCGTAGTAAATGACGCCGGCCTCCCCTTCTTCATAGACTTTCCGGAACTCGATTTTTACCCTCTTTCCGATCTTCAACTCCTCGAAAGCGCATTCGACGATCTGTCCGGTCA
>Ga0307378_10013445_pt1 | contig 10356 bp, 3 predicted proteins | sample UN1MG_FD_202238 | JGI IMG/M metagenome (GOLD analysis project Ga0307378, IMG submission 202238) | Soil microbial communities from Risofladan, Vaasa, Finland - UN-1 | ecosystem: Environmental > Terrestrial > Soil > Coastal area > Acid sulfate soil | place: Finland: Risofladan, Vaasa | collected...
TTTATTATCAGTATATTTCATTAATGAATTAATAGAATACTCCTTCAAAATGTTTTTAAAACTTTCTTGCTTTATAGGCGTTTCGTATAACTCAGCCCGTTTTTTAATACATTTTTGGTAAATTTTCTCTGCTTTATTCTTTAATTTCTTATCGCTCATTGTGATCGGCAGCTCAAGAATATCATTCAAAATCCGCGAAGCAAATTGAAATTTATCTTCTGGTATGAGTTGCGTTTCTACTTTATGTAAAAAACCTTCAATTATGCTTTTAGGTGCATATTGCAAAACTTCTTTAATTTCGCTATTTGAAGGAAGTTTAAAATCATTTACCTTTCTATAGCTAACAAATTTATCTTTTATATATTGAATCGCATCCTCTAAATTTTCAAAGTCAACTTTAACTTTCTCAAAGCCGGAAAGTAAAATGGCTTTCTCAACATCTTCTTTAGTGACTTTTTCAGTAAATGAAGGTGTATATGGCGGTTTTATCAGTAATATTTGATTTTTAATTTTTATGTAAGCCCAACCGTCATTCAGCGCGATTGCAAGAATTTTAATTTTCATATTACTTCAACCTTTAACTTATTATTTTTACAAAGGTTAATAAAATTTCGGAAATCACCAGCTAAATATTTTACATCTTCAGTTGCGCTTGGGTCATAAGAATTAAAAATATAATCATAATAAGCTTGATAATGCAGTTTTTTAACTCTTATACACTGAAAATGCTTCTTTAAAATTTTTTTGGTGACTATAGCCTCAATATAATCGTTACCGTTACAAACCAAATCGGCCCATTTATCTTCATTTGTACATTTTATAGAATTTAAATGTTTCCTTAACGCTAATAAATGTACACTTTCAAAGTTTGAAATATCAGATTTAAAAGTATTCAAATTAAAATTTAATGTGTTGTCAAAATATTTCAGACTATCTTCTTTAACAAAAAAAATACCTTTAGACATAAGACCTTTTTTCTTTAAAACGATACAGAAATCGCCGTATTTATCAATGCCAGTATTAGATACATTCAACGCACCATACCCAGCGTAGCTGAGATCAGTGAAAAAGCTTTCAAAGGTTTTTCTTTTTTGGGAAAAACTTTTTAATTTTGCTTTTTCCATGTCTTCTTGAGAAAGTGAATCTCGGTATTTCTCAGATTGTTCTAACACTCGGATATCTTCTTCGATCAACTCAAATATATTTTTTATTTGACCACTGATTAAGATCCCAATGATCGTATTTAATCGTCGGTTTACTGAAATTGTCGCTTCATTTTTAACGATATCAATAAATTTATTGGTGAGGTCATCTCCACCAAGGTTGGTGTACCAACTGATAAGTTCGCACGAATTTTGCTTAACTAAATCGAATACTTTCATATTTATACTTAGAATCACACCTTACTGATTATGATAATATTTTACCATGAGGAAAGCAATTGTTTTAATAGAGTAGGGTCATAGTCTATTAAAAATTCCGGCATTGGTTAAGTTTTACCTGAACCAATGCCGGATGATAGTATACATGGGAGAGAGCCTCAGCGAGGTCATTCTCCACTAGGCTAATTTATGAGTACGGTCCCCTTGCTTAATAAGGGAATTTCTCCTCCTCGATTTCCATAAACCCCACCGTTTGGCCGATTCGGGCTTCTTCACCCCGCAATACCTTAATGCCGGTCAATCTTCCATCGCCCGGCGCTTTAACGATCACCTCGCCGTGCCGGTCAATTTCAATGCGGGCCAGGGGTTCGCCTTTTTTAACCTCGTCCCCTTCTGCTTTGAACCATTCCCGCAGGGTTCCCCGGCAATTTTTCGCCTCGTCATCCGCCCACCGGCGGGCAAAGCTGCTCGCTTCCTCTTCTTTTTCCCACAGGGGGACAAAAAGGCTTCCCTGTGCGCGCAGAAGTTCTTTTTCTTCATTGGGAATCTTGGAGCAAACCTTGGCCATGATCCTTACCACGCCTGGGGTCTGCCCTGCCCGGTAAGTGCAGGAGGTTTCCCCGTTTCGATCGGTTATCATGGCAGTATCGGACAATTCCCCGTTTCTGGATGAATGCCCCCCTGCCCCTGCCCCTGCCCCAGCCCCAGGCTCGGATATGGCATCTTGCAGCCGAAGCTGTACGGTTGCTTCCGGATTCGGGTTATCGTTGATATCGGTAACGTTGATAGAGATCCGGGCGGATTGTCCGCTGCCCGCGTCGAGATGGTCAGTGTCGGCTAGCATAATCAACTTGGCCGGAGCATCGCTCATGAGAATGATGGAAGCGTCCGCCGTAAGCTGAGGTGCATTATCAGGATCGACCCCGCGCCTGGCAATTGCGCTGATCACCACGGTGCCGATGCGTTTTCCCGCCTCGTAATAGACATATCCGCTTCCTGCTGCATTGGTGGTAATGGCCCTCTTGCTCAAGCGTCCTTCCTCATTCGATGGAAAGAACGTAACCTGGTATGGCTTAACGACCGGGTTCCCGCCGTTATCCAGAAGCCGGACCGTAATCCTTGCCCGGCTGCGTCCATCCGCGGTGATTTTCTGCGGGTCCGCTTCCAGAATCATGCTGGCTGCATCCCCCGGCCCTGCTGCCGGTCCGCCCAGATTCCGCTCTCTTGCCCGCAAAAGAATATCCAGGAAGCTTTCGATATGGCTCGTTATATAGCCCACTCCGGCCTGGCCCGTATCCAGGTCTTTGGCTATGATCAGGGCAGTCTTGGCGGCAAACCCTACTGTGTAGGTGGCCTTGATTTGCCCGAAATTATCGGTGACATCTTCATAATCGATGGCCAGTTTCCCGTCGATTTCCCGGCCAAAATTCCCCCCGCCGATGACATCCGTATATTCGTCGGTCGTGGACAGAGTCAAGGCGATATGATGCCCGCTCACGGGGTTTTTATTGATATCGGAAACCTTGACGGCGACCTCGGTCTGCCCTTTATTATCTGCGGCCAGATCCTTCTGCCGTGGCTCAACCGTAATAATAAGATGAGTATCGATAGCCACGGGATTTTCGCTCGCCTTACTGGCCACATTGCCAGCCTGGTCTGATAAGTATCCGTAAACACTGATAGAAGAAGATAGGGGTTTAGGCTGTAGGTGTTTAGGCTGTAGGGGACTGCTCGAAGCCGTCTTCCCTAAATCCCTAAATCCCTGCTTTGCCTCATCCCCATATCTGATGGTGTATGAGCCTTCATACACACCGGCAGTGATCCGGGATTCCTGCATAGCGATCTTTTTTCCATCAGGCCCCAGGCTGAAGAAGGCGATCTCGCCGGGGTCCCCGGTAAGGTGTACACATAACACGTCTCCGGCCACCAGTTTTCCTGAAAATCCTGATGTTGACTGACCATTATGTTCAACTTTTTTGATCAGCGGCGGCTCCTTATCATCCGAAAGCACATTGATGCGTATGAGGGTTTCCCCCTTGGCAAACCGCTCTATCTTGGCCCCATGAATTTCAACCAGTTTGACAATCAGACCTGCTCCTTTTTCACTAGTCTGATCCGAATCCTTGACTTCATATTCACCCTTATAGACTCCCGGCCTTATCTCTTGCAAAGGTTGCCATTGAATGAGCTCCTTACCGTCCGCAGGGGCTGGTTTACCGTCGGTAGAGGCAGGTTTACCGTCTGTAGGGGCAGGCCCCTGTACCTGCCCTTGAGAAGATGCCCCCGCATCAGACGCAGATGCCCCGGCAGCGGGCGTAGATGCCTCTGTTCCCTTATCAGGAGAAGATGCCTCAACCTCCTTAAGAGAGAAGAATGCATCGCACCCGCGATCACCCTCTACAGCTACTTTGATGATCCTGCCCGTTTTCACGGGAACACCCAGCGTATCATCAGTAACAGAAAAGATGACCGGCCCCTGTCCCAGACCGTTCTGCCTAAGATCGATTTTCACCACCTCGGAATTCTTCGACCTGTTCCCTGCCTCATCTACGGTACGGGCCATATAATAATAGACCGAACCTGCATCGGCTTTTTCATCGACATAGGTAGTAACACCCTTCTTGACAGAACTAGCGGATTCTACCGGCAAAACCGGATCGTCGGCTGACAGCGACCTGAGTATTTCCACGGATAAGTAACTATTCACGTCTGGCGGAGTCCATTTGATTTCCGGCCAGCCGTAGGCGTTTACCTCTCCGCTGATTGCGAGGACCGGCGGCGGCGGATCATTTTTAATGGAAATTTTCGATGCGGCCACTTTCATGGCCTTATTACCCTGCGTATCAGCCAGATATCCACTCAACTCCGCACCGGTCAGGTTGGTACCAGCCGGAACGGTAAATTCGAAGGTGTATATCCCGAGATTCACTTCCGATAGAGGCTGATTCTCTGCCAATCCCTCGATAGCGAAGGTGGCTTGGCAGCCCGGCTCTCCGCGCATGACTATGACAATTTTATCGCCGGCCTTCCTGGCTTTCCCTTCCGTATCTTCCGTAACCGAGGCAATATATAGGCTTCGGGTATAGCAGTTGACCTCCATCGGGAACTTGCTTTCTCTTCCCTGGCTGTCCACTCCCACTACGGAATAAAGATACTGCATATTTTCTTCAATGGTATCATCGACGTAAGAGTTACCGGTTACAGGCTGCTCGGTAAGCCTTTGAAATTTCTTTTCTTCCAAAGAGTTCCGCCGGTATACATGATACCCTGTCACCTGAGATGATGAAGAGGTGAGAGATGAAGAGGTCAGAGATGATGGCGTGGTTGTCTCCCCGTCCCCTTGTCCCAGTCTCTCCTTTTCAAGACTGGCCGGCGGCCACTCCAATTTTACCACATTCAGCTCATACGTGGCCTTCAAGTCGGAAGGTTCAAGCGGAATAAGGGCAATCGGAGTCACGCCCTTCTCCTCGGAATAGGGACTTTCCTTCGAATCTTCGCAGACTGAGGAAATGACATAGTAGTAATTAAGGCCGTTAACGACATTGAGATCTTCGAAGTAGGCACATTCAATGGGGACACTGGTAATTTTCTGGTAATCCTGCCCTTGCTTTTGAGTCCGATACACATGGTATCCGCGGACTTCGAGATTATCGCAGGCTTCCCAAAACAGCTTAACCTTGCTGTCATCACCGATGACGGTAAATCCGCTTGGTGGAAGGATGCTGGGAGTAGCAAAAGTCACATCCGAAGGAGGGCTCTCATTGCCGCTGAAATCAACTGCCTTAACCGTATAAAAATAGGTCTGCCCGTTTTTGAGCCCGCTATCGACGAAAGTACAGCCGGAGACAAAATCATGGTTAATCTTCTCTGTTTGCTCCTCCCGTGTAATTCCACGATAGATGTTATATCCGGCCAAGTCCACCAGGGGAGTTCCATCCACATTTTTGGATGGAGCGATCCAGGAAACCCTGATCTGGCTGTCTCCCCCTATGGCCCGAATGGCCCAGGCATGAGAAGAAAAAAGCACGATGGTCAAAAGAGCAATAAAAAACAACACCATTTTTTGGCAAAACCAGGGAGCAAAATCAGAATTTGACAAAGGCAGTTCATTCCTTCTCTCTCTCCGATTTTTTCCCCTTCTCTCTCCCCGAATCCCTTGCAGATTTGTTTCATCCGATATCTTGGTCAACATGGTCAATTGTTCCTCTCCGGGAAACCCTCATTATTATGCTGGCGGCCTGATTTATTTTGGTGGCTCCGGGGCCACGGTATCACGTTTCTCCGATGTTTCTCCCTTGCGTAGTAAAAGAGGAGTAAAGGTTAAATGACAGGAAGTTGTATTACAGGTAATAGTTGTTTTGATCTTGAGCGGGTTGTGAATATGAGTAAGGTCGTGACAGCCACCCACAGGGTCATTGATAGCACAACTGGAGGCGCCGTTCACAGATGCAAGAATAGTGGTTGGACCCGCAGGAGTACCAGGTGCCTGATACCCGCCTCCACCGGGAAGCGGACTGACTGCAGCCGAATTAGCCAGGAGCCAGTCTTTTAAGATGTGCCCCCTTTGGACGCCAACGATCCCCGTAGTTGTAGTTCCCAGGAATGTCCCTAGAGTTCCATGCGGATCATGACAATAGGTGCAGGAGGCGTTTTTCAAGTGAGTATAGTGTCCATTGATGATATGGCGGGGGATCGTACCTGTTTTGTTTACGTGGCAGGTGCTGCAACCTCCTGCGATTACGTGCTGGTGAGGATAAAAGAAATTGGAGGCAGTCAACAGTGAATCATAGTATTTATTGTTTAATTCAAAGGTAATATTCGGTGCACCGGGCCAGGGAGGATTCGGGGGAGTGAAAATATCCGGCGCATGACATTCCAGGCAGAACAAGTCCACAGCCGGGACTCCGGCAGCATTGACATTGCCTACGAAAAAGGGTGTCCCCGAAATCGGAGTTCCGGCAATACCGATGATAGGCAAGGTTGCCTGAGGCACTGGCACAACCGGATATAGATCCGCTTTGGAATAGGGGTCAGAAATCGGATGCCCATTTTCCATAGTGGTGTCGTGATGTGGGTTATGACAATCGCAACAGCTTATGGCCTTAGTCGGGACACCGCCAAGCAGGATACCCTCCACATGGTGATGGGAAGGGTTGCCCGGATCGAATTCGGCGGCTTTTTCCGGATGGCAGCCATTCATATAGCATAATCGGGGTTGTTCCAGTTGCAGCATGCTTTTAAAATTGGACCCATGATATTTATGGCAATCCAGGCACCGCAAATTTTTCCTCTTGTTGACTGCATGTCCGCAGGGCAGGCTCCACAAGGGGGCAATGATTTTCCCTGGCGAGACAGTGCCATTGACACTGAACCAGACCGGAGGATTTACCGGATCGGTTGGAAGATCGTGGCAACTGAGGCAAAAGTTATTGGTTTGAATCGGGTCACCATTATAGGGGTAAGCATCCAGAGGATCGGGGTCTTTCAGCATAACAATGCCGCGTGTATGATTGATTAAATAATTATGGCAGGAGCAGCAATCCTGCCGAATGGCTTTCACCTTGGTTACCATATCAGTTGGTGTTGAAGAAGCAATGGCATTTGGGTGATGATCGGGAAATCTGGTAAACAGGCTGGCCTGAAAATCATGACATCCGGTACAACTTAAAGGGGGACTCGTGGGCGGGGGCAGTGCGATCTGTGCTTCTGCAAAAATGGAGTGTAGCATTTGATACCCCAGGATACTTAAGCTCACGAAGATAGCAACAGAGACCATTGTTTTGATCACCATTGTTTTGATCCCCGTTGTTTTGATTACCGTTGTTTTGATTCCAGTCTTGAAAATAAGATTTTTCACTTGCCCAAGCACTCTCAAAAAGAATTTCTCCTCACCTATTTTTTTTATCGGTCAAAAACCTACTTCTCTAAGGGATCGCGTATATAGGTTGTTTAGGCTGTTAGTAATGCAGGTTGTTTAGGCTGTAGGTTTTTAGGTATTTAGGCTAAAAGCCTACAGCCTAAATACCTACACCCTAAACAACTAAACACCTCCAGCCTATCTTTTCCTCCAGCCTGTCTACCTGTAATGCGGGTTGTTTAGGTTGTAGGTTGTTAGGTTTTTAGCCTAAACACCTAAACACCTACAGTCTCTCTTTCCCTCCCCCTAAGGTATCGCCGGTAAGGGCCAGGGCACACCTGTTAAACTCCCAGGCAGAGGCGTTTGCGGCGCAGCGAGCAGATTCAGATAAGCCGGGTCCAGCAGCGGGTTAGGCATCCACTCAGGCAGTGGTATCGAAGGAAGCGCAGGTGGAGTCGGGCGTTTGACGGCCAGAGACCAACTGGGAGACGGATTGTTCAGATTCGGGGCCTCGTCCGGATCTCCTGCGAGAGGGTTATGGCATCCCACAAAGCACGTCTGTTCAAGGGGGTTATATAAAGCCGGCAGTGCCGGATAAGCCATCTTGGTAGGATATTCCCCGGTTACACGGGGGAATCCGAACAGGGGGTTAAAGTCTACGCTGACTTTCGATCGCAAGAAAATCGGGTTAGCTACCGTAGCGCCTCCTGCATTGTGCAGGCAGCCTGCATGACAGGTCAGGCAATCATATTTGGCATTAAAGACATGCACTGAATGCGCTCCTGCACCGCCCGGATAATTTTCATCCGTATCGCCAGCCGCTGACCATCCGTTGCCAGTGGTAGTTGGTGGGAAGCTGTGGCAATCGATGCAGAAAACCGTGATTCGGTTATGCTGATGGCAATCGGTACAGGCAAAGGCACCCAGGCTGGAATGCTCGAACACCGTCGGTGTCGGCGGTGTAATCGGCAGCGGGCTTCCCCAGGCTGGATTCACTGCCGCAAAGGGCACGGAGAAGGGTCCCAGGCCGCTCGTGGGCTGATAAGACCATCCGTGGCAATTGACACAGATCAGCCTGCTTTCAGTATTGTTCCTCGGCCCATGCCCCGGAGATGGATCGTCGTAGGCCATATTTTTGCTAGCATAGAACCCGCCGTTGACCTTGCCACCCAAAAGCTCCTTGATAAACGCCTGATTTTGGGTCTTGGCCACGGTCCAACCCCGATGCGGATCATGGCAATCGCTGCAAGCCAGTTTATCCCCCTTCATAATCCCTCCGCCCCCCATCATCGAGGACGATTTAATATAATGCCCGCCCGTTTTAAACCCATATGGCGGCACATTTTGAAGCCAGGAAGGCGCCACTTCATAATAGCCGATTTGTTGCCCTCCCGGCCCGTCTACAAAGGCCACATCCTGCGGAACGTATTGCCCGTAAGCGGCCAGTGGAGGATCGTCATTGCACCTTGAATGGCAGTCATAGCACAAAATAGTATCTCCAAGGGTATAGGCCGGATTGATTGTCTGCGAAAAGCATGATTCTTCGGACGTCAGACCTCTGGCCCAAAGGATCGGTTTGCCATTCCACGTTACAGCCGAGGCCGCGTTGTGCGGCACATGGCAGGCAGAGCAAAGGCCTTTTTGGCCGATCTTGCAGCCGGCCCGGTATCCTGGCGAGAAGTCATGCGGAGAATTAACAATTCCTGACACGCCTGGGTGACAGCGTATGCACATATCACTGCCCGAAGGGTCTTTATAATTATCCATCACCAGCAGATTCCCATGATTTCCCGGCGCGGCCAGTCCGTCCAGGGAATGGGGAAAATCCGCCCATCCGTCAAAGGTAGTGGATGCCGCATGCACGGAGTGACAGGTCATGCAGATAACGCGCCCTGCGATAGGTGCCTCGCCAGCCGGTACAAACGTAACGCCCCCTTTTTCTCCGCTCAGGCCAGTAGTAAATTCCGGCAGCCACGTAGTGCTGGTAGCGCCGCCTGCCAACCCCGTCCCCAACCCCGGCACACCACCTATTCCACCACCCAAATCCGGCCCCCTTCCCAGCGGGTGATTAAGCATAGGATCGATAAACATGGTACAGCCCGGCGCAGTGTGGCACTCCTCGCAGAATCCCATAGCCACATAGGGAGAGCGTGTACCGCGCAAATACGGGGACCGTGGATTGATCCGGTTATTGTGGACATCATGACAGGTCCCGCAATAGATCAGCCCCGGTGCTACGCCGTAATCGTCCAAAGTACCGAGTCCAGGCCCGTCCGACAAGGGAAACTTGCCCCCTGGCCGAATATTCATGGCCGTGGTCTCACTCTTTGGAGTCGTGGCAAACCTGTGGCTGAATCGAATACTTCCCGGCAATGTCCGTTCCGCCGGATCAAGGGTGCGTGGAGGCAGCAGTTTGGAACCTGCCAGTCCCGCACCCTTAACAATGCCGGAGCGGCCATGACAGCCGAAACACATATCTTCATAATCGAACAGATCCGGATCGTTCCATTTATCCGCCCAGGCGAGATTCAAGGGCGGGACGCGCATCAGAGCATCCAGGTCCGGCGTCATAATTTCGCCCCGCTGAGTTCCATTCTCGTTTTGCCCGTCATGAATAAAATGACAGAACATGCAATTGCCACACCCCACCAGCTTTTGCACGTTGGCTTTCGTTTCAGGGTCCTTCACCGTCACCAGCCGTTTGACCGGCGACGTTTCGCCTACCTGGTGATGCCCCCTTTGCTCGTCTCCCAGGTTGTACGCGCTCTTGTCCGGGTGGCAGACACAGCAAAAGAGGGCCGAATCATGGGAAAAGTCCCATCGCAGAAAATTGTTGGCCCGATCGCCCTGATGGAAGCCGTTGTGACAGGAAACGCAGGTCAATTCCCCTGCCGGATTCATCAAGGATTGGCTGCATCCTCTGGCCCTGGGTATTTTCCCGAAAACCGCCTGCGTACCCATAGGATGATGCTCCCGAGCCCCTGCCGCTCCCATTACCCCCAATCCTCCCACTCCCCCTGCCGCTCCCGCTCCCCCTGCCCCGAATCCTCCCGCCTCATCGCCATAGATAGTGGTAGCCCCCGCCGGTCCCCACAGTGCCGCGCCGCGTGGTCCGTG
>Ga0307378_10013448_pt1 | contig 10353 bp, 8 predicted proteins | sample UN1MG_FD_202238 | JGI IMG/M metagenome (GOLD analysis project Ga0307378, IMG submission 202238) | Soil microbial communities from Risofladan, Vaasa, Finland - UN-1 | ecosystem: Environmental > Terrestrial > Soil > Coastal area > Acid sulfate soil | place: Finland: Risofladan, Vaasa | collected...
GAAGCCAACGCGACCCCGTCGGGTTTCTCGCGTCAGTCGTGAGAGGAGTCCGAGTGTGTGCGTCGAGCTACGTTCTAGCCGCCGGACGATCCGGTCGGCCTTTGACATTTCTCATGATAGGCGAATGAAGTCGGATTGACCAGCCCCCTCGATGTGTCCATCTTCAGGGCTGCGAGATGACACGCAGACCCTGTGCGGACTCGATCCGCGGCTCCATGGCCGACGACACCCTCCGGGCGCGCTGATAGCCGCTCTGCGACCATGACTCGACCATGACCATCGAGATCTCGGCCATCACCGCTCGCCGCTACATCATGGGTCGACAGGGGCTGTGGCCCGGCCGCCGCTGGGTGGGCCTGGAGGGGGCCGACACGGCAATGCGCGCGATGGAGGATCTTCAGCTCGATCCGCTGGTCGCCGTTGCCCGGGCCCACGACCTGGCACTCCACGCTCGTGTCGCGGACTACACGCTCGATGATTGGGCGACGTTGACCTACGGACGACGAGCATTCTTTGAGTGGGGCGGCTGGCTCGCGGTCCGCCCGATGGACGAACTGCCAGCGTTCCGGATGCTCATGCGTCGAGAGCGCGAACAGGGTCATTGGCGTGAAGTCGAAAAAGAGCACGCCGAGGCCATCGACGAGATGCGTGCTGTCCTCCAGTCCGGTCGGGAGGTCAGCAATCGGGACTTCTCCATGGGCGACCGAACGCGGATCGATAGCTATCGCGGCCGCAAGGACAGTGCGCTCGCGCTCCACTACCTGTGGCGTGTGGGCGAGGCGATGGTCGCGAGACGAATACGGTTCGAGCGCGTCTACGCCGCCACCGAAGCGGTAGCGCCGGCCTGGGCGCTGGTCGAGTTGGAGGATGACGAGGCCGAACGGCGGCTCGTGCTCAAATCGGTCGCGGCCCACGGGCTCTCGCGTCTCAACGGGATCAACTCTCTCCTGAAGCGGTCCGTCTCGACCGCGGAGGTGGCGTCCTGGCGGGCACATTGGCTCGACCGGGGCGACCTCGTGGAGGTCAGCGTCGAAGGCTGGAAGGCGCCGCAACTCGCCCCGGGGTCCGATAGGGTGGTCCTCGTGGAGCTCGAGGCCGGGCGAACCCCGGCTGGCTGGGACCCGATCGACACGACGACCGTTGACGAGACCACCTTCCTTTCGCCGCTCGATCCAGTTTCCGCGCGCGGGCGCGCCAAGGCCGTATTCGGCTTCGACTACACGTGGGAGGTCTACAAACCCCTCGACCAACGCCGCTTCGGCTACTACACGATGCCGATCCTGTGGGGCGACCGACTGGTCGGTCGGTTCGATCCAAAGCTGGAGCGGAAGACCGGAACACTCCTGGTCCTCGGACTCTGGCTCGAGGTGCCGAGCCATGGGCGAGACGCCGCCTTCGCGGAGGCATTGCGGATCGGGATGACGCGCTTCGTGCGTCTCCTCGGGGCGAGGCGGCTCGACGTATCGGGCGTCCCGTACCCGATGCTCAGGAAGCGGTTGCGCGCGGCCCGTTGAAGGTTCCCCGTGCGATGAGCGCCAGCACGAGTGCGCACGCGCCAGCCAGCGCCGCCGCGCCGGCCATCGCGGCGCCGAGCCCGACGCTGACCGACATCAAGCCCATCACCGGCGGATACAGGATGGCGCCGATCACGGCAGTGCCGGCCAGGAACCCGCTGACGGCTGCGCTACGACCCGGATAGCGATCGCCGGCGACGGCCATGATCAGTGGATAGATCGGTCCGTACGCGACACCCGCCAGCGCGAACAACAGGATGGAGACCTCCAGGGAGGGCGCCGCGACGGCCCCAGCGAGGGTGACACCGGCCACGAGCGCCGCTGTCGCCGCGAATCGGGCGTGGTCGAATCGATCGCCGATCTTCGCGCTCATGAGTCGACCGATCGTGAGGCCGCCCCAGAACAGCGCCAGCGCCGACGTCGCCAGGCCGACCGACGCGGAATCGAGGTACCGGACCAGCCAGTGCGAGACACCGACCTCGGAGCCGACGTAGCAGGCGATCGCGATCGCGAGCGCGACGAGTGGCAGGGCGAGCCCGATCCGGACGGATCCTGCCGGCCCAGCGTGGACATGTCGTCCGGATGGTTGGTCAGCGAGTCCCAGCAGGAGCGCCAGCGGGATCGCGACCAGCGCCGTCCCGAAGACGATCGACTGCCAGCCGACCCCGATCTCAACGAGTCGCCCGACGACAAGGGGGGAGCCCAGCGAGCCGATGCTGAAACACAGGTGCAGCAGGTTGAGCGACCTTCCACGGCTCGACGGGTACAGGTCGAGGATCAGCCCGTTCGTGCCGCCATCGACGGCGCCCGCTCCGAGACCTAATGGCACGGCCGCGACCAGGAAGAGCGACCAGGACGGAGCCCCAGCCATCCCGGCAAGACCGGCCGTAATGAGGACCAGGGCCATCGGCAGGATGACGCGTCTGCCGATGCGTTCAGTGAGCACGCCGCCCAACATCGAGCCGCTGACGTAGGCGATCGCGTTGACGAAGAAGAAGACGCCAATCCCAGCGTCGGTCTGATTGAATGCTGGCTCGATCGAGCGAATGAGCGACGGGACCAACAGGCTGCTCCAACCGACCAACGCGAGCGCGACGCAGGCAAGGACGGCGGCGCGGTCGATGCGTCGGAAGGAGGGGAGGGCCATGGCGATGATGCTAGCGGTCACCGACTCCGTGTATCGTCCCGATCATGGCCAGACGCCCGATGACCTCGCCGTCGGCACCCGCCCGTCCGGGGCCGCGAGCGCGTTCACCTGGAAAACGGATCGCACCTCTGACCGTTCGCGATGCGCGCCGGCTTGGTTTCGAAGCGCGAGCAGGGTCCATCGGATCGTAGTCGCGGCCCCCCGGTCTCAGCCCGGCGGCCGCGAAGTCTCAGCGGATGGCGGACGCCGCTGCTGCGAACAGCCCGGCCACCTGCGTGAGGCCCGTGGCTTTGCGTCCCCGCCTCGCGGCGGGTTTGCCATTGTCGATCGATCCTCGTCGGGGTCGACATTGACCGATAGCACCAGCCCACGACCACCGCCAGCGCCAGGGCCGAGTCGGATGGGCCCATGACCGCACCTCCGCCGAGTGCGGATCGCGTCCAGACCTGAAGTGCTCACGCGGGTCCAGGCAGGCGCGATTTCCCGAACAGCGCGAGGATAGGGGGATGCTGGCCCGGATGTTCCTCGCCCTTCTGCTGGCCGCGGAGCTCGTCGGCACGACGGCCGTGGCACTGCCCGGGCAGTCGGTCGCAGCAGCGTCGCAGTGGACGGGCGGCGTCGATCTCTACCGCTCGGGTGTCTTCTCGACACAGAAGACCTGGCGCTGGTGCACGGCCGCGGACATTCAGATCATCAGGAACATCGTGGATCACAAGACGAACCATTCGCGGGTTGCGCAGAAGCGCTACTTCGACTACATGCGAGCGCACAATCGGTACGTGATCCCTGTCTCGGACGGGGTCGATCCCGCGGGCTGGACTGCCGGATTGCGGCGCTACGTCGATGACCGCTATCGGCTGCGCGCCGATGGCAGCTTCAAGTCCGCCCTCCGATCGGCTGTCAAAAACCTGCGCAAGAACCAGCTTCCGGTCGGCGTGACGGTCGCCCACGGTAATCACGCGTGGGTGCTGACCGGATTCAGCGCGACCGCCGATCCGGGCGCAACCAACGACTTCCGGGTGACGAGCGTTCGCGTCGTAGGCCCCCTGTGGGGCCTCCAAAGCACGACATTTGGCTACGACATGCGGCCAGACAAGAAGCTGTCCCGGAAACAGTTCAAAGGGTTCTTCACGCCATGGCACTATGGCCCGATCGAGATGATCTGGGAGGACAGCTGGGTGTCGGTCCAGCCAGTCACTGGCTAGCCCCGGGTCAGCGCCGGACGCGACCGCCGCCAGTCGGGGAGGAACGTGCGCCCAGCTGGCGGCCGGACCGCGACGCCGAGACGGACTTCGGCCTGCGCCACGAAGCGTTCTGGACCGGGCGCCGGAGTGCAGCGACCCGCACGCCTCAGGTCGGCCTGAACGTCCGGTACATCTTCTTGAACACGGCCTTGTCCGCGTCCGCCGTCGACGCCTCGCCGATCATCGTCAGGAAGTACCCGACGCTGCCCTTGGCGAGGATGATCTTCTGGATGATCACATTGAGGCGGCCGTCCTTGCCTTTGTAGGTGACGATCCGGCCCGACCAGCCCTTGAGCTTGATCGCCTTGTTGGATATGACCTTGGCCTTGTAGTGGCTCTTGTAGTACGCGATGTCGGAGGTCACGGTGCGGCTGATAGAAACGCTGCCGGGTACCGTATCCCTTGAGATGTAGACATATGGATAGTCATAACCGTCATAGGTATCTGCGAATTTGGCCGATCCGGGTGTGGCGACCCACGTTGGGGGGTACTTGATCACGTAGTGAAATCGCTTTGACTTGCGCGTCTTCCATGGGGTCGGGGTCGGCGCGGGGGTAGCGGTCGGGACGGGCGTGGCCGCTGGGACGGGGGTAGCGGTCGGGGCTGGAGTCGCGATCGGAGCCGGGGTCGCTGTTGGAGCCGCCGTCGACGAAGCCGACGTCGTCGGGGACACCGTGGCCGTCGGTCGAAGGTCCGCGGACGACGACGCGGGCGCGGGCGTGACGGGACCGTTACCGCAGCCGACAACGATGACGGCGATGACCATGCCAAGGATCAACGGTTTTCGGATCATGTCGCGGCGGAGCATATGCCTGGATGTTGGACGCGTCTACCTTACCAATGGCGACGGGTCTCTGGCTGTAGGTCCAACGATTGCCCGCCGACTCGGGATCGAGAGGCGATTCGCTTCCCGGCCACGTTTTTGGGTGCGGCGGAACCTGGCAGTCACGCGCTCGGTGCGAGACGGTCACCTGTGTAGCCCGCTCCTCGGGCACCCCAATCGAGCAGACGAGTGAGACGGATCCTGACGGTCACCGTATATGTCGCGGAGAAGGATTCGGCCGTGTACCCGGCATCGGCGAATGCCGCCGCGTACTTGCGAGCGAACCTCGGCGAAGGGAGGGGTTCCACCGGCCCGTCAGGCGCGATGGGCGTGTCGACGACGACAGCCTCGCCCTCGAGCAGCTCGACCGCGAAGTTGAGTTCGGGTCGGCCGACGGCGACCATGACGCTCGGTTGGTGGCGCACGTTTCGAACCTTCTGCGCGTGGGTCTTGCTGAAGACGGTGATGACCTCGCCGTCCCAGTCGAACCAAGTCGGCACGATGTGTGGCCGCCCGTCAGGTCGGGTCGTGCTCAACCAGAGGATCGGAGCGCTGGCGAGGTCTTCGTGCATTCGCACGAGCGAGCCCATGACGGCCGCGTGGCCCAGCCCCGGGTCCCTCGGTCGTAGCACGTCCATCGAAGCGGTCACCGGTCACCCTCGCTGACTATCATGGAACACGGTGTATCACGAACTAGGCCAACACTAGACGATGCGAGGCGGACCTGTCAATATGGGAAAACAGCGTGTTCCGCAAATTACCTGACCGGAGACCATGACCCGCACGTACGAACTCAAACGCCGAGCCGAACGCCAGGACGCCACTCGTCTTCGAATCGTCGAGGTGACCGTTGGGCTCCATGAGGAGGTAGGCCCGGCCGCGACCACGATCACGGAGATCGCCGATCGGGCCGGCGTCGGGCGTCTGACCGTCTACCGCTACTTTCCGGATCAGGAGGCGCTGCTCACTGCCTGCACAGGCCATTGGTTCGCGGAGCACCCGGCCCCGGATCCGTCGGGCTGGCACGACATCGCGGATCCGACCGCCCGAACGGAGCACGCCATCTCGATGGTTTATGCCTACTTCGCCGGGACCGGGGAGATGCTCGATCGTGCGGAGCAGGACGCTCCCTCGATCCCGGTGCTCGCCCGCCTGATGAAGCCCTTCGCGATCACGTGGGATCGGATGCGCGACGACCTCGCAGCGGCGTGGCCCGACGATCCCGAGAGCCCTGTCGGGATCGCGCGCCGTGCTGCGATCGGCCACGCCCTCGCCTTCTCGACGTGGCGGTCACTGACCCGCGATCAGGGTCTGACCGACCAGTTGGCGGCGGAGCTGATGCTCGCCGCGGTTCGCTGCGGCGTTCGAAGCAACCGATGACATGCGGCCGCTCCGGCAATGGGGCCGCGGGGGGCGGCGCTCCAGGTTCGCCGACCCAACGCTACATCTCCATCGGGCTCATGAGCTGGAAGTAATTGCCGTCGGGGTCGGCGAACGTCGAGATCAATGAGCCCGGCGCGCCCTCGAATTCGTACGGCTCCCTGATGACGATGGCCCCGGCGGCCTTCAGCCGATCGAAGTCAGCCTTGACGTCATTGCTCTCGATGTTCCAGATCATCCGCCCCGGCTCGTTGTTCTTGCCAGTGACCTCGGAGTGCGGTCCGACCGTCACGAAACCGGAGCCGACCTTCCAGCCCTTGAACGGACCTTCGGAGAAGCCCGGCTCGCCGAAGAGCCGGCTGTAGTACTCGGACAGCCGCTGCGGATCCTCGGACCCGATGAGAATGCTGTTGAAGTCCATGCTGCCCCTCCTGCTGATCGTCGTGTTGAGTGTGTCTTAGCATGACGCATCGCTTGCGAAAGGGCAGCCTCCCGCTCGTCTAGTCGATCGAGAGTTCGGAGACCCGTTCATCAGGCCCCTCGCCTTCGATGACCACGATCGCCAGCAGCGAGGCCGCCACCACGACGAGCGACCAGACGGGCTGCAGCGAGGCCACGACAACAGTCAGCAGCACCATTCCAACCAGGATCAGGAGCCGCGACTTGAGGATCGGTCCGCCGAGGAGCCTGAACGACAGCGCCGAGCAGGCGACGAAGAGGGAGACGCCGATACCTAGCGCGGCGATCACCGCCGCGGATGCCGGTTCGTCGGGATGTGCGACGATCTCCTCGATCGCCACGGCGAACCCGACGATGCCGCCGATCAAGGGGAAGTGGGCCAGACTGTAGGCATCGCGCGCCAGCGGCCCGAGCCGCTCGACCGGAGCCGCCGCAAACCGATGCTCCAGGGCGTCCTTCAGAAAGCCGAAGTAGGTCCACCAGAGCAGGCAGGCCACAAGGATCGAGGCGACGGCCACGCCGGCCAGGGCCCAGGACCGCTCATCACCGGCCGCTGCGGTCCCGGCCACGATGAGCGACTCGCCGAGGGCGATGATCACGAACAGGCCGTGCCGCTCGGAGATGTGCGCGGGGTTGAGATCCCAGACGTCACGCCGGCCGGCGACCGATGCTGCGATCAGGTCGGCGACGATCGCCAGGAACCAGACCCACGGACGGAGGGACGGTGCAACCACGGCCCCGGCCAGCACGAACACCAGCCCGATCGTCGACAGCGCGGCCCAGGTGGCGATACCAGATCGGCCGGCATCGGCGTACTCGCGACCGACCCGGATCTGCAGACCGAGTCCGAGCACGCGGACCGCGACGTACGGGACCGCAAAGAGGAGCGCCTCGTCGGAGAAGGCGTGCGGGACCGACGCGGCCATGACCAGCGCGACCCCCGTCGCCGCGAGGGTGACGGCCCTGACGATCGGATGAGTCGTATCGGCCGGGTTGAGCGTCCAGGTGAACTGCGTCCAGGCCCACCAGATCAACCAACCGAGCAGGATCGACCTGAGCAGTCCTTCGGGCGTGAGGTCATGGGCGGTCGCGACCGTGAGTTGCGTCACGGCAAAGACGAAGACGAGGTCGAAGAACAGCTCGACGAAGGTCACCGCCTGCGGGTCCGCTGCGCGCAGGCGGTATCTGGTCAGCGTTGTCACCGGATCGATCAGTCCATCGTTCCGATCAACTGCAGCCGGAGGTGCTCCCGCAGTTGAGGCACTTGTAGCAGCTGCCGTTGCGGATCATGATCGACCCGCAGTCGGCGCAGCTGGGGGCATCTGCTTGTGTCTGGAAGCTGACCTTGGTGTTGCCAAGGTTCAGCGTGACCGTCCCCGCGCCACCACCGCCAGTCGAGGCCTTGGCGCTCCCATTGCCGTTGGCGGCGTGGCCGTTCGAATGCCCATTCGTCGCGATGACTGCCAGATCCTGACCCTTCTCAGTTTCCGCGGAGACCGCAGTCGCCTTGGGTGTCTCGGTGTCGGCAGCCGTAGGTGGATCGACCGACAGTCCCCCGTTAGCGTCAGCGTAGGGGGCTGGCGGCGTATCCGCCGAAAGGCCACCGAGGTTGGAACCCAGGACGACCGCGGCGGAGCCCGGGGAGGAAACCGGGACTTCCGCCACGACCGCGGAGCGATCGATGAGACCGAGATTGGCCTTGTCGTCCGGCGACAGGAACCGAGAGCCGAGCCAACGGAAGATGTAATCCACGATCGACTTGGCGATCGGGATCTCCGGGTTGCCGGTGAAGCCGCTCGGCTCGAACCGGACGTGGGCGAACTTGTTGACCAGGTCCTTGAGCGGTACGCCGTACTGGAGCGCCACGGAGATGGTCGTCGCAAGGGTGTCCATCAGGCCCGAGACGGTCGAGCCCTCCTTGGCCATCTTGAGGAAGATCTCGCCGGGCTGGCCGTCCGGGTAGAGGCCCACCGTGATGTAGCCCTCGTGTCCCGCGATATCGAATTTGTGAGTGACCGCAGCCCGCTCGGCGGGGAGCCGGCGGCGATGGGGGAGTGCGGCTTCCACCTGGGCTTTGGCCAGGAGCTTGCGGAGCTGTTCGACCTCCGCCGAATCGACCGGGTCGGCGGCATCGCCGTCCTTCTTCTTGCCGGTCATGAGCGGCTGGCTGCGCTTGCTGTTGTCGCGGTAGACCGCGATGGCCTTGAGGCCCAGCTTCCAGCCCTCGAGGTAGACCTTCTCGATCTCCTCGGCGGTGGCGGCCTCCGGCATGTTGACGGTCTTGCTGATTGCGCCACTGATGAACGGCTGGATCGCGCCCATCATCCGAACGTGGCCCATGTAGTGGATGGACCGCTCACCATTGGCCGGCTTGAATGCGCAATCGAAGACCGGCAGATGCTGTGGCTTGAGGTGCGGGGCTCCTTCGATCGTCTCGTGCTCGCTCAAATAGGCGAGGATCTCATCGACCTCCTCCGCGCCATAGCCGAGCTTGCGCAGGGCGGCCGGGACGGTCTGGTTGACGATCTTGAGAAAGCCCTCGCCGACGAGCTTCTTGTACTTGATCAGCGCGATGTCCGGCTCCACGCCGGTCGTATCGCAATCCATCATGAAGGCGATCGTGCCGGTCGGGGCGAGGACCGTGACCTGGGCATTGCGGTAACCGTGGTCCTTGCCCAGCTCCAGCGCTTCATCAAAGACCGCGGTGGCGTGTTTGAGCAGGTCCTTGGGCACGCCCGAGGTCGGGATCCGGTAGGCGGCGTCGCGGTGTTTGGCGATGACCCGCAGGAACGGCTCGCGGTTCTCCTCATAGGACTGGAACGGACCGCCATGATCGCGGGCGACGATGCTCGACTGCTTGTACGCCTCGCCGTGCATGATCGCGGTCAGCGCAGCCGCGTAATTGCGGCCCTCGTCCGAGTCATACGCGAGACCGCGAGACATGAGCAGCGCGCCGAGGTTGGCGTAGCCAAGTCCGAGCGGCCGGAATCTGTGGGAGTTCTCCTCGATCCGGGGCGTCGGGTAGGAGGCGTTGTCGACGAGGATCTCCTGCGCTGTGATCGTGACCTTGGCCGCGAACCGATACGCCTCGACATCGAATTCCCCGTCGGCCCGAACGAACTTCATCAGGTTGAGCGAGGCGAGATTGCACGCCGTGTCGTTGAGGAACATATATTCACTGCAATTGTGAATGACAAGGCCATTTGCGACGAAATGGCTGGTCGCTTGCTCCGTCAGATCGAAGACCGGTTCGATGCCGAGCGGAGTCACCGACGCCACCAGGTCCGACATGTCGTCCGCGTAGGTCCCGATGTCCGCGTTCAGGGCCGCGAGCTTGGCTGCCTTGGCGCTCTCCGGCGCGAAGCCGATCTCGCGCTCGAAGATGACTCGGGACGAGCGGGTGATTCGCAAGGAGTGGATCTCGCGGACGGCGTATTCCTTCGAGCCACCGCGCCCGTCCGGCAGCATCGCGGTGAACTTTCCGCCCCGGCGATTCTCGTACAGCTTGGCCTTGATCCCGAAGCTGAGCAGCATCCGCTGGGCTTGCGTCAGCAGCTCGAGTGATGTCGAGCCAAGCTCGACGAATGCGTTCGTGCCGGCTCGCACGACCGTGCCATCGGCCGTGAAGAGCCCACGCAGCAGGGCCGCCATGGACGAGCGGTCGAGGTCGTAGACAGCCGGCTTGAACCGCTTCCGGTCGGCGCCGTCATCGAGGACGGCGTACTGCATGAACTGTTCGACGACCGGTCGCGAGGCGAAGGCGAGACGGGATCCCATCGCCGTGCG
>Ga0307378_10013449_pt1 | contig 10353 bp, 12 predicted proteins | sample UN1MG_FD_202238 | JGI IMG/M metagenome (GOLD analysis project Ga0307378, IMG submission 202238) | Soil microbial communities from Risofladan, Vaasa, Finland - UN-1 | ecosystem: Environmental > Terrestrial > Soil > Coastal area > Acid sulfate soil | place: Finland: Risofladan, Vaasa | collected...
AGGGCAGAGGCTTGTGGAGATCCAAGTCGCTAATCTGGGGCAAGTGCTTTCAGACTTCATCTCGGGCAAGTACAGGTTTGCATCTGATCCTTCAGCCAATGACCTTTGGCTCGACATCTCCTTGGACACCCCAGAGCAGGAAGAGGGTCTGGTCCATGTCATCCAAGCGCTGGTCGGGCGTCGATACAGTCCACTGGCTGACGCACCAGTCCGGAGGCACTGTGGTCGGCCGGACCAGTGCCGCTAGGTGGAGCTGACCGCTCCGGCGGTCCAGGTGCTGGGCACAGCTGCACTCACGAGGTATCAGAGTTGCTGCGGCAGGTGGGGCTGCGCCGATGGTCGTGGCAGAGGGAGTGAGGTCCAAGGAGATCGACAGAGCTCAGCTTCGGCACCTGATGCGACAGCACGGCATGCAACCCAGCGGCATGAGACGGCCTGGCTAGCCCGGGCCAGTGAGCGTGCAGCATATGGCTGGAGCAGATCGACAGTCTGGGCACGGAGAGCCTCGAGGGGCTATCGGTGCAAGGCTGGCGCCCGGTGGGAGCGTTCTATCGCACAATGACTATGTGCTCGGTGGTCGGATACGATCATGTTGCGGACTAGGAGCTTCCTTCGGATCGATCTCCAGGGGGTGTGTACATGGTTGGGAAGAATGACGTAAGGTGCATCATCGACGTTCGCGACATGTCTTTGGGTGAGTGGCTGGACCTCATTGAGACGCCGCTGATCGAAAGGGACCACTTAGTGGAGGACTATCGATTCCCGACTGATCGCCATGCGCGGGAGTATCTCGCGACGGTAGCTGAGAGATCTGAAGAGGACATCAAGAACCTGCTACGACACTTCCTGATTCTGGGTGGAAATCTAGGACAGGATCGGCGTCTGCTCAGATCCTGGAGGCAAGACGGCATACTCGGCGACCTGCTCCTGTGCCTTGAGTTCCCCAGACGTCTCGTAAACCCATCCAGGGACACCTGGGAGGGGAATACTTGGGTGCTTGACTTGCTGCCTACGTATCCGCAGATGGCGATTGATGTGATCAACGCTTATGTGACAGCGCACGTGCAGTTCCTTCCCGATGGCCGGTGGGACGGTCTTATCGATGCGGTCAAGATAATACGGGCGAGGTATATGGACTTCGTTCACCCTCGTGAGATACTGTTGAGTCTCAGTCCACGGGACTTCGAGTACTTGGTGGCCCTACTGTTCCAATCAATGGGATACGAGGTTGCGTTGACGAAGAAGTCCAGAGACGGCGGATATGATGTCTCCGCGCACCGGAGGCAGCCAGGGGAAGCTGAGTTGCTCCTGGTCGAGTGCAAGCGCCAGGTTGGGAACGTAGGCGTGCAAGAGGTGCGAGCCGTCTACGGGGTGGTCGATGGCCAGAATGCGACCAGGGGGATACTCATCACGACTGCGGCCTTCACCAAACCAGCGATGAGGTTCGCGAGGTCGACCAATCGCCTTGAACTACTTGACTACGCTGCGCTGAATCAGCTGCTGAACAAGTGGCTGGGTCACGACTGGCCCACGCGTATAGACGGTCATATCTTAGATATGAAGCGTGCGGAGGTCAGGTCTGAGACCATGCCTGCTGAGCAAGCCGGGTCAGAGCGGGCTGAGCCTGCCTGAGACGAACTGGAGACGAGGGTTCTGTTCCCGGGTGCTCTCACCCGCCGGTGCGTGAACCGCCAGTGGTTGGGGTCTCAATGAACAGAAGAGACTATCAGCTTGTCATACGTCATCAAGGTGCGGTGGTTGGCATTGGAGAGGCGAACCCGCGATTCGAGTTCGTCGAGGCGCATTGTTGGGCATGTCAAAGCAGGGGGTGCATATGTACGAGCGGACTCTGAAAGGGTCAGTTGGGACAGCGGTTGTCCAGCATCCGCCGGTCTTCTTGAATCTCCAGGCCAGCGTCGAGAAGGCCTGCTCGCTCATCGCCGCGGCGGCAGTGGGCCAGGAAGTTGATCTGGTGGTGTTCCCCGAGACCTGGCTGCCGGGCTATCCGGTCTGGATCGATTCGTCGCCCGAAGCTGCGTTGTGGGGCCACCCTCCAACGATAGACCTCTACCGGATCCTAGCTGACAACTCCATCACTCTGCCGGGGAGGCACCTGGACACGCTCCTGGAGATCGCTCGCACGACAAGTACCTACGTGGTCATGGGCGCCCACGAGCGCCTGGGCGGCACGCTGTACAATACCATGATCTTCATCGGCAACGACGGCGAGGAGTATCAGGTCCATCGCAAGCTGGTCCCCACCTACACCGAGCGGTTGGTCTGGGGTCGGGGCGACGGCAGCACCCTCAGCGTGCTGGAGACCGAGTGGGGCATCCTCGGAGGATTGATCTGCTGGGAGCACTGGATGCCCCTGGCCCGAGCGGCCATGCACGCCAGGAAAGAGTCCATCCACGTCGCCCAGTGGCCCTGGGTGAGAGGGTTGCACCAACTGGCCAGCAGGCATTACGCCTTCGAGGGGCAGTGCTTCGTCATCGCCGCGGGCTGCGTGCTGACCAAGGGGGATGTCATTGAGGGGTTCCTTTCGCTGGGCGAGAAGGACACCCAGGCCCTGGAGCTGCTGGAGGCTCTGCCCGGGGGAGCCGACGATCTGCTGATGAAGGGCGGCAGTGCCGTCATCGGTCCCGACTACCGGTACGTGGTGGAGCCTCTGTGGGAGGAGCCAGGCATCATTTACGCGGAGCTGGACCTGGACCGTATCACCGAGGGGCATATGCTGCTTGACACCGACGGGCACTACTCGCGTCCTGACATCTTCCGCCTCGAGGTGAATGACAAACCTCAGGCCAGCGTGGGCTTCGAGTCACAGGGTGACTGATGGCTATCGCTCCCATCAACACTGGAGGGTCCGAGCAACGGCCCGGCTGATGTACATCTCCTGAGGGTTTGAGGAGAAGCGAGGCCCCCTATAGCCCCGATCCAATGTACCCTCTGATAGTGTGCGACAGGCATCTGTTGCGGCCACGCTGTAGCCAACGAGGGCTCACGTCGGACAGCGCGGTGCCTCCTTGGTTTGCCCCCATGTAGTCCAGGTGCTAGAATCACTCTGGCCGTTCCGCTAGAGGCTCACTCCACTCCTGCAGATAGGGAGACCGTTCTTACGTATGGTGTGGTACCTCAGCGAACTGCCGTGACATGTGGAGCTGGGAGAGCGAGTCATCTCCGCGTCCTGAGAGAAGCGGAGTAGAGGGGAGTCTCAATCTGTGACCAACCTAGATCAAGGCGTCAGGCCACCGGGGCTGGTGGTTCTCTTCGGATCGGGAGAGATCGCGCCCAGCGGCCGAAGGGTTCACGACTGGGTGATGCGCCAGTTGTCCCTTTCCATCAGAGTGGCGATCATCGAGACGCCGGCGGGTTTTCAGCCCAACTCGGATGTGGTGGCGGGCAAGATGGCCGAGTTCGTGGCCCGTCGCCTCCAGAACTACGACCCTCAGGTGTCGGTAATCCCTGCTCGCAAGCAGGGCACTCCCTTCAGCCCCGACGCTTCGGAGATTGTGGCGCCTCTCCTCCAGGCCAACTACATCTTCTGGGGACCGGGCAGCCCCACCTATGCCGTGAGACAATTGGAGGGCAGCCTGGCCTGGCATTTGATGGTTGCCAGGCACCGCCTGGGAGCAGCGATGGTTATGGCCAGTGCCGCCGCCATCGCCAGCGGGTCGCACACCCTTCCCGTGTATGAGATCTACAAGGTGGGGTCTGACCTGCATTGGATCGAGGGGCTGGATCTCTTCGGGGCGTACGGTCTCTCACTGGCCATCGTGTCTCACTGGGACAACACCGAAGGCGGAGCAGAGCTGGACACCCGCTGTGGTTTCATGGGGCGAGCCCGCTGCGAGGAACTGGTGGCTATGCTCCCTGGCGAGGTGACGGTGGTCGGAATAGACGAGCACACGGCGCTGATTTTGGATCTGGAGGGCGCAGCATGCCGGGTCATGGGCAAGGGCGCCGTCACCCTGATCCGAAGTGGCCAGGAGACTCCACACCATGCCGGCGAGAGGTTCGCTGTGTCTGAGTTGGGGCCTTTCCGGCTGCCAGTACCGGAGGAGGGGATACCGCAGGATGTCTGGGAGAAGGTCCTCGCTGCTGACCGCGGGTTGAACGAAGAGCCGACCTCCGACCCTCCTCCAGACGTGGCCTCTTTGGTGGAAGAGCGCGAGGCGGCCCGGGCCATGCGAGATTGGGCCACCTCTGACGAACTGCGTGACAGCATCGCGGAGCTGGGCTGGCAGGTGAGCGATACCCCCTCTGGTCCCGAAGTGATGCCCATGTGAGGGCGCAGGAAGAGGTGCGCGGTGGCATCTGTCCTTGCTCTGGACTATTCCTACCGCAGGCCGGCCCGAGCATGGTCCTTTACGGGCGGCTGGTGACCAGCCATGGCCATGCGAGACGTGTCAGGCACGGAATCGAGGTGGGTAGGTAAGTAGTGGCTTCAGGCGGGCAGAAGGATGGAAGCGAGCAGGCGAAGTGCCCCCGCTGCGGAAGGGCGTAGAACCTGACTGGAAGGTGTGTCCGTGCTGCGCGGCGCCACTCAAGCGGACGTGTCCGGAGTGTGGCCGGGAGGGGCGGCTGAGCTGGGAGTTCTGTCCCTACTGAGTTAGAGGGCTCGAGTAGCGGACTACACAGAGGTCAGTGGGAGGCGGAGGTGGAGATAAGCCAGGCCGAACTCAAGAAGCTGATGGACAACTGGTCCATGGGTGCTCCGTCACCCTTCTATAAGCGCGGGAAGAGGCTGCCTGGTGGGGAACCGATAGCCGTGGCTACTTTTGCCGGTGAGCGTGTGCGATGGATCGGCAAGGTGGACACAGAGATGTTCTCCACGCGCAACAAGACGGACTTTGGGGTGTACTTGGGCATCTCGCGATACCGTGTGGTCTTCTACAGGGCGGCGACGGTGTTTAGCGACCTCTGTCGCTCCTACTGGTTCGCGGTGGACACCGAAGGTCGTACGTGGCAGAGAGGCACGGTGAGGAAGAGAGAATACGCCTCCTTGGGCCTGGTGCGCCCCAAATTCAAGAAGGGCATCGTAGGCCGGCAGATCATGATCTCAGGTGTCCTCACCCGCACCGACGGCAAGGAGGACAAAGACTTCGAGTACGAACTGTCCGGCCTCGAGTGGTCGAATCCTGAGAGTGGCAAGTTCGAAGGGCGAAAGGGTCGCGAGCTGTACGACCAGCTGATAGAGGCTTATGATAGCCGTATCCCTGTCTCGGTGGGCGAGCTGTGGCTGATGGAGAACGATACGCGCCGTGCGATCAAGACTGCGCCAGGTGGAGGCGTACAGGGGAGTGAGGCAGCGGAGACGGACGCACCTGCCAGAGCTGAGGCAGTAGCGGATGAGAGACCGAGTGAGGAGAAGGCCCTGGTGCAGGTTGCAGTGGCGTCGGTGGCTGAGGAAGAGGCTGCTATCTGCCCGGAATGCGGTGCTCCCCTCAGATTTGGTATCCAGTTCTGCGGCAGGTGCGGCCATAGCCTGGGAGCTGAGGAAGTGGAGGCACCTGAGGTTGAGGCGGCGGCCGAGGAGGCGGCAGGGGATCAGTGCCCTAATTGCGGTCACTCTCTCAAGCAGGGCGTACTGTTCTGTGGCAAGTGCGGCCATGGACTGGGGGAGGAAAAAGAGGCAGCCCCGGAGCCAAAGGTTGAGGAACCAGCTGTTGAGGAACCCGCACAGGCCGAGCTGCCTGCGGAAGAGGCGACTGCCGGCAGCTGTCTAGAGTGTGGAAAGCCCATCGAGGAGGACTGGCAGGCTTGCCCCTACTGCGGTACCAGGACGACGGCTGCGTGTCCACAGTGCGGCAAGACAACCGAACCTGGATGGGTGGTGTGTCCTTATTGTGGTGCGTCATTGGCAGATCGGTAGGAGCAGCTGTCTGCAGATTGAGGCACCGAGCAGAAGAGGAGATAACTTATGACGGAGATAGGATCATTGGGTATCCAAGAGTTGATGATCATATCGTGTGTATGTCTTGTTCCGATCGCCCTGGCTGTGGGTGTGGTGGTCGCGTTGCTGGTGGTCGTGGGGCGCAGAAAGCCCAAGGCCGAGCCCAAGAGGGCGAGTCCACCCAAGGCGGCGGCTGTGGTGGCACCCAAGCCCGCCGCTGAAGCGAAGCCCAAGGCCGTAGCGGAGCCTGACCTGACCTCGTGCGTTTCCTGTGGGGCGGACAACCCGGCGGACAACGCTTTCTGCGAGTATTGTGGCGCCTCGCTTGCCGAGGAGTGAACCTCCTGCGTCAAAACGTGGTGATGTAGTGTGTGTGGCAGAGGAAGGTCGGGCGGTTTGCCTAACCTGGTGGTGACGACTGCGACACACCTCGCTGGCACTTGAAGCGGCCCGACAATCCTCCGTAACATGCAATGGATGTCTGCAGGAGGAGGTCCGGGCCGTGGAGAAGTATCGTATCTATGAGGTTACCAGTATCAAGATCAAGCCCAACAAGGGCGGAGACGCGGCAGAGTGGTGGCGTCAGAAAGGGAAGGCTGCATTCGAAGTGGCGCCTGGCACCGAGTCTGTGAGGGCCTACGCCGTGCAGTTCGGCTTCGGTGGGGAGTATCAGCTTGAGATCTGGAGAGAGATCGAAAGCTACGGCACCTACGACCGGCTGGATGAGGATCTGACCTCCAGCCCAGAAAAGTACGCTGCCTTCAGGGAGGTCTCCGACATTCTCGAGTTCGGCCCCGCCCGACTGAAGGGGGACTGGCCTGAGTCGCAGTTCAACCCGGACGAAGAGTAGAGGGGATCCGACGGGCTATCCAAACTGAGAGGCGAGTGGCTCACCCCTCCTCGTCTTTGAACATGGTGGTCTGGTCAGGCCACAGGCTGCGGGGATCGACGGTTGGCAGGTCCAGCAACTCAGCCAATCGATTCACCGTGGCCGGGGCATGACCCGCATAGTGGTTGTTGACAAAGACGTAGATGCGCGGGACCCGGATCGCCAGATCCTTGATCGTGCTCGCCCACATGGCCAAGTCCTCTGACCTGTCCCTCTGCACCTCCCCCAGGTAATTGAACTCCCTGTGGTAGCCAACCAGGCGCAGGTAGGCAAAGTCTGTGGTTGTCTCCACTACGGGTGGCAGGTCCTGCCAGTGATTGATACACCAGGCAACGTTGAACTCCCGCAGAAGATCGAACACCTCGTCGTCGTTCCAGGATGGGGAGCGGAACTCGGTGACGAAGCGCACTTCCTCGGGCAGCAGGGGGAGGAAGTCACGTAGGTTATCCTCGAAGCGCCTGGTGAAGGAGCGTGGGAACTGTATGACCACCGGTCCCAGCTTCTCCCCCAGATTCCTCATCTGGTCCAGGAAGATGGCGAGCCGGTCTGCCGTCCCCTTGAGCCGCTGGTCATGGGTGATCTCCTGTGGCATCTTGCAGGCGAAAACGAAGTTCGATGGCGTTCGCTGGGCCCATGACCGCACCGTGGAAGTAGAGGGTATGGCGTAGAAGGTGCTATTTATCTCCGCGGAGTCGAAGACGCGTGCGTAGAAGGGTAGGAACTGGTTCGCGGAGAAGTGGGGCGGGTAGAAAGTGCCTTTCCAGTCCTTGGGGCTGAACCCCTGAACGCCGAGGCGAATCGTGGTGGCTGTGGGCTCCATGATTGATGATCGCCTCTCTCAATCCCCAGTGCCAGGCGGTTGTACGAACAGGAGGCCTGGCTCGGCCTCCACGAGGTGAGATGGGGTCGCACCAAAGAGGCCAGTTGCTCGGCGTCTTCGACGGGGAAGGGCTTGGCGATGTGCATCCCGAAGGGAATGGATTTGCCTCAGGAGGTTTCCGCCAGATGCTGCCGACGCTGTGTGGACCTTCACCTTGGTCCAATCGCCTCAGCCGACCGCAGCACCCGACGGAAACACTCCTGGTCTTGGTGGCTCAGGAACTCTTCTTGATGAATCTCGTCATCTTCGTGCCGCAGACCGCACAGGTCCCCTGAACGGCATGGCGGCCGTTCTTGAGCACGACTTCCTTGGGATTGCTTATCTCCCTCTTCATCTTCTCCTTGACGCAGTAGCCTTCCATTGTTCTCGTTCTCCTTTCCGTTTATTGCCTGCGGACCACATACTCTCTTTTCTATGCACGGTCACGGGCGGGGCGGGAGGATGCTCGCCACGGCTTGATTGATCTTCCCCTCGCCTAGTCCCGGAACCAACTGCCCGTGCGCTGGCGGTGATGTGCTCGAAGTTCTTCCCGACTACGCTAGGTGGCAGGGCCATGGGCCCTACGAGCGTCCTAGGGTAGTATAGCACAGTCAAAGCTTCGCTGCAAATGCAGCAGGGGTGGCACTTGCGATATAGATGGGCAAAGAGTGCTGACCACCCTCGGACGCGTATGCAGCTTGGATGGGCAAGTTCGCGCCCCTTTGGAGCGGCGTGCCAGTGATGCTAGGAGGACCGCTTAGCGCACGCAGAACGGTCCTGGAGTCAAGGCAGCTGTCCCCCCCTCATGGCTTGCTGGCTACCCCAGTCTCCCAATCCTTGGGCATGATGGAAGCGGAGTCCAGCTTCGCGCCTTTGAGATGGGCACCTGACAGGTCGGCCTTCTTGAGATTGGCGCCCAGGAGGTTCGCGCCCTCGAGTCTGGCCTCTGCAAGGCTGACCGCTTTGAGGTTGGCCCCTTCGAGGTTGGCCCTTTCCAGACTCGCCGCCTTCATGTTGGCTTTCTTGAGCTCCGCCCCCTGGAGCTGGGCCTCTCGGAGATCGGCCCATTCCAGGTTTGTACCTTCGAGCACCGAGTCGCGCAGATCGGTTCGTCGTAGGCTGGCCCCGGCCAGGTTGCTGTATGTGAGTACCGCCGACCGAATGGTTGCACCCTCTAGGTTGGCCCCTTCCAGCGCCGTTTTCGTCAGGTTGGCTCCTGTCAGGTTTGCCCGCCTGAGATCCGCGCCGATGAGGTTGGCCTCCTCGAGGTTCGAGTTGGAGAGGTCTGCGTCGCTGAGGGTCGCGCGCTGGAGGTCTGCCTTGGCGAGGTATACCCCGGCCAGGTCCTGCTCAGCCAGGTCACAGCCCCGCAGGCTCTCTCTGGTGTTGCCGTAAGCCAGTGCACGCGCGTAGTGCTCACGCCTGATGCGCTCCCGCTCCTGTCCCTTGGCGAACTCGCGGCCCTCCGCTTCTCTACGCCGGGCGAGCCAGTGCCGGAAGTACGTGACCAGAGCGCCGCTGACGGCGCCTGTTGCGAAGCCGATGATGACCGGCGTCCATTGAATGTCCATCTACTGCACCTAGCCAGGGAGCTCACGGATGGAGTAGTCTCGCCACAGCTATTCTACGCCCTCTGGCCAGGAGTCTGCAACTCGGTCTGCGGAAGAAGGGCGTGGTGGACTGCTAGGTGACCAAATGGTCAGGCACAGGGAGAGCCGGGGAGTCGCGTCCCGTTGACCTCGGGACGAGGCTGGGCACACCCAGCCAAATCTGAGAGCATTGCGCAGGGGGAGTTCACCGGTGCAGGCGTCCAGGGCCGGATATGGGGTGGAGGTGCATGACTATTGCGGCACCAGCATGACCTTCACCATCTCGGGTCAGATGCATACGGTGGAGGCCAACCCCTATCGCCGCATCGAGTTGCCACATGGTGAGTACACCTACACCGCCAGTCTTGGTCTGGGCCGCTACGGGGACATCACAGGGAGCGTCACCGTGCAGCCAAGTGTCGTCTCACAACTGCCGGTCAGTGCCGATGTCTAGTGATGCGGCAATGTGCGGTATGATAGCGACCAGGGTGGCTTCTCATGGGCAGTCGCGTGCCATGAGGTAGTGGCATCGCTACCTTGGGCGCGACTTGCCCAGCGCCCGCGCCATGGCCGAGATGTGCTCGGGTGTGGAACCGCAGCATGCGCCGATGACGGTCACTCCCGCTTGTGCGAAGCGAAGGGCGTGGTCGGCCATGAGTTCGGGCGTCGCATTGTACTCCGTGCGACCTTCAACCAGGCGCGGGACCCCGGCGTTAGGCTTGGCCACCAGCACGGCATCGGGGACGGCTTCCTTCATCTGCGCCAATACCTGCTCCACCTCTTGGGGACCTGTGCCGCAGTTGGCTCCCATGGCGGCTACGCCCCAGCCGCTGAGCGTTTCTGCGGCCTCCTTGGGGCTGACCCCCATCAGCGTGTGCAGCTTCTGCTGGAAGGTCATGGTGCAGAGGAGGGGCAGATTGGTGTTCTCGCGCGCGGCCTGGACCGCCGCTTCCACCTCTTGGAGATCGGACATGGTCTCGATGACGAGAAGATCCGCACCGCCGTCGGCCAACCCTCTGGCCTGCTCACCGAAGGTGTCTCTGGCGTCCTCCGGATTGAGAGTGCCCAGAGGGGCGAAGAACTCCCCAGTGGGGCCAATGGAGCCAGCCACGAATGAGGC
>Ga0307378_10013450_pt1 | contig 10353 bp, 11 predicted proteins | sample UN1MG_FD_202238 | JGI IMG/M metagenome (GOLD analysis project Ga0307378, IMG submission 202238) | Soil microbial communities from Risofladan, Vaasa, Finland - UN-1 | ecosystem: Environmental > Terrestrial > Soil > Coastal area > Acid sulfate soil | place: Finland: Risofladan, Vaasa | collected...
TGACCCCGCGTCGGTAGAGCTCCTGCCCGACCAGGGCAAGGCCAATGACCCGCCAGAACGGATGTCCCAGGATCAGCCCTTGCCGCAGAGCACTGCGCCGGAGGTAGACGCTCTGGCCCACGATCATCATGGCGATCGGCCGGAGGAACGGGTTGCCTCCGATGATCCCGCGCTTGACGATCTGGGACCGGAGGACGACCTTCGGTCGCAGTGCGTACGGAAGCAGCGACATCAGACTCGGCGGATCTCGACGACGGCGCTGCGTCGCTTGCCCGAGCGCTTGCCGAGCAGGAAGAAGATCAGGAGCAGCACGACGCCACCGGCGGCGGCTGTCGTGGCGATTGTCGACTTCTTGTCGTCGACCTTGCCCTGCACGTCACCCTGGAGCGCTTTCAACTTGTTCTCGATGTCCTGTGGGGTGATCTTGGGTGTCGACTCGGTCGTGGTGTTCTTGGCCATGACACAGGCTCCTTACTTCGGTTCCTTGTGGAGGGTTACCTTCTTGATCCGCTTCAGCGTGAGCGCCAGCGCGACCCCGGCGACGACCAGGACGATGAGGTACGACACCCACGAGAGGCTGCCTGTCGCTGACCGTTCCCATTCGGATTGCAGCAGGCGCAGCAGCCCCACCAGGAGCAGCACGAGTCCGAGTCCGAGTGCGGCCGCTGCAGCGAATCCGTACCCGAGCCAGTTGCCGGCCCCCTTCAGGGGACCAAGGGTCTCCTGCTTCGCATATTCCTTGACGTAGTCGATGATGTCGCCAACCGACGCTGCCTCCTCGGCCTGCTTCGCCTTCTCCGCCTGTCGGGCGAGACGCTGTTCGAGATCGCTGGTGTCTGACACGGTCATCGTTTCTATCACGAAAGGCGGAACTTCAACATGGCCTCGACGTCATCGAGGATCTCGTCGAGGAGATCGAGGCGTCGAGCGGGACCAGGCGCGGCGAGGAGACGAAATCGGTCTGCCGGCCCGATCGGCGCCAGCGTGGCCAAGTGGTACGTTGCCAACAGCGGGTCGTGCGAGATGTCGTCGTCTCCCGAATCCACTGGCATTCCGCCGAGATCGCCCGTGCCCAGCTCGTCACCCAAGCGCTCCGCAACCTGATTCGCGAGCCCTCGCGCGGCGCTCACTCGTGCGTGCGAAGCAGCGACGTCGACGGCGAGACCTGGCGGATCGGGATCCTCGTCGGGCCAGTCGTCGACATCCGCGACCGGATATGGGTCATCGGGCAGCCATGCATTCACTCGGATGCGACGCGTGCCGACGGCGATCAGGGCGTATCTGTTCGGGTCGATGGCTTCGACCTGCAGCATCTGCGCCACGGTTCCCACCATCACCCGATCGTCTCCTCCGCCGGTCTCCCAACCGTGTGAAATCAGTACTTGACCGAATTCGGGTTCGCCATCGGAGCGCAGACAATCGCGAATCATGTCGCGATAGCGCGGCTCGAAGACGTGGAGCGGAAGGATCCCACCCGGCAGGAGGACCGATCCGAGTGGGAACATCGCCATGACCGCCATGGTCAGCGAGGTCCCAGCGTCGTCAGGTCGGGCCCTGCCGGGTACGCAGCAAGGCGCTCTGCCAGCGCCGACCAGAATCCGAGATATCTATCGAGGGTGACATAGCCCTGACCGTTCAGTACCAGAGCGAACTCGAGCAGGTCGCCGTTCGGAGCATCGAGGTACCCGGCAAGCGCCTTCACTTCCGGAGGATCCGCGTCGGTGGGGGGATTGCTCAACGTCCCGGTCTTACCGACCAGGCGGCCTTCGACCGGACTGCCGACGAAGTCATCGATCAGCGTCCCGGTGCGACCGGCGATCGGCAGACCTTCGACTGCGGGGGTGTCGGCCAGGTGTGCCAGTACGGCCACCAGAGCGTCACACGTCAGCCGGTTGTTCGCGCTGAGACCGGAGCCGTCGGCAAGCTCGATGTTGTCCATCGGCACTCCCCACGAGCGGGCTGTGGTGTCGAGCACCTGCAGACCAGCCGCGGTCGTTCCCTCCGATGCACCGGCGACGCCGATTTCCTTGACGAGCATCTCGGCAGTGTCGTTGTCGCTCCTCGTGAGCATGTCGGCGACGATCGCGGTCAGTGGCTGCGATGCAACGGTTGCAATCACCGGCGTGCCGGGTTCGAGGACGCCCGACTCCCAGCCGTTGGACACCGAGATACCGCGGTCACGCAGCAGTCGGGCGAACTCGCGTGCCGCGGCCTCACCCGGATCGCGTTGGCGTCCCGAGCGGCCAGCGGTCTGGCCGTCGTTGACCACGAGTCCGCCGATCGGACCCGCATCGACGAAGGCCACCCCGGTGCCCCATGTCGGGTTTGCATACTGGTTGTCGTAACGAGTGGCGTCGCCGACGATCGAACCGCGAACGCTGGTGATCCCGGCCGCCGCCACGGCGTCTGCGAGCGCATCGAGCGACGTCGCCGCCGAAGGATCCGGCGCGTCTTCGTCGGCAGCGAAGTCACCGGTCGTGAGGAGAGGGTCGCCGCCGCCGACGAGGTAGAGGTCGCCCTCGATGACGCCCTCGATCGCAGGCGCCGCCGCCACCGAGGTGGCGAACCGATGGTCGGTGCCGAGGATCTCCGTGGCGGCACCAGCGATCAACAGCTTGTTCGTGCTCGCCGGGATGACACCGACGTTGCCGTTCCGGGTCGTCACGGCTCGCCCATTGACCGACACCGCGAGACAGGAACGTTCATCGACGAAGACCGCCAGTTCTTCCATGGCTGCGGCCAGCTCGTTGTCGGCACCGAGACGTGCCAGCGTGACGGGGACCCGCCGAGCGGCGACGATCGACGTCGTCAACGCGGGATTCGGCTCTACGTTGACGACGACCCCGGTCGGCTCGGTCGGCTCGTCGCTCTTCGCGGCCTCGTGCTCGTCCGCCTGTGTATCGCTCCACACGAGGAGTGCGGTGAGCGCAGCGACGGGCACGAGCGCCATCACGACGAGCGCGACAAGCGGTGCAAGCCGGTAGCGAACCGGCACGTCAGCGACGGGCGGTTGCTCAGCGGACAGCGAACCGTCGGGGCCAGTCATCGCGGTCCGACCTCCGTCGGTGATGCGCCTGCCGGATAGGTGTCGAGGGAATCGGCAAGCGCCTCCCAGACGGGCCGATACTCGCTCTGGTCGGAAATCGTCGGACCGTTGAGGATCAGCACGTACTCGACCGCGCTCCCGCCTTCGACCGGCAAGAAACCCGCCAGTGCCTTCACCGCCGGAGGGTCGACGTTGAACGGCGGGTTGTTCAGCGTGCCGGTCTTGCCGCGCAGCCGACCGGCGACCGGGTGATCGACGAACGCTGTTGCCAACGTGCCGGTCTGGCCCGCCACGGGCAGTCCCTGCCCGACTGGGGAGTCGAAACCGGAGCGTTGGAGCACGGTGAGCACCGCATCGCAGGTGAGGCGATTGTCGAGACTCAGACCCGAACCGTCGACCAGCACGATCGGGGCGACGTCGACTCCCCACTCGATCAGCTGCTCGCGCACGACGGCCAGGCCTGCCTCTCGGGTACCTGCCGCCGACACGCTGAATCCGAGTTCCTTGACCAGCATTTCGGCAGTGTTGTTGTCGCTGTTGCCCAGCATCTCGGCGATCATGTCCGACATCGGTGCCGAATCGATTGACGCGACCGCCACTGCATCGACCGGCGCCGATCCGGTGGAGGCCGCTCCACCGAACTCGACCCCTCTCGCTTCGAGGAGTTGGGTGAACTCACGAGCGGCAGCCTCGTTGGGGTCGCTGCCGCGCAGCGGGTCACCGAGCACTCGTGAGTCGTTCGCCATCAGCGCGTCGTATGGCCCACCCTCCAGTCCGGCGACGCCGTCACCCCATCCGGGAGCGAAATACTCGTCGTCGTATCGGCTGCCGTCGCCGACGACGGAACCGGTGACCGTGGTGATCCCGGCAGCGGCGACAGCGTCAGCCAACGTGTCCAGCGAGGTCGGCGACGTCACGGGGTTCAGTTCGAGGTTCGATACCGCGTACCAGTCGGACGACAGCAGTGGATCGCCGCCACCAACCAGGAAGAGATCGCCGTCGATCAGGCCAGCCTGGGGCGCCGACGTTGCGACCACGTTGGTGGTGTAGCGGAAGTCTGCGCCGAGCTGATCCAGCGCCGCCGCCGCGACAGGGATCTTCTGGTTGCTCGCGGGAATCACGGCCAGGTCAGCGTTGCGTTCGCCGATCAACTGACCATCGACGGAGACCGCACCGCAGGATCGGTCGTTCAACGACGCCAGGAACGGGCTGACCTCAGCGGCGAATGCATCGCTGTTGACCTCGCGCGAGATGAGCGTCGGCACGCGCCGGAACGACGTCACCGTCGTGGACAATGCAGGCGTCGGCGTCGGAGCGACGGTGCCGACCTCGACCGGCGGGGCAGCCTCGTTGCCGTCGTCCTGGTTCGCCGACCAGGAACGCACTGCGAGCAACGCAATGACCGGAAGCACCGCCACCGCGCCCAGGACGACCCATGGGCCTGGCCCGCGACCCTGGCCTCGACGCCGCTCTGGCGGCCGTCCGTCGCTCACCGTCGATGCGCCTCGAGGTACTTCGCGTAGCGGACGAGATGACCGAGCGCGGTCACGGCCTGTCCGCCGCTCGGATAGCACAGTCGACCGAGACGGCGCACCGTGGCCGGCCCGGCATTCTCGGGGTCGGCCACGGCCAGTTCGGTGGCGACGAGGATCGGCTTGCCGGTCGCCACACTCAACTCGTGTGCGGCCTCGGCGAACCGTACGTCTTGTCGCTGGTGGTAGGCAACGATTCGTTCCAACCCGTGATCGGGGTAGAAGCGCCCCTCCTGCATCATTCGCGCCTGGTTGCTCTGGATCCCGATGCCGAGGTAGATCACGGCGTCGACGTCGGGGTGCTCTGCGATCAATCCCATCACCTCGGGGATCGTGTCGCGCACTTCGCCACCCGCACAGTCGACCGGGTTGTTGCGGCTCCAACGAGGCGGCAGCTTGGAGTCGATGGCCGCTTGGAGGTCGTCGGGCAGGTCCATCAGCACGATGTCGGGATCGCGCGTGATCGCGTCGGCAGTGACGACGCCCCAGCCTCCCGCCGTGGTGAGCACAATGGTGTTCGGACCGTTCGGTAGAGGTTGTGTCGCGAACGTCGCCGCCGCTTCGAATGCCTCGGTCACCGTAGCCGCGCGTGTCACTCCGGCGGCCCGACACTCGCCGTCGAAGATCTTGTCGTTCGCGGCAAGCGCACCGGTGTGACTCGCTGCAGCTTGTGCGCCGCCCTCGGTGGCACCGCCCTTGACCAGCACGAGCGGTTTGCGAGCGGCGGCGCCCGCCAGACGGTCCATCAAGCCGCGACCGTCGACGATGCCTTCCACGTACGCAAGTCCGACCGACGTTTTGGGATCGTCGGCGTACCAGTCGAGGTAGTCGGCAACGGTCACAGCAGCAGCATTGCCCGCCGAGACCGCGCGGCTGATCCCGACGCCGCTCGCCCGAGACATGTTCAAGAAGCTCGACACGAAGTTGCCGCTCTGACTCGCCACCCCGATCCCACCGGCCGGCGGGAACGGTGCCACGATCTGCGCGCACAGGTTGGCAGGCGTGCTCACGACGCCTTGCCCGTTCGGACCGGCGAGCAGGATGCCGAGCTCGTCGGCCAGTGCGACCAGTTCGTCTTCGGCCTGCTGACCCGCTTCGCCGGCCTCGCCATAGCCCGCGGAGGTCAGGAACGCCGCTCGGACACCCTTGTCCGCGCAGGCTCGGAGCAGTTCGGGGTTCGCCCCTGCGGGCGTGCAGACGAAGACGAGGTCGATGGCATCGTCGGGCAGGTCTGCGATGTCGGCGACCGTCGTGATGCCGAGCACTTCTTCACCCTTGAGGTTGGTGCCGTACACGCCGCCCGAGTACCCACTGGCGAGCAGGTTGTGGAGCGACACGAATCCGAACTTTCCGGGGTACGTCGACGCGCCGGTGACCAGCACGCCTTTGGGGTCGAAGAGCGCACGGAACTGCTCGTCGGTCGGGCGTTGGCGTCCTCGGGTTCGCGCCGAGTCGAGGTGGACGCCGAGTTCGACCAGACCGTCGACCGCGACGACGGAGCCGTCAGGCTGCACGATCAGCGGGTTGATGTCGACGCTTGCGACATCGTTGCGCTCAGCAGCCAGGCAACCGAGCCCGACGATCACATCGACGAGTTGGTCGCGATCGACCTCGGCCTCGCCGCGGAACGCGTCGAGCAGCTTCTGAGTTGCGAGGTCGTCGATCATTTCGGATGCCGTGATCTCGTCGACGGGCGCGGGGCGGAACACGACGTCTGCAACCGCTTCGGCGAGGATGCCGCCGACTCCGAGCATGACCGTCGGCCCGAACTGAGGATCGCGGACCACGCCGGCGATCAACTCCCGGTTCCCGGAGATCATCGGTGCCACCAGGACGGTGACGTCACCATCGTCGGGCGTCGCTGCGGCGAGCAGTTCGGCGGCGGCGGCCTCGACCGCTGCGCGGTCGCCGAGGCGAAGTTTCACCAGCCCCCGCTCGGTCTTGTGGGCGATCGCGTCGCCGTTCAGCTTGGCGACGACGGGGTAACCGAGTTCGTCGGCAGCCGTTGCCGCCTCGAGGGCGGTGGTGACGACGCGTTCGGCGGCGATCGGGACGCCGTACTCGGCGAGCAACGCCTTGGAATCGCGCTCGGACAACGTTGTGCGCGCGCCGGAACCATCGGGAGTCGTCTGTGGGGTCGCCATGCGGCCACCACGGTACCTCTGGCCGCCGGTCCCAGTGCGGTCACCCGCCCCGCCGTCGCCCCCACCGGCGATGAGCCAACCCGCCGCATCCGGTCACTTCGCTCATCGCCGCGAGCAGGTCCCCACCGGCGATGAGCCAACCCGCCGCATCCGGTCACTTCGCTCATCGCCGCGAGCAGGTCGGAGTGGTTCAGGTCGGAGTGGTCGTCGACACGTTGTAGGTCAGCACACTGCGGGCGATCAGCCGTCCGCTGGCCGCGCCGAGCGCCTCGCTCTCGCAGAACACGACGCTGCGACCCCGTTTCGTCACCCAACCTTCGGCGACGACATCTTCGTCGCGGACCGCACCGATGTACTGGACGTGCAGATCGACGGTCGAGTAGCGATCATCCCGACTCAGCACCGAACCCACTGCAGGGACCAGCACCGCGTCCATCAGCGACGCAATCGCTCCGCCGTGCACGACCCCACCCGGTTGGAGTAACTCGGGCTTGAACGGCAACCGCATCCGGCAGTAGTCGATCCTGACCTCTTCGACCTCCAAGCCGAGCAGCATGGGGTAGTACACGGTGTCGGATCTGCCGTACTTCGCCCACCGCGCTGCAGGTTCGTCGGGAAGGGGGTCGTACTGGTCGGCGCGGCCGGTCACGACGCGATCATGATGGCAACAACGCCGCTTGGAAGAACTCGATGATGTGTTCGCTGCGTCGGTCGAGAGCCGCCGGCGCGAGCGGAGGCTCGTCGAGCAACCCTTCGAGGAAGGGCGCGTCGGAGAAGTAGCTGAGCAGCGCGCCATAGCCGGTCAGCAGCAGCTGTTCCGGGTTCTGGTAGCGGAACACCCCGGCGCTCATCTCGCGACCGAGATAATCGGCGGCCTGGTCGAACATCGGCCGGAGCACAGCAGCGAGGTCGATGCCGAGATGCGAACCTCCGTCGATTGCTTCGCGACGCATCAGCGTTACGTAGCTCGGGTTGTCGGCGAAGTACCCGAACCCGGCCCGGAGCACCTGTTCCACCTTTGGCCACCCGGTGGCCGTCGACTCGATTGCACCAGCGAGGCGGGCGAACCAGTCGGAGAGGAGGCGCTCGAAGACCTCGCCGTAGAGCGCTTCTTTCGATGCGAAGTGGTGCAGCAGGCTCGGACGTCGGATCCCGACCTCGGCGGCAATGTCGTTGAGCGATGTCCCGCTGTAGCCCGCATGGGCAAAACACGAAAGCGCCGCATCGAGGATCTGGTCACGCGTGGACCGGCCCTCGATGGGCGCTTCGTTGAGGTCTTCGTTCGATTCGACAGCAACGCCAGCGTCCGACATGTTGTCGGCGAACGCTACAGGCCGATCCGGCAGCCGTGATCAGGACGGCGGGTAGACGCCCATCTGCTTGGCCTTGTCGGTCTGCCAGAAGATGTCGGCGATCTCGTCGATGTAGGCCACGAGCTGCTCGCCGGCGGCGGGATCCATGGTCTTCTTTGCCTCGCCGGCCTGGTGGATCGCCTTCCAGAACAGCTCGTGAAGCTGCGGGAATGCCGCGAAGTGGTCGGGTGCGAAGAAGTCGGCCCACAGCACCATCAGGTGATGCTTGGTCTCCTCGGCGCGCTCCTCCTTGATCGAGATGCAGCGGGCACGGAAGACCTCGTCATCGGATTCGGCGTACTTCTTGGCCGTCTTCACGACGGAGAGCGCCTCGATCTTGGCCTGGGCCGGGTCGTACACCCCGCAGTACAGGTCGCAGTGGGCGTGGGCGACGGTGGCCGATGCGAACAACTTGGCGAACATGGTGAACTCCTCAGTGCTGAGTGGTGGGGTGTGCAGTGTCGACGATTCCCGGGGGACGTCGAATCGAAACATACACTCCGCCGCGGTGATCATGCCCATGCCACGTCGCTTCATGGTGGAGGATCGTTCGATGGAACCTGCCCTCGTGGCCGGGCAAGGCCTGTTGGCGATACGTAGCGTCAGGGCACGCGTCGGCCAGCTGCGTTGCCTCGAGCATCCCGAACGATCGGGATTCTGGCTGGTGAAGCGCGTCTCAGCCGTCCATGCCGACGGCACCATGTCGGTGCTGTCCGACAACGCTGGTGCGACGATGGCCGATTCCCGCTCGTTCGGACCGGTCGCCGTCGACGGTTCGTACCGGGTCCTGGTCCGAGTGCCCCGTCGTCTGATGTGAATTCCCTCCCTGCGAGCTGCAGTACTGTCGCGGCTTCACGAACGAACGGGGGTCGATCATGGGAATCCGACGGGTGGTCACGGGCCACGATTCTGCCGGAAAGGCGGTCTTTGCCAGCGACGAGACGGTCGAGCCGGTCACGGTCGACCTGCTTCCGCAGGCGGAGTTCTTCCAGCTCTGGGGAGCAGACGGTCCGCTTCGATTTCCGGATGGTGGCGAGCAACCCTCCTCGCCGTCGTACTTCCCGCCGGTCGGTGGTTTTCGTTTCGGACTGTTCAGCGTTGCGCCGGATGCCGTGACGCTGGTCGATGACCTCGATTTCGACGCGGCCCTCGCCGAGTTCGGTGAAAAGTTGCCGGGACTCGGCGAATACCTCGAGCCAGATCACCCGGGGATGCACACGACGGCAACGATCGACTACGAGTTCGTCGTCTCGGGTCGGTGCATCCTCGAACTCGACGACGGGGCGACCCGAGAGCTGGGCCCGGGCGACACCGTGGTGCAGAACGGGACCCGGCATGCGTGGCGGAACCCGTACGACGTCCCCTGCCTCATGGTCGTGGTGCTCGTCGGTGCTCACCACGACCGAATCGACTCGCCCGCCGGCTGACGGCCCGAGCGCGCTCAGCGGGTCGCGTAGACCGCTGTCTCGAACTCGGTGAACAGTTCGAGACTGCGGTGATCGACAAACGGCAGGATCTGGGTCAGGTAGGCCCCACCAATTCCGGTGGAACGATCGATCCAGAAGTAGCTGTTGGCCAGACCCGCCCACATCAGACCTCCAGCAGCGCGACCGGTGGCAACCCGGTCGTCGTTGATCTGGAATGACATTCCCCACGACTTCGGTTGCCCGGGGAAGAACTCAGCGTCGTTCGTCAACTGCGGCATCGCCGACACCATCGGCTCGACACGAAGACTGCCCAGCTGGTTCGTCACCATCTGCCCGACGGTGTCGGTTGCGAGCACGCGCTCGCCATCGAGTTCACCGTCGTTGAGAATCATCCTGATGAACCGGCCGTAGTCCCCCATCGTGCCGAAGAGCCCAGCACCGCCGCCGTGGCGCACGTCCGGCTCAGGCCCGGGCATCGGGAAGGCCATCAGCGAACCGTCGGGCAGCCGAACGTGCATCGACGCAGCACGTTCACGCATCGACGACGTCGGGACGTACGCGGTGTCGGTCATCGCCAACGGTCCGGTGAGGTGTTCGGCGAAGTAGTCACCGAGTTTCATGCCCGACACCGTCTCGATCATGACGCCGACCCAGTCGAGATCGATCCCATACTCCCATCGAGTCCCAGGGTCGGCGACCAGCGGCGCTGCGAGCATCCCGACACCCTTGGCTTCAAGTCCGGGGGTCCCGGTGACCTCGTGCCATCTGACGAGATCGGCGTTGAACAACTCGTAACCGAATCCGCTGGTGTGCGTCAAGAGTTGACGCAGCGTCAAAGCTGAGGCGGCCGGA
>Ga0307378_10013453_pt1 | contig 10350 bp, 8 predicted proteins | sample UN1MG_FD_202238 | JGI IMG/M metagenome (GOLD analysis project Ga0307378, IMG submission 202238) | Soil microbial communities from Risofladan, Vaasa, Finland - UN-1 | ecosystem: Environmental > Terrestrial > Soil > Coastal area > Acid sulfate soil | place: Finland: Risofladan, Vaasa | collected...
ATACCGGGCTGGACGCGGGGCAGTGGCCCATGATTGTCGGCGACCAAAACGGCAACTACGAGTGCGGCGAGCTCTGGGACATTGACGGCGACGGCAGGAAACTTGAGATTCTGGCCGACACCAAGGATACAAAGTGGTACGAGTCGGGTATCGGAGGAGACGGCAAGCGAGGTTTGATAAAGCACGTTGTTTCGACGAACGAAAGGCCGTTTGGCGGGGGAGTCGGCGATGTAAATGGCGATGGCCGGCCTGATATTCTCAGGCCCGATGCCTGGTACGAAGCGCCGCTCGATCCTCGCAAGGGGCAATGGAAGGAGCATCCTCTGGCGGTCGGCAGCCTTACGGAGGGCCAGGCGGACCATACGCCCCAGATATGGGTGTACGATGTGGACGCCGATGGGCGGAACGATATCATCACCAGCTCAGCGCACGGCCACGGAATCTTCTGGTACAAACAGGCCGGAAACGGCGAGCAGATGTCCTGGTCGCAACACGTTATCGACAAGTCCTGGTCTCAGGCGCATAGTATCACGCTGGCCGACCTGGATAAGGACGGCGATCTCGATCTGGTCACGGGAAAGCGGTTCTTCGCCCACAATGGCAACGATCCCGATGCTCGCGCGCCTCTCGGCGTTTACTGGTATGAGCTCAAGCGCGGCGCTGCGATTGAATGGGAAAAGCATATTATTTCTTACGACGAGGGCATTGGCTCGGGACTGAGTATCCCTGTCGTCGATCTGGATGGGGACGGGGACCTCGATATCGTCGTGACCGGCAAGTGGGGTGGCCCGGTGTATTTCGAGAACACCGCCGGGTCGAATTGACAACTGAAGGGGGACATGGTGACGGCATCAGCGAAGGCATGGATTGCCGCGTTGTTTGCGGCTTTGTGTTTGGCTTCTGTTCCGTCCGGTGCAGCCGCTGAGCAAATCGACAAGGCGGATATCGACCAGAAACTGTCGGCGATAGTGAGCTACGAGCGGGGGACGGACCGGCAGCCTCTTATCGCGGTCGAATCGCTCATCCGCGACTCACAGAATCGGCCCGAGCAGCGCAAGTACATCGAGCGCCGATTGGCCGATTTGCTCGGTGACGCGACTCTCGAAGGCCAGTCCTTCATCTGCAAACAGCTTTGGTTTATCGGCACCGCCGATTCGGTGCCGGCCGTCGCAAAACTGCTGCTCGATGAGAAAACGGCTGATATGGCCTGCTATGCCATCGGGCAGAATCCGAGCCCACAGGCGTCAGAAGCCCTGCGAGAGGCGTTGAACAAAACGACGCCGAACGTGCAGATGCGAATCATCAATTTGCTTGGGGATAGACGAGACACGCAGAGCGTTGAGGCGATCGGCCAGCTTGCATTCGCTGAGCAGCAGCAGGTCGCGGAAGGGGCCGTTGCGGCGTTGGGAAAGATCGGCGGCCCGCGGGCGCGGGAGATACTTGTCCGGGCCAGGGCCAAAGGCAACTCCGATCTGCGATTTGCGGCGACCGACGCGTACCTGCGATGCGCCGAAAATCTGGTCGCAGCGGGCGAATCGGAGCAGGCAACCGTCATCTACATGGAATTGGCAGCAGAGGGTGAATCTGCGATCTTCCGCAGCGCAGCGGTCAAGGGCCTTGCCGACGTGGGCGGTCCCGCTGCCGTGCCGGTGGTCGTTGCCGCTTTGCGAGACCAGAACCGCATGGTGCGGACTATGGCCAGAGGCTGCGTCCGGACGATGCAGGGTGAAGGTATTACCGAGATGTTTGCCGACGAGGTGCCGAAAGTCCCGGTGGATGAACGGGTGTTGTTGATCGGCGCCCTCGCGGACCGCGGCGATCCGGCGGCGTTGCCTATGATCATCACAGAGACCAAGAGCACGGATGCCCAGGTCAGAAAAGCAGCGTTGCAGGCCGTTGGAAAACTCGGGGACGCTTCCTTTGTCGACTTCCTCGTACAGGCTGTCGCTCAAGGCGGTAGTGACGATGAAAGAAACGCCGCTCTGGACGCTCTGACGCTGCTTCGGGCTGACGGCGTGAACGATGCAATCGTAAAGAACATGCAGAATTCGCAGGCGGATATTCGTTTGCAGTTGATCGAGGTTCTGTTCGATCGCGATGCCGTCGATGCGGTTCCCGCCTTGCTGGGGAAAGCGGCTGGCGCCGAGCCGACAGAGCGCAGGGCCGCGTTCAAGGCCTTGAGCAGGCTTGCCGGCGAGAAGGACCTGCCATCGCTGGTCGGGCTTCTCGTGAAAATGCAGGATGACGGCAGCCGCAGAGACGCCGAAAGAGCGGTGGTCGCCGTCTCCCGAAAGATCATCGATGAAAAAGAGCGAGCCAAGGTGGTTCTGGCTGCTCTGAGTGCGGAGGATCGCGTTTCTGTCCGATGTTCGCTGCTTCGAGTTCTTGGAGGCATCGCGAACGGCGGGGCGCTCGAAGCGTTGAGCAATGCCTTGAAAGACCAGGACCCTGCTGTGGAGGATGCGGCTGTTCGCGCGCTGGCCGCGTGGCCCGACGCGGCGGCGGCCGAAGTGCTCCTGGATATCTACGGCCGGACACAGAACAAAACGCATCGACTGCTGGCGCTGCGTGGTTTTGCCCGGCTGATGGCCATGCCCGCCGGAAATCGGCCCGTGGAGAGGATCCTGGATATGTGCCGCCGGGCGACGGCGCGCGCCTATGGCGACGAAGAGCAGAAACTTGTGCTTTCAGCGCTGGCGAACGTGGCCCACATCGAGACGCTCAGGATGGTCGAGCCGTTCGTGCGAAATGAGGCGGTCAGGGCGGAGGCGGCGACGGCTTGTATAAGAATCGCCGGCGAGATCTTCCAGACCCACCCCGTTCAGGCCAGAGCCGCGATGGACGACGTGCTGGCCGTCCTGCTGGACGAAAACTTGCGGAAACAGGCGGAAGGAATCATCCGCAAGATTGATTCGTCCGAAGCTGGCGTTCGCGAAATGCAAAGGTGAGCGTCCCGACGGAGGCCCGTCCACGAGGAAGCGGCCCAGGCATCGATTTTCCCCTTTGAATTCGGACGTGCATGCCGTATAATATACCAATGTCACGAGGGTATTGGTTAGGTGAAAGATGGAGCATGGCCATGCACAGACGAAGCGGATTCACACTGATAGAACTGCTGGTGGTGATTGCCATCATTGCGCTGCTGATGGGCATATTGATGCCCGCCCTGCAGCGGGCCAGGAAGCAGGCTCAGGGCGTTATGTGCAAGAGCAACTTGCGCCAGGTCGGTCTGGGGGCCAACTTGTATGCTGAGGAGTACGACCAGTTCGTCCCGCGCGGTCTGGCGGGGGGGACGGGCAAGGCCTGGTTTCAGCTTTTCATGCCCTTTCTCGCTCAGAAACCGGTCAACAATGACTACCGCACGGTGGATATCTACCGCTGCCCCGCCTATCCGGACAAAGAGCAGACGGTTTGCTATGTCGTGAATGGCTGGGACTTTAAGGATAGAAATGACATGCAGGGCTCGGAGATATTGAAGCCCTCCAAGCTCAGCGATTGCGCGCGCCGGGCCTATACGATTTACTTAGCCGACAATGAGGACGGCCCCTGGCGGCACATCATAAAGACCGCCGACGGCGATGGAAACAATCGTTGCGACGTGTGGACGCCGGGGCACCTGCCCTCCTTCGACAGTCAGGACGTCACCAGAGGCAGAAGGGTCGCGCGGCAGCGGCACAGAAAGGGCGCCCACTGCCTGTTCCTTGACTGGCACGTCGAATGGATGACCGCCGAAGACATCACCATCGACCTTTGGCGATTCGAGAAATAACGGATTGACTGCTCGCCAGCCCCCCCCCCGAAAACGGCAAGGAGGCTTTTCACGCCGGACTCCTTTACGCTCCTGCTCCAGTGTCCAGTGGATTTGCCATGAAGAAACTTGCAAAAGCCGCAGAGGTGGTTTCTAATGGACCACAAAACAGGGCTTTGTAACTAAAAGGAGATTATGACATGGCAAAGGTTCATATTGGAGTGAACACAGAGTACGTGCGGCACGCCGACAAGGGCTTCGAATGGGCGGTGGAGAAAGCGGCGCAATTGGGATATGAATACATCGAGCCGTGGGTGCATTTGGGCCGGGAGCTGATGAGCGAGGCGGGCTACTACATGACGGTTTCGATGCTGGACGATCCGTACCGCGTCAAGCGGGCGTGCGAGAAAGCGGGGATAAAGCTCTCCGGCCTGTCCTGCCATACCCCCCTGTGCAGGCCCGACATCAGCGGCAACTACCTCAAACAGGCGATTCGTTTCGCGGCCGAGTGTGGCGCCCCCGTGGTCAATACCGATGAAGGCCCGAAACCCCCCTGGACTACGGAAGCCGAAGACCACGTCCTGATGCGATACGTGCTGACCGAAGCGGCGGCTTTTGCCGAGCCCCGTGGAATCCTGATCGGTATAGAGCCGCACCAGCAGTACAGCAAGAGTCCCGAAGGCCTGGACAAAATCTACAATCTGGTCGATTCTCCCGCTATCGGCATCAACTTCGATACCGGCAATTCCTATCTGAGCGGCCACGATCCTGTTGAATGGCTCGACCGGGTCAAGGACAGGCTCGTCCACCTCCACGCCAAAGATATTTCGGTGCAGCAGTCCAAGGACGAGCGAGGCAAAGTCACCGGAACGCCCGCCGGCTGTGCGTGCGGCGATGGTGTGGTGGACTGGAAGAAAGTGGTCGAGATATGCAAGGCTGCCCCGCGAGACATTGTGCTGAGCGTAGAGTGCGGGACCATAGAGCAGGCCGAGAAGAGCATCAAGCATCTCAAGGCCCTGGTCTAAGACATAACAGAAGTTCAAACATGATCAAAGGTGGATCTTATGAGCAGATGCACGTCAAGAAGGCAGTTTCTGCGCACGGCGGCCCTTGGTGCGGCTTCGGCCGCACTAACAGCGGACTTGTCATTTGCGGGACCTGCGATGCAGAACCGGCGGTCTGATAGGCCGAACGTCGTCTTTGTTTTTGCCGACCAGTGGCGGGCGCAAGCGAGCGGCTATGTGGGCAACAAGGACGTAAGAACGCCGCACCTCGATGCTTTGGCGGCGCAGAGTGTGAATTTCACCAACGCCGTCTCCGGCTGCCCGGTTTGCAGCCCTTATCGTGCCAGCCTGATGACCGGGCAGTACTGGCTCACCCACGGGATATTCTATAACGACAAGCCTCTCGATCCCGATGCGGCCACCATAGCCAAGGTGTATCGCCAGGCAGGCTACAAGACCGCCTATATCGGCAAATGGCACATAGATGGCCATGGCAGAACCTCGTTTATCCCCAAAGAAAGAAGACAAGGCTTCGATTTCTGGAGGGTCTGCGAGTGCACGCACGATTATAATCACTCGCTCTATTACGCCGACACGCCCGAACAATTGTACTGGCCAGGCTACGATGCCATCGCCCAGACGCGCGAAGCGCAGAGCTACATTCGCGACCATGCGAACAAATCTCCATTCGCTCTTTTCATGTCGTGGGGACCGCCCCATGACCCCTACCAGACCGCGCCGGAGCAATACCGCAGCATGTATGCCGATCCCTCGAAGCTTGCTGTTCATCCGAACGTGCCTGAATTATTGCGAGAGAAGGCGCAGCAGGCAATGGCGGGCTACTACGCCCATATCGCCGCACTCGATGATTGTCTCGGCGATATTCTCAAGACGCTGGATGAAGGCGGCATCGCCGACAATACGGTTTTTGTTTTCACCTCCGATCATGGTGACATGCTGCACTCTCATGGCCAGACCAATAAGCAGAAACCTTGGGAGGAGTCGGTCCGCATCCCATTTCTGCTTCGCTATCCGGCGGCGTTGGGAAGGGTGGGTAAGACAATCGACATGCCGATCAATACGCCGGATATTATGCCGACGCTACTCGGCCTGAGCGGCCTTGAGATTCCCAAATCGGTTGAGGGCAGGGATTTTTCCGGGGTCGTCAAAGGAACGCAGCAGCCCGACAACGATGCTGCCTTGATTATGTGCCCGGTCCCGTTTCATCAGTGGAATTACAGCCGGGGAGGGCGGGAATATCGGGGCGTGCGCACGCGACGGTACACCTACGTGCGCGATCTCAAAGGACCCTGGCTGCTCTACGATAACCAGGCGGATCCGTATCAACTGAAGAACCTGATTGACGACCCTGGTCATACGCAGGTCCAGAAGGAACTGGAGGAAATTCTCTCCGCCAGGCTCAGGGAAACGCACGACGAATTTCGGCCCGGTCCGGAATATATGGCTAAGTGGAATTACCAGTGGGATGGAAAAGATGCAGCCCCGGCTACCGTTGAAAAAGCGGAGAAGGGAAACGATATATGAGAAGGTTCAAGATATTGGCTTGTGTGTTTGTCTTGCTTATTCTGACTATCTCGTGCGGGATGCCTGTGAAAGAACGCGTGCACATCACAACGGAGCAAAACGTCCTTTCGATTCGTGGAGGCGATGGTGTTTTGTCCTGCTATCGTTACGAAGATGTGCCTTTCAAGCCATGCGTGCAGCAGCTCTTTTCACCGGCCGGCGTCAACGTCTTGCGTGATTCTCCCGCCGACCACAAGCACCATCACGCACTGATGTTTGCCGTCGCCGCCGATGGCGTGAATTTCTGGGAAGAGCAGAAGGAGCCGGGCCAACAGGTCCACAGGCGGTTCGTCGAAGTCAAGACCGCCAGACGCGGGGGAATACCTTACGGAGGGTTTGTCGAACGCCTTGACTGGATGAATCCGAGAACTGAAGAGTTGCTGCTTGAAGAGTCCCGAAGAATCGAAGTGTCATCTGTGAAGGATTTTGACGTGACGGTCCTGAGCTGGCAATCCAGCCTGAGCGCGCCGGCGGCCAAAGAATCCGTCACGCTATCGGGTTCACATTACTTTGGTCTGGGTATGAGGTTTGTGCAGTCGATGGACGCAAACGGCCGGTTTCGCAATTCCGAGGGCGGGGCGGGTGAGGTAGTTCGGGGCGACGAGCGGGTCACCCCCGCGAAGTGGTGTGCCTATACGGCTCAGGCGGATGGCCATCTTGTCACTATTGCCATGTTCGGGCATCCCGACAATGTGCGAGGCCCGACGCTGTGGTTCACGATGACCAAGCCGTTTGCGTACCTGTCAGCCACATTGAATCTCTACAGGGAACCTTTGAAAATCGCGAGGGGTAACCCTCTATGCCTGCGTTACGCCGTGGGCGTCTGGGATGGCCAGGTTGAAGACAGCCAAATCGAGCAGGTGTATAGCTGGTGGGTGCAGAACAATTGAAACAGGGAACCCATTGAATCGAGGAGAAAGCCATGCTTGCTAACCAACAATCTCGCAATAACTCCGACGATGCTTTTACACGCAGGCAGTTCATTCGTGGTGCAAGTGCCGCCGCGGCAGTGACTCTTGCGGGTGTCTCGGCGACCGGCAGCGCTTGGGGAGCGAACGAACGTATCGGCGTCGGCTTCATAGGTTGCGGTGGACGGAGCAACGCACATCTGAAGGCGGTGCATTATCTCAAGAGCCAGGGTGCCAATGTGGACATCGTCGCGGCTTGCGATGCCTTCCGCCCACGAATGCAGAAAGTCGTGGAGGGCTACAAGGCCAAAGGGTATTCGGACTACCGCGAGCTGCTCGCAGATCCGAACGTCAATGTCGTCTGCATTGCTACGCCCGACCACCATCACGGCTATCAGGCTATCGACGCGATCCGAGCCGGCAAAGACGTCTATTGTGAAAAGCCCGTCACGCACTGGCGGCAGTTCGAGCTGACCAAGCGATTGGCTGCGGAAGTGCAGAAGAGTGACCGGGTCTTTCAGCTCGGAACGCAGGGAATGTATGACTCAGCATGGTGGCAGATGAGGAAGCTCATTCAGGACGGCTTGATCGGTCAGCCTGTTCACGCCGAATGCGGCTATTTCCGGGTCGGCGACTGGGGCGAGCGCGGGATGCGGATCGACGATCCCAATGCCAAGCCAGGCTCCGACTTGAACTGGGAGGCTTTTCTCGGCGATGCGCCAAAACGCCCCTTCGATGTCAGCCGGTATTTCCGCTGGCGGATGTACGAGGACTATGCGGGCGGCCCATCGACGGATTTGTTTCCGCACTCGCTGACCCCGGTGCTCTTCATGCTTGGTGTCGGCATGCCAGGTACGGTCGTGGCCACAGGCGGCATGTTCCGATATCAGGAGCGGGACATCCCTGATACTTTCAATACGCTCATCGACTACCCTGAGAAGATCACCGTAGCGGTCCTCGGTACGCAGGCGAACGATTATCCGGGCGCCGGCGGCCGCGGCTCCGGGGGCAGAATCCCCGTCATCCGTGGGTGGGAGGGCACTTTGACCATCGAAAAGGACGAGATTGTCTTTGTCCCGGCGCAAGGTTCCAAGAAGAAGCCGCAGCGTTTTGCCATCGAGCATGGGGAGGACTTCACCGGATACTGGCAAAAGTTCCTGGAGTGCTGTCGCTCGCGCGAGCGACAGACGCTCAGCACGATGGCCTTGGGGTACCGCGTTCAAACCGCATTGCAGATGGGGATGCTCGGGCTTCGCGCAGGCAAAACCGCGAGATTTGACCCGGACGCGGAGCGGATTCTGTTATAGAGAAAACTTAGAGCAAAGGAGTAAGTCATGAAGGTCAGAGCAAGAAGGGTGAAGATTGTTTTGTGCTTGTCATTGGTGATGGTCTTGGGCGTGGGCGGCTACGCTGCGAAGGAGTTGGTGAAATACGACGTGCACGACACGACGCGGCCGAACCCTCCTGTGATAACACCGCCGGCGCAGGTTGGCCAGCCGCCGTCGGATGCCATTGTACTTTTTGACGGCATGAACACTTCGGAGTGGGTAAGCGAAAAGGGCGGAGGCGAAGTAAAATGGATTGTCGAAAACGGGTACATGCAGGTTGCCCAGAAGGCAGGCGGCATTCGCACCAAGAGACCCTTCGGCAACTGCCAGTTGCATATCGAGTGGTGCACGCCCGAGGGTGTTGACCCGAAGATCACCGACCAGAAACGCTCGAACGGCGGCGTCATTCTTATGGACAGGTACGAGGTGCAGGTCCTCGATTCCTACACGGAGAACAACTACAAAGATAATAAGACTTACGCGGATGGGCAGGCCGCCGCGATTTATGGCCAGCATTCGCCGATGGTCAACGCGTGCCGCAAGCCGGGCCAGTGGCAGAGCTACGACATCAGTTTTATGCGTCCGCTATTTGACGAAAGCGGCAACCTGATTCGCAAAGGCAGAATCACCGTCTTGCACAATGGCGTCGTTGTCCATAACAATCTCGAAATCGAGGGCACCACGGCGCACAAGAAGAAAGCTGCCTATCAGCCTCACGAGGGCGGCGTGGGGTTCATTCACCTTCAGGACCACGGAAATCCTCTGAAGTTTCGCAACATCTGGGTACGGGAATTGCCCGAAGAGCCCTATCTGATCAAGTAGGATGAACACGTTGGGCTCGGCAGCCGGTACGAGGGTGATAACCGGACCCCTGGTCTAAGGACAACCTGTTCTACGGGCAGAAACTCGTTTTTTGCATCGCGGTCTGTGGCGAAGTCGCGGGGCCGAGCGAGCCGTTTTCCCAGTAGTAGTATCGGCGTCATGCGATGTCCTTGGTGGCGGCAGCTTGAGGTATTGTCGGAGGCTGGGCGCATTTTTTCTAATGGCGCGGCCGGGCATAGTCCGATATAATACTGGTATGAGGTGTTCTTGAGGGTGTTTCCGTGAGGAAGGCGTTCACGAAGGATGCTCGCACGCGGCAGTGGCCGGCCGGCAACTATACCGTTATGCTGCTGGCGACGGTGACGTTCGCGATTCAGATGGCCGGCGATCCGAGGCAGCAGTGTCTCAATGGGCTGATCCTGGATCACCTGTCTTTCCGGGCGCTGCTGGGGCACATGTGGCTTCACATGAGTGGCATCCACATTGTTGGGAACCTGCTGACGCTGTGGATATTTGGCCGGCACGTCAGTTTGAAAATCGGCAACGCGGCGTATCCGCTTGTCTATGTGGCGTTAGGCTTTGCCGCAGCGGCGGTCCACATGTTCTATGACGGCCGCCCGACAATCGGGGCAAGCGGCGCCATCATGGGCGTTCTGGGACTGCACGTTGTGCTGTGTTTCAGGCGTTTGAGCCCGGCCGGTCCCTGGCTGGTACTGATCTGGTTCCTGCTGAATCTGACGGCCGCCATCATCGGCAACTACCCGACGACATACGTCGCACACGTGGGGGGCTTTGTAGCCGGCATTCTGATGGCCAATGCGCTTATCGTGTTGAAGGTCGCCAAGTGCGACGAATCCGACCAGACGCTCGTGCGGATTCTCTGCCCTTCCTTGCTCGTTGGCCATCCAGCCGGGCAGGGGGAGTAATTTTCCATTGGCCGGGCGACAATTCTTGGC
>Ga0307378_10013455_pt1 | contig 10350 bp, 7 predicted proteins | sample UN1MG_FD_202238 | JGI IMG/M metagenome (GOLD analysis project Ga0307378, IMG submission 202238) | Soil microbial communities from Risofladan, Vaasa, Finland - UN-1 | ecosystem: Environmental > Terrestrial > Soil > Coastal area > Acid sulfate soil | place: Finland: Risofladan, Vaasa | collected...
CTACCGCGGCGTCTCCCGACCGGCGTGTCGCCCGCGAAGACCGAAGTGGAGCCCGGCCCTTGACACGCTGGGCCGAGCTCGTACACAATTGCTGGCACGATAGGCGTCGGTGACCAAGTCGAGGATGTCACCTCTCGCGCAAGGAGTAACGCCGATGCCCGCCGCCAGCCCAGTCACGCAGCCCACGTTCCGAAGGGCATTGTCAATCCCCGACATTCTGTGGTGGCTGCTTTTCTTCCTGTTGCTGCTCTTTGTCGTCCTGCCAGGCCTCTTCCGATCGCGGGGTGAGGCCAAGCGAGCCGTGTGCTCGGCCAACCTGCGCGGGATCGGCCAGGGCATGCACATCTACGCGAACGACTTCCACGAGTGGTTCCCGCACCACTACTATGAGCCGACGTACGTGACGGACACTGTCCCCGCGCAGCACGGAGTCCGCTGGGGCGGCACCATGGGTTCCAACGACTTCCTGCGTATCACCGAAGAAACCACCAGGACTAAGAGCCCAGACCGGAGCCACCCAAGTCGGTCGCTGTTCCTGCTCGTCATTGCGGGGATGAGCACGGCGGCAGAGTTCATCTGCCCCAAGTCCAGCGATAACGCGGATGATCTGCGGAACCGCGGCAGCGATTCGTATCGGGGGTACCAGGAGTCGGCCGCCCAGCCGGGCAGGACGCGCTTCGACTTCCGCGGGTATGACTACCTCAGCTACGGCTACCAGTTGCCGTACGCGCGCCGCGGCAAGCCGCGGGCGACACTGGACGTTCGCGTGCCCATCGCCGCCGACAAAGGGCCCTACTACGAATCCGCCGGCGAGGGACTAGCGGGCACCGGCACGATCCGCGACCGCCGCTCGCACGTGGACGCACCTCAGGCGTGGTCCAGCCAGAGTGCGGACGAAATCCGCCGCATCCCACCGCCCCAGTGGCGCCCCTATAACAGCCGCAACCACGGCAGTGGCGAAGGCCAGAACGTCCTGTTCGTTGACTCCCACGTGGAATTCCTCGAAAAGCCGATCGTGGGCGTCCACTACGACAACATCTACACGCTTCAGAATTCCTTCACCGACCCGCGCGCCGTGCTCATCGGGATGGTTCCCGACGCAGATCAGGCGTTCGGTCCTCTGACCAACACCGACTCGTTCATCGTCCCGTAGCGGCTCGCCGTTGGGAACTGGCGGTCGGCCCGCGATGGCGATGCAGATCAGACCGACTTCGCCATCCTGCTGTCCCACTGGCGCCGACGGCTAGTCCTCTGGTTTCTCGCCCTCAGGGGCCATCTTGACCAGCCGGGGCTGGAACTTGGCGACCTTGCGCACCAGCGAGGACTGGGCGTCCATGACCTCCTCGATGTTCTTATAAGCCAGTGGGGTCTCATCCAGGCCGGCGGTCATCAGGTGCACCCCGTGCTCGCGCAGGTAAGCCCGCATCTCGCTCCACTGCGTGGTGCTGCGGGCCTGTTTGCGGGACATGCGCCGCCCGGCCCCGTGCGAGGCGGAATCCAGCGAGCGCGGATCGCCAAGCCCCTCGACCAGATACCCCGGGGCGGTCATTGATCCGGGGATGTAACCGAACACGCCCGTTCCGGCCGGCGTCGCCCCCTTGCGGTGGACAATCACCTGGCGTCCGCCGTGTATCTCGCGCCAGGCGTAGTTATGGTGGTTCTCGATCTGGTAGACCAGGTCGGCTCCCACCGAGCGGACGATCCGCTCGTGGATAATCTGATGGCTGGCGGAGGCGTACCGACCCATCAGCTCCATCGCCGCCCAGTACTCCGCCCCGACCCCGTCGAGCGGCAGCCACGCCAGGTGGGAGAGTTCCCTTGGTAAGCCGCGGTGCAGGTCGCGGGCGACGCGGCTGAAGTACATGCAGATGCGGTTGCCCGCACCACGCGAACCACTGTGCGAAACGACGGCTAGGTAGCGACCCGGGTCGACGCCGAGTTCGTTTGGCCCGAACTCCACCTCGCCGAACTCGACGAAGTGGTTCCCTGACCCGCTGGTGGCGAGCTGCCGCCAAGCAACGTCTTTGACCTGCTGAACGATGGGCGAGAAACTCCAGTCCTCGTCCAGGACCGGGTGGTGCGGCGGATCACGCCAGCCCTTGCCGATGCCGAAAAGCGTGTTCCGCTCGATGTAGCCTTCGAAGCGTTGGCGGTCGTCCCGCAGGCGTTCGGGCGGAAGGTCGAAGACGGTCATCTTGACGCGGCAGGCGATATCGACGCCGACCGCATACGGGATGACCGCGTTCTCGGTCGCCAGCACGCCGCCGATCGGCAGCCCGTAACCGACGTGCGCGTCGGGCATCAAGGCGGCGGCGACGGAGATCGGCAGCTTACAGGCGTTGCGCATCTGCCGATGAGCATCCGCGTCGATGTCCTCGCCCCAGACGGCGTAATCCAGGTCTTCGCGGAAGTCATAGTGCTGCGGCGGGGCGAACTGCGCGGCCAGTTGCGTCGCCAGGGCCCCGTAGATCGGGTCGCCCACGAAGCCCTGCGGGTCGCGTGACAACGCCTTCATATCCTGACGGATCTGGCGCTTGTTCTTCCCGGCGTTGGCCGCCTCGCCGCAAGTGAGCATGGCGGCACTTAGAATCTCGCCGGGCGCGAACCCCAGTCTGACCAACTCACGCTTCTTCACGCGACTCCCCAGACTCAACCCACCCCGAATCATGCCGAACTCGCCCCGGATAGGATAACACATCCGGGGCCGGATGCTTGACCGAATGCGGCCGGCTGCCCTAAAGGAACAATCTGACAGAGCCCGGCTCGTGGCACGAAAGGAAACACATGAATGGCATGCTTCTACCCGCCCGGCGCGGCATTGGCGCTCGCCGGCCGGCCCGCCCCCGCCCCTGGGCCGTTGTCCCGCTCGTACTCCTCGCCGCACTCCCGGCCGCAAGCCAGACCCGGCCCGCCTCGCGGCCGGCATCCCGCCCGGACACACAGCCGAGCTCACGACCCCAAACCCGGCCGACCACCCGGCCGGAAACACGGCCCACCGACGGGCAGAAGCTGCTCACGCTCGAGATGATCTACGGCCCCAGGGGACGCGTCAACTTCAGCGGATCGTACGCCAGCGGCATGAGTTGGCTGTCCGACGGAGAACACTTCCAGCAGCAGCGCAACGGTGTGCCGACACGCATTGACGCCGTCAGCGGCGACGAGGCCGGACCCGTCTACGACCATGAGGCCCTCGAGGCCGCACTCAAGGCCCACGAGGACTTCGACGACCGGGCCGCCCGACGGCTCGCCCGCCGGCCAAGCCAGTTCAATAGCGACCGCAGTGTCGTCCTGATCCAACACCAGCGGCGGCTCTACCGTTACTGCTTCGCCGACGGACGCCTGCAACGCCTGACCGAGAAAGCCGAATCGCGCCGGGAGGTTGCGCTCAGCCCGGGCGGCGGATACGTCAGTTTCGTCCGTGACAGCAACGTATACGTCATCAACGCAAGCACGAACCAACAACGGCAGCTAACCAAGGACGGCAACGACGAGATCCTCAACGGCGTCCTCGACTGGGTGTACATGGAGGAGGTGTACGGCCGCGGCGGCCGTCGAGCGTATTGGTGGCGTGACGACGACCGGCACCTGGCATACCTTCAGACGCACGAGAAGGGCGTGCCGGTCTACACGATCGTCAACCAGATCCCCGTGCACCCCGACGTCGAGAAGACGCAGTATCCCAAGGCGGGCGATCCAAACCCGACCGTGCGGCTGGGCGTGCTGCAGCCGGATCGCAGCAAAACCGTCTGGGTGGACCTCTCCAAATACCACGACATCGAGTTCCTGATCGTCCGCGTCGGCTGGGCCCCGGACGGCAAGCTGATCTACCAGGTGCAGGATCGCGAGCAGCGCTGGCTCGATCTGAACGAGGCCGATCCCGAAACCGGCCGGGCCCGCACGCTCCTGACCGAGACTTCGCCGGCCTGGGTGGACGTCTTCGGCCAACCACACTGGCTCGACGGCGGTTCATTTCTCTGGCGCAGCGCCCGCGACGGTTATCGACACCTTTATCACTACTCGCGCAATGGTAAGCTGATCCGGCGTATAACAGCCGGCGACTGGGATGTGACCAGCCTGTACGGTGTGGATCCCGAGACGGGCCGCGTCTACTTCTCCGCCAAACGCGACAGCCCCATCGAGACGCACGCCTATCGCGTCAAGCTCGCCGGCGGCCCGCTCCAACGCCTGACCGAGCCCGGATACAGCCACCGCACGCAGTTCGATCCGAAGTTCGGCTTCTTCATCGACACGTTCAGCAACGTCACCACGCCGACCAAGGTCTACCTGCGGGACAGCGACGGCCTGCTGGTGCGCGTCATCAGCGAGAACGAGGTGAAAGAGCTGGCCGAATACAAGCTCAGCGAGCCGCAGCTTCTACGAATCCCCGCCCGCGACGGATACCTGCTCAACGCCATAATCATCCGCCCGCCGGACTTCGATCCACAGCGCAAGTACCCGGTCTGGAGCAGCACGTACGCCGGGCCGTATTCCCCCAGCATGCACAACAGTTGGGGCGGCAGCAGCTACATGGTCAGACAGATGCTGGCCCAGAAAGGCTACATCTGCTGGGTCTGCGACCCACGCTCTGCCGGTGGGCAGGGCCAGGTCTCGGCCTGGCAGGCATATCGCCGGCTGGGCGAGAGCGAGCTGGCCGACCTGGAGGACGGCATCCGCTGGCTCATCGAGAACGAATCCGCCGACCCCGAGCGCGTCGGCATCACCGGGTACAGCTACGGCGGCTTCATGGTCGCGTACGCTCTGACGCACAGCAAGATGTTCAGCCTGGGTGTAGCCGGCGCGGCGGTCACCGACTGGCACAACTACGACAGCATCTACACCGAGCGCTTCATGCAGACGCCGCAGAACAACCCGGAAGGTTACGCGCGGACCTCGTGCGTGAAGGCGGCCGGGGACCTGCACGGCCGGCTACTGCTCATCCATGGCGCGCTGGACGACAACGTGCACTTCCAGAACACCTTGCAGTTGATCAGCGAGCTTCAGCAAAACGAGAAGCGATTCGACCTGATGGTCTACCCCCGCGACCGCCACGGCATCGGCCACGGCCGCCAGCACTACACCGACCTGTGGCTAAACTACGTCTACGACAGGCTTTAGCCAAAGCGATTACGTGATTGACTGTCCAAGACGGGCAGTAGAGCGGAGGCACTTGACGACACGGGCGTTTGAGCATTCAACGACTTACTAGCGGGCCACGGTGCTCGCCGCAGACCAGCGCCACTTTCATTCGCTCGACGTCGATGGCCCGGGCGCGATGCGGATCGGCTCGAGTTGAAGGTCTTCTTTCCCCAGAAGCTTCTGAACAGATCTTTCAATCGGATAGAGGTGACGGTTAAAGACGTTCTGCTCAATCGCAGAAAACGGAATCCAATTCGACGGATCGGGTATGTATCTGACGGTTTGCGAAAGCTCAAAGAGAGGTCTGTAATGTCTGTAGATTTCCTTATATCGATTCGTTTTCATCAAGACGGCGTTACGAGCCGTGTGAGACGTGATTCCCGAGACCCTATCGTAGGCCAAGAGGGCGTCTACCGCGTGTAGCACAACATAAAACGTTGCAGTAACGATCCAGTCAGGATATCCCGCCTGGATGGTGCCTACAAATGCGCGGTTATGTCTCCACTGGCGAAGGTGCTTCTCCATACACCACGCGCGCCATCCTGATGTCCAGGAATCGGTCCATTTCGTCCCAGGGCACCTGGTGGAGCTCAACCGGCCCGACGTTGAAACGCTGAACAAGCTCAGCGTTCAACTCTGTCATAGCGTCCGACAGATCAAAATCGAACTGCTCAGACCGTGGGGCAACAAAGAAGGTTACACTTGCCCCGTGAGGAGCACAGCAGCATGCTCGGACTTTATCCGCGCGGTCCCCGGCCCAATCCGAAACATGCCGTAGCATCGCCTTGAATTCTTCGACCCAAAGCTGCAGGCTAATCCCGAGACGACAAGCTTCGATCACTTGCTTGCCCGTACGCACGAAGAGGTCATCGTCCTCCGGGTGGATGACGTACGGTCGTTCACCGTCTCGGGCTTCGCTAATCCGAACCGGCTCCGGGCTTGTGCGCGTATCAGTCATCGCGGTTCTCCGATCGACCTAGCTGCCCAACTCACCATTGACACGCGTACGGCATCTTCGGGGTGGGTCATCACCTCTCGGGCAAAGACCCACCTGCAAATGCGGCCTCAACCGCTCTGCTCAGGTGCCCGCGACCGTCAGCAGTCCCCACTGTTGTTCTACGCTCTTGAGGGATCCGAGGTCGCGCTCTCAGTAAAGTGTGAACGATAATCCAGGGCGACCCATCCTCCTCCTCTATCCCTAGTATAGCTAGTAAGTTACGGTAGTCAAGCAAAACCCAACCATCCACCCGGGGGCCTCGAATCTTTCTCGAACGTCCGGTAACAGAGATGTTGACGCCCCCGCGCGCCAGGCACCGCCGGACCCTATAGGCGCCTATCGTGAAAAAGTCAAGCAAGATTGATGGAATTTCTCGGCGCCGCCCGGGAGCGCGCACGGGCCGCGGGGGGAGGATGGCCGGGTTTGGTTGACGGTCTTCTGCGACATATCACCTCCGCCTGTCGCATATCACAACGGGAAAACCCGGTGGGAATGCCGCGCTACAATATGGCAGGCCACGCACTCGCGGCCGAGCTGCCGGCCCGGCGGGGCCTGCGAAGGGGGCGCGAGAGCGGTGGATTCTCGGACCTCGAAGGAATCTGTTCCCGATACCCCGCCTGGCGCTCGTAAGGGAGGAAGCGATGAAGCCGTCCGTCAAGATCGTGTTCGCGATAGCGGCATGCGCGTGGACCGCTGGCGGCGTACAGGCGGACGTGGTCATCGATACCGTGACCGTCGGCAACCCGGGCAATGCCGGGGAGCTCTCCGGCAGCGGGGCCGGCGGCCTCGGCCCGGACCGCATCTGCGGAGCGGTGGATTACGTCTACAACATCGGGAAGTTCGAGATCACGGCCAGGCAGTACACCGCGCTGCTCAACGCCGTGGCCGCGACGGACACCTACGGGCTGTACAACCCGCAGATGTGGGACCACGCCCGCGGCTGCAAGATCGAGCGCAGCGGCTCGCCGGGCAATTACACGTACAGCATCGCGCCGGACTGGCCCGACCGCCCGGTGAACTACGTTTGCTGGGGCGACGCGGCCCGCTTCGCCAACTGGCTGCACAACGGCCAGCCGACCGGCAGCCAGGATCTGAGCACCACCGAGGACGGGGCCTACTACCTCAACGGTGCGACGGGCAATTCCGAGTTGCTGGCGATCGTGCGCGCGCCGGACGCCACCTGGGTCATCCCATCCGAGGACGAATGGCACAAAGCCGCCTACCACAAGAACGACGGCGTGACAGGCAACTACTGGGATTTCCCGACGGGCACCGACGACTATCCGAACAATGAGCTGCTCTGGCCCGACCCGGGCAACAACGCGAGCTTCTACGACGGCGGCTTCACCATCGGCAGCCCGTTCTATCGAACGGAAGCCGGCGAGTTCGAGAACTCGGAGAGCCGCTACGGGACGTTCGACCAGGGCGGCAACGTCTGGGAGTGGAACGAGGCGATCGTGCACACGTCCTATCGCGGCTTTCGCGGCGGGTCGTTTTACCACACGCGGCTGTTCCTCCAGGCGAACGTGCGCGACGGCGGCTACCTCCCGTCGTACGAGGACTATACCTACGGCTTCCGCGTCGCACAGCTTCCGCAGCCGATCCCCGGCGATCTCAACGGTGACGGCTGCGTCGATCAGGCCGACCTCGGCATCCTGCTGAGCGACTGGGGATGCAGCGGCGGCGACTGCGCCGGTGACATCGATGGCGACAGCGACACCGACCAGTCGGACCTCGGTATCCTGCTGGCGCACTGGGGCGAGGGGTGCCCATAGGTGGTAAGTGGCTGAGCGGCCGGTGCTGGTACAATGACAATGGCGGAAACGGTAAACAAGGGATTCCGAATCAGGAGAAGCTGAGATGAGATGCCCCAAAATGAGCGCGACCATAATCACATTCGCAGTTGGCGGGCTGGTCCTCGCCGGAAGTGCGGGCGTCGCCCACGCACAGTGCCAAGCGAACGAACTGGCCAAGCTGACCGCCTCCGATGCCGCCGCGTATGACGCCTACGGCCATTGTGTCTCGATTAGTGGCGACGTGGCCGTGGTCGGAGCGTGGGAGGACATCCATGCCGGCGTCTCCTCCGGTTCGGCTTACGTCTACCGCCTCAACGGAGCCGACTGGGTCGAGGAGGTTAAGCTGGTCGCCACCGATGCCGCGACGAACGACGAGTTCGGTGTTTCCGTCGCCGTCAGTGGGGACGTGGCCGTGATCGGGGCGCATCTCGACGACGATGGTGGGCCTGACTCCGGCTCGGCATACGTCTACAGCTTCGACGGGACCGAATGGATCGAGCAGGCCAAGCTGACGGCCTCCGACGCCACACCGTACGACAACTTCGGTTGGTCGGTTTCCATCAGCGGCGACGCGGTCGTGGTCGGCGCGAATCTGAACGATGACGCAGGCCCGAACTCCGGCTCGGCATACGTGTTTAAGCGGCCGCCCGGCGGTTGGGTGGACATGACCGAGACCGCCAAGCTCACCGCCGGTGACGCCACCGAGAATGACGAGTTCGGCCGCTGCGTCGCCATCAGCGGCGATGTGGTCGCGATCGGGGCGCATTATGACAGCGACGACGCATTTCAATCCGGGTCGGCATACGTGTTCGTGAAGCCGCCGAGCGGCTGGGAGAGCATGACGGCCGAGACCGCCAAGCTCACCGCGTCCGACCCCTCAGATCTCGACCGGCTCGGCCTCGCGGTTGCCATCGACGGCGATGTGGTCGTGGCCGGGGCCTGGGCTGACGACGACGGGGGCTCGGCCAGCGGCTCGGCATACGTGTACAACCAGCCGCTGGACGGCTGGGCCGACATGACCGAGACCGCCAAGCTCGCCGCCTCCGACGCCGCAGCGGGTGACCACTTCGGCTGGTCCGTTTCGATCAACGGCGACGTGGCCATGATCGGGGCGCCCGCTCACCTCTGGGATGGATCCGGCTTCGGTTCGGCATACGCATATCGTTTCGACGGAACCGATTGGATCGAGGAAGCCAAGCTGACGGCCTCCGACGGCGCAGAGGACGACGAGTTCGGCTATTCCGTGTCGATCAGCGGCGACGCGGCCGTGATTGGGTCGCGCTACCACACCACCGGCGGATACGACAACGCCGGCGCGACGTACCTGTATCGTGGCCTGTCCGACTGCAACGACAATCGCGTTTTGGACATCTGCGACATCACCGACGGTACATCGCCGGACGACAACGGCAACGGGATTCCCGACGAGTGCGAATGCCCCGGCGATCTCGACGGCGACGGCGACACCGACCAGGCCGACCTCGGCATCCTGCTCTCTGATTGGGGCTGCACCGGCGGCAACTGCCCCGGCGACCTCAACGCCGACGGAAACACCGACCAGGCCGACCTCGGGATCCTCCTCGCCGACTGGGGCTGCGCACCGTGAGGAAGCGTGGTCGGCCCCGCGGCTGCGTCATACGAAGGCTATAAGTACGCGTCTCACGTCCCCGAGGTTCCTGAGCCCGCAACGACGGGGAGGCCGGCTTCCGGTCTTCTAGGGGGACTCACACTGTCCTCCCACTCGAAGAACGCCATCACTGGCCCTCCAGCAAGGAAAAACTTGTCCCCTCTCGCTCGCCCAGACTCCTTGCGCCCACAATGTTACTTCGCCTCCACGGGCACCGGCTGACGATCCTCACCCACGGCAACATAGGTCAGCTCGGCTTCGGTGACCGGGACGACCTGCCCGGGATCGGCAAAGCGCTCGGCGGAAACGTTGACGTGCATGGTGATCGAAGTGCGCCCCACGCGGACCACCGTCGCATAGAAACTCAGCACGTCGCCCACGAAGACCGCTTCCTTGAAGACCACGCCGTCCATCGCCACGGTCACGTAGCTGTGCGGCGCGTGCTCGCGCGCCGCGATGGCCCCGGCCTGGTCGATGTAGCTCAGCAGCACGCCGCCGAAGATCGTCCCGGTCGCGTTGGTATCGCGCGGCATCATCATGACGCGGATCGCCGGGCAGCCCGTGGGTTGCTCACTCATTTCCGAGCCTGCCTTTCATTACTCAGAAACAGCGGCCTAGACCGCCTCGGTCACTTCGGCGATCACGCGCGGGACAACGTAGTCCCACTGACCCTGCAGGCGCGCCCCGGCCGCCCGGGCGTGGCCCCCGCCACCGAAGCGCGCCGCCAGGCTGGAGACATCCAACTTCTGCTTACTACGGAAGTTGACGCGGATCTCACCATCAGACAGCTCGGT
>Ga0307378_10013456_pt1 | contig 10349 bp, 11 predicted proteins | sample UN1MG_FD_202238 | JGI IMG/M metagenome (GOLD analysis project Ga0307378, IMG submission 202238) | Soil microbial communities from Risofladan, Vaasa, Finland - UN-1 | ecosystem: Environmental > Terrestrial > Soil > Coastal area > Acid sulfate soil | place: Finland: Risofladan, Vaasa | collected...
CCTGGAGTCGGCATCTTCGCCGACCAACCCGAATACTCCAATCTAATAGACGGGTGACGAAGAATCGCCCCATCCGTGATGGAGAGTCGTGGTTTTTGTCAGAAACCCCGTCAGTCCGTCAGATTCAGGAGCAAGGACCATGAGGGGACAGCCGGATTCTGCTCGCCCGCAGTTGTGGCACAGCCGCCCCCGGCGGTGGATTGAAAGGTGAGCAGTTGTGGCACAGCCGCCCCCGGCTGTATGTCACTCACCAAAGTCTACCCACAACCAGGGATAGTCTTCCGGCTGGGAACACAACCCTCTCCGAACAGGATTGTGGCAGACATAGAGGACTGCCTCATGCAGACTCTCGGTTGATCGCAGGACATGGTCGTAGCTCTCCTCTTGCCAGACGGCGCCCTTCCTTTTCAGCATCCGATTGACACTGTGGGCGGAGGCGCCCTTCAATCCACCGAGGATTTCCTCGAGCGGGTACAGAGAACCCCTGTCGTCAGGCAGGGGATGGTAGACGAGATGAACGTGGTCGGGCATGACCACGGCGCAGTGCAGATGAATCTTGCAGCCATGATCGTGAAGGCAGTGTTCAAGCACCCTCTGTCTGACCGACTCGGGCAGGTGCCAGCGGTTCCTCGTGCAGAAGGTCACATAAACGGGACGGCCGGAGCTCTGAAAGTGGGGGAGCCACCTTCGATAGTATTGAGGCTACTGCCTGGCATTCGGCCTCTTCACGTTCGGTTCTCCCGCGCTTGGCAGTTGTGGCACAGCCGCCCTCAGTTGTGCGTCCGGTTTTCCCTCGCTTGGCATTTGTGGAACAGCCGAGGGCGGCTGTGTTCGGATCCAGGTCAGAATCTATGCTGCCGAGATCGCAAGATACCCAAGGCACACGTGGAATTGGCAATCACATTCCGCCGCCCGGGATGCCGGCCTTACGGCCGGCATCCGAACAGCCGAGGGCGGCTGTTCCACATCTACACGCTGTCCGGTGCACAGCCGAGGACGGCTGTGCCACATTTCTAATCTGACTGGGAGACCAGTGGGCCAGGTGGGGGAGGTGCCGCCCCCCGGTTATTCGACAAACAACCCGTCCACCAGCCTGGTCCACTCGGCGGTGAACTCGGGCTTGGGCTCGTTGCGGAGTTCGCCAATCACGATCTTGTCGCAGGCGAGCACTTCTTCGGGCGTCATGGCGGTGTAGCGAGTGCGGCCGATCGTGTTGCGCTTCAGCCACTCAAGATAGTCTTTGCCGTGTTTCAGGTCGTTCTTGCGGCCGTAACCGATCGGACAGGACGCCAGCACCTCGACAAAGGCAAACCCCGGTTTCTCGATCGCCTTCTTGACCGCCATGATGGTCTCATGCGGGTGGGCCGTGGTCCAGCGCGAGACATACGGGGCGCCCGCCCCGATCGCCAGGGCGGAGAGATCGAACGGGGATTCGACGTTTCCATATGGCGAGGTCATCGTAATTCCGCCGATCGGCGTAGTGGGGGAGACCTGCGCGCCGGTCATACCGTAGTTGTAGTTATTGACGCAGATGACGGTCAAATCGACGTTGCGTCGGGCCGCGTGGATGAAGTGGTTCCCGCCGATTCCGGCTAAATCCCCGTCACCGGTGAAGACAATCACCGTGAGGTCGGGATTGGCCAGCTTGATCCCGGTGGCGAAGGCGATCGCCCGGCCGTGGGTCGTGTGCAATCCGTCGGCGTCGATGTACCCGGGAATCCGCGACGAGCAGCCGATCCCCGAAACGAACACCGTCCGGTCGATATCGAGACCGATCTTGTCGATGGCCCGCAGGGCGCAGTTCAGAACGGTGCCGATCCCGCAGCCCTGGCAGAAGATCGAGGGCCACATGTTGGCCTCGAGATACTTCTCGCGTATATGTCGCGCTTGTCTGAACATCAGTCGCTGTTCCCTCTAACCGCGTCCATGATTTCCTGCGGCGTATGCATCTCGCCGCCGATCTTCCACAGCGGCGTGATTTCACATCGCCCCGCCACCGCCTCGCGCACGCTGTGACACGCCTGACCCAGGTTGAGTTCGGGTACCACGATGCGGCCGACACGTTCAGCCAATTCCACCACCTCGTTCTCGGGGAACGGCCAATTCGTGATGATCCGCAGATGATCGATCTTGATCCCGCTCTGCCGGAGAGCCTTGACCGCATAATCGACCGATCGTGAAGTCGCGCCGTAGCTGACAATCCCGATCGTCTCGCCCCGGCTGGCATCTTCGTAATCCCGTTCCACCTCGACAATCTTGTCCCGATTGTTTCTGATCTTGTCGCACAGGCGCCGGATCAGGCGGTCATGGTTGGGCTGGTTGTCCGTGCTCGGGTACCCGTTCTCGGTATGGGTCAGACCCGTGATATACGTGCGAAAGCCGGTGCCGAACGTCGACATCTCGGGGATCTGAGTGCCGTCGTCTGCGAACGGCAGATATGCCTCTTTGGATGTGCTCGGCTGTTTGCGCGGCGTGATCGTGACTTCCTCGAACTCCGGCAGCGTGATCTTCTCGCGCATGTGGCCGATGATCCCATCGGTGAGCAGAATGACCGGCACGCGATAGGTGTCGGCCAGGTTGAACGCCTTGATCGTGAGGTCGAGACATTCCTGCACGGTGCTGGGGGAGAGGGCGATCAGTTCGTAGTCGCCGTGGCTGCCCCACTTGGCCTGCATGATGTCGCCCTGCGCGCCTTCGGTCGGCTGGCCGGTCGATGGGCCCGACCGCTGCACATCAACCACCACGCACGGTGTCTCGGTCATCGCCGCGTACCCGATGTTCTCCTGCATCAGCGAAAACCCGGGGCCGCTGGTGGCGGTCATCGACCGGGCGCCGGTCCAGGAGGCGCCGATGATCGCGCCCATTGAGGCGATCTCGTCTTCCATCTGAATACAGGTCCCGCCGACCCGGGGCAGAAGCCTCGACATGATCTCGGCCGTCTCGGTGGCGGGTGTGATCGGATAGCCGGCGAAGAAACGGCATCCGGCAAGCAGCGCGCCGTAGCTGATCGCGATATCGCCCTGCGTGAAGAGGACCTTTCGTCCCAACACCCGCCGCACCCGGTCGAAGTCCTCGCGCGTGCAGGGACGTGATGGCTTGTGCCGTGTCTCGGCCTTGTCAGGCGCGCGTTTCAGGCTCGTTTCCAATTCTGTTCCTATCCCTTTTGTGCCAGCGCCTGTCGGCCGATGGCGACGCCTTCCATGAAGGCTTGGGTGTTCGATTCCAGGAACCGTTTCGGCACATTGGCTTTGACCGCCTCGAGCAGGCTCTCCTGGCTGACCACACCGGTGATCGCGCAGACGCTGCCGAGCACCACGATATTGGTGAAGATCCGATTCCCGAGTTTGTCGGCCGCCTTGGTGAACGGCAGCCGGTGGAAGGTGCACCCCGCCGGCGGTTCATCGACGTCGACGAGGTCTTCATCGACAATCACGGTAGCGCCCGGCTTGATTCCGGTGCGGTACTTGTCGTATCCCGGCTGCGAGAGCGTGACCAGGCAGTCCGCCGCGATCACCATTGGATAATCGATCTCTTCGTCGGCGATGATTACCTCGGAGCGGGCGGCGCCCCCCCGCGATTCCGGACCGTACGACTGTGTCTGGACCGCTTCCTTGCCGTCGTTGATCGCACCCTCGCCCAGAATCACACCCGCGAGGATGATCCCCTGACCGCCGGAAGCCACGAACCGCAATTCGGTTCTCATTGCCGCGTCCTTTACTTCCCCCCGGAACCGGTTTTCTCCCGGGCGATCGCGATGCCTTCCTGCAACGCATCCAGATTCAGCTTCTCGGTTCCCTTGGGAACGTTCCGCGAGACCGCCTGCGTGAGGGCGTCTTCGGAAACCAAATTCATCAATGCATTCATGTAGCCGAGCATCACCATATTGGCCACAATCTTCCGGCCGAACTTCTTGAAGGCGATATCGGTCGCGCTCAGCCCGTGCTTCTCGATACCCGGAGGTTCAAGACTACTGTCCAGGACTACCAGGTCCTGATCGTAGATCAGCGTGCCCTCCGGTCGGAGTGTGGTCACGAACTTCTCGTAGGCCGGCTGCGTCATCGCGACCAGCACATCGTGATTGTCCGGTTCGAGTTCGTGAATCTGCTCGTCGGATATGATCACGTCGCCGCGGCATTCCCCGCCGCGGGACTCGCTACCGTAGGCCTGGTTCTGCACCGCCTCCTTGCCGTCGAGGACCGCCGACTGCCCCATGATGTAACTCGACAGGACAATCCCCTGGCCGCCGAAGCCGGCAAAACGGATAATCACCCAGCCACCTCCTGTGCGACGGCCGCGACCTGCTCCTGCTTGATCTGATGCAACTGACTGACATACTCTGGCTGGTCGCGGTCGCAGAGTCTGCCGATCACGATCCGGTCGCGCAGTTCCTCTTCCGACATGCCGGCGGTCTTCTCGATACGGATCGATTGTTCTTTGAATTGCCTGAGAAAATCAGGTCCCGTGCGCAGCCCGATCCGACGGCCGTAGTTCTCCGGGCATTGGGAAATGATTTCGATAAACCCGAATCCCTTCTTCCGCATCGCGTTCTGCATCGATTCCATCAGCGGGAAGACATGGTACGTCGTCCAGCGGGCGACGTACGATGCGCCGGCGGCAACGACGAGATCGGCGGCCCGGAACGCGGGTTCGACATTCCGGTAGGGCGTCGTGGTGGTCTTGACACCGCGCGGCGTCGTCGGGGCTGCCTGACCCCCGGTCATACCGTAGATCATGTTGTTGACCATGAAGACCGACAGGTCGATGTTGCGCCGGGCGGCATGGATCAGGTGGTTGCCGCCGATTCCCGCCACGTCGCCGTCGCCCGCGATCACCACTACCGTCAGGTCCGGACGCATGATTTTCACGCCGGTGGCGAATGCGATTGGACGGCCGTGGGTCGTGTGCAGCGTATCCGACTTGAAATACGGACTCGGTATCCATGATGAACAGCCGATGCCCGAAACACAGACCATCCGGGTCGGTTCGAGACCGAGGCCTTCGACGGCATTGACGAACGCGTTGAGAACCGTCCCGCAGCCGCACCCCTCGCAGAAACGGTGGGGCATGATCTCGCTGCGGAGGTACTCCATCAGGCGGTGCCGGGGCTCAGCCATCAGGCCACCTCCCGGATCGCGTGCAGAATCTCGCCCACCGTGTGGGGAATCCCGCCGATCTTGGGCACCGAGACGACGCGGCAATCCACGAACCGTTCGATCTCCCGCGAGATCTGTCCCAGGTTCATCTCCGGGACCAGCAACGTATCGAAATTCTCGGCAAACTCAGCCACCTGCTGCCGGGCAAACGGCCAGATCGTAATCAGGCGCAGAAAGTCGATCGGCTTTCCCTCGCCACGTGCCCGTTTGACCGCACCATATGCCGGACGCGCGGTGGCACCGTACGACAGCACACCCACTCGGGCGACACTGTTCTGCGCCACGTCCAGCTCGGTGCGCACGATGCGCTCCCGATTCTTGTCGATTTTCGCGTAGATTCTCTTGATCAGAACGTCGTGCACCTTCGGCGTCGCTACGTCACGCATCCCGTTGGCCAGGTGGGTGGAGCCGGTCACATGGATGTTCTGCCCGGCGCCGTAGTGGATCATTCCCGGCACCAAATCGCTGCCGCCGAAGACATCCTCGCCCGGGGCGGCCATCTTGCGTGACGCGTGGGTAATCGTCGCGAGTTGCGGCATGGTAACGCGTTCTCGGATATGCCCGATCGCGCCGTCCATCAGCATAATCACCGGCGTGCGGTAATTGTCCGCAAGGTCGAAGCAGTCGAGCATGAGGTCGAGACACTCCTGGACGGAGTTCGGCGCCAGGGCGATGATGTTGTGATCGCCGTGTGTCCCCCAGCGCGCCTGCAGCACGTCGCCCTGCGCGGGCTTGGTCGCCTGGCCCGTCGACGGGCCGGATCGCTGCACGTTGACTATCACGCAGGGGGTTTCGGTCATGATGGCATAACCGATGTTCTCCTGCATGAGCGAGAACCCGGGACCGCTGGTCGCGGTCATCGTGCGCGCACCGGTCCAGGCGGCGCCAATGATCGCCGCGATGCTCGCCAACTCGTCCTCCATCTGGACGCAGATCCCTCCCGATTTCGGGAGTTCTTCGGCGATCATTTCGGCGATTTCACTGGCGGGTGTGATCGGGTACCCGGCGAAGAAATCGCAACCGGCGAACATCGCGCCGTAGGCGCAGGCCTCATCGCCCAGAAGGAAGTAAGTCTTGCCCTCGAGGCGGCTGAGATACCGTGTCTGGTTTGCGTCGAGTGCCATGCGACCTTCGCTCAGCGATATCTCAGTGTCTACTCGTTCGTAATGATAATGGCAAACTCGGGGCAGAGGAGTTCGCAGAGGCGGCAGCCGACACACTCATCCTCTTTGGCGACGATCGGCACGTAATACCCCTTGCGATTGAGTTTCTCGGAGTTCTCGAACACCTTCAGTGGGCAGAAAGAAATGCAGATCTCACACCCCTTGCACAGGTCGCCGTCGATGTATATCAACCCGGAACCTCCCTCAGACTCCCCCGATGAACTCACCTGCACCTCGATGGACCCGCACCCCGATGTCATTGTCTCGCCTTCTGCACCCTTCACTCATAACAGGGTGTTCGCGTCGGCGCAGACACCCCTTTCCGAGCCGGAGTATAATAGACCGTCCCCGGCGATTGAACCGCTTTTTTGCGCACCGCGTATGCGGGGCCGGTCGACCGGGGTCCTGTCCCTGCCCTGTATCTGTTCCGAAGATGCGGGAGTCGAAGCGGCGGTCTGAGCATGCCGGTGCTTACTGCTCCCCGGGGTCCCGACTGTCCTCTGCGGGCGCTGAGCCGGCTGGCGTGTAGGCGGCGTACACGATGTAGAAATCGTCGATACCGGTGACGTCGCCGTAAGCGCTGTTGAAGTAACCGCTCTCCCCCCAGCGCTCACCCCACGAGTTGCGGCAGATCCAGTACCCGCCGGACGGCGACTTGGGATCATCCGTCCAACCGACCAGCACCACCCAATGACCGCCCATTTCCGCTGCCCGTCCGTCGAAAGTGTAGACCCCGCCGCGGTACCGGCCGAGATCGTCATACAAGACCATGTTCGTGGCGACCGGACCGTACTCGAGAATCGTCCTCTTGATGATGGCGATGCGCTCGACCAGCGGGTACGTGTTGATCGTCGTGGAGAAGACGTCCGTGATCCGATAAGCGGTCGGGAGATCGGCGACGCACGCTGTATCCGCGTTCACGTATGGAAACGCCGTTTCCACGGCGATGCCGTGATCCCGAATGTACCGCAGTGCGTCCAACGTACTGCAGCCGCTCACGCAGCCGCATCCCGGGACACAACTGACGATCTGTTGCTCCGAAAGATCAACCGTATCACCGGTCGCGGCAGCAATCAGCGCCTCGGTGATTGCGACGGCAGCAAACTCACCGCACGAGCCGCAGTCCGACTGGTGTTTGACAGGAGTGAGGATGCCGGTGTCACGCAGATCATAGCGCGACGGGAGTTCGTCGGCGTCGGCCGCGCGCACCGCTGTCGTTACGTTCAGCACCAGCAGAGCAAGGCAGCACAACAGAGTCCCGCGTATCTGCACGGCGAATGCCCTCCTTGAAATGGCTGCCGCCTCTTGACACAAAGAACCGCCTGCGCTGCCGGCCCCTGGGTCGGAGCGGGGAGGCAGTCAGCTGCCAGCCTGAATACGAATGTAGGGAGTCTGCAGTTGCGCCGCTTTCGGCCGCTGCACTTCACGTGGGGACGATCGGGGTGTCATGTTCAGAGGGTGGGCGGACTGGCCCACCCTCTGTCGGTGTACCTGATCACAGTTGTTCGGGGCCGACGCTCCGGCCAGGGTGTCACGCACGACGTGATTGAGCTCGGCTAAGGTGATCGGTTTTCGCAGAATCTCGCAGATACCGCATTTACTGCGAGTATTTTCAGGCAGTGTGAAACCGGCGGGGACTCCCAGAATCTGGATCTCTTTCATCCCGAACTCGCCGCTGCACGCCATGCGCGGTCAGATCTCCGCACTCGTCAAGTGATGCCGAACCGCGTATTTCGTCAGCTCAGCCACACCCCGGAGGTTCAGTTTCGTGCTGATGCGGGCGCGGTGCGTCTCGACCGTTTTCTCGCTGATGCCCAGTGTGCCGGCCATCTGCCGTGTGCTCTGACCGTCCGCCAACTGTTTCAGGACCTGCCGCTCGCGGTCGGTGAGGACGGATGGGGGAGGAGCTTCGGTCCCTGACATCGCCTGTGATCTGCTCGGTATCCTGCTGAAGACGCTTCGCGGTGAGATGTAGATCCGATTGGCCACGACCGCCTGAACGGCCGTCCGGACCTCCTCGGGGTCCGGATCGATGGGCAGGTATCCCCAGATGCCCGCCAGCAGTCCTTGGATAATCGCCTCGGAGGACGAGGCCTCAGTGAGTACGATGATCTTTGATCGCGCCTTCACCTCGAGTATCTGCTGGCAGACCTCCGCGGTGTTGAGGCCGCTCACCGTCGTATCCAGGATCACGACGTCGGGCTCCAATCCCCAGACCAACTGAACAGCCGATCGGCCGTCCACGGCAGCTCCGACCGACTTGATCCCGGATCGCCCCTCGCCGTTCCCGGCCTGGTCGTCGCCCAGAATGTCGCGCTGCGAAACAACGAGAACACCGATCTCCATCTCACTCTCCCTGCCGGCATACCGACCCTGCGGTCGATCCGATGTACGACGGCGCCGCCGGGACATCCACGGCGGCCGGTGGACGCAGATCATCCCGCGCCCGCTACAGAGATCGACGATGATGCCTCTGGGGACAATACGGGTATTTTAGGTATGGATTGGGTATGGTCGGAGCGGGTACTCAGCGGGATCTCAGGTACGCTGCGAGATTGACCGCCTTGTTGCTGAGCCGGAGTTTCCGCCGGATGAGCTGGCGATGTTTATGAACCGTCTGCGACGAGATGTTGAGCCGCGCTGCGATGTCTTTGGATGAACACCCTTCCTTAATAAGTCCGCAGATATCCAACTCGCGCGGCGTCAGTCTGGCCAGGTCGCTCTTGAACTGATCGATATCACGCTCCACGATGGCCTTGAGAGTGGTATCGAGTACGTCAATGTCCTGTCTGTCGAGGGTCCCTCCCGATTCCTTCAATCTGGCCACGACGGGCAGCAGGAGCTTCTCCACCGATTCACAGACCTCGTCTCTGTATGCCTTCTTGTCCCGTTCCAGATGTTCGAGGATTTGTCGCAGAGCGGCGTTCTTCTCCTCCAGTGCCGCGTTCGCTTCGACGAGTTGCTCCGTCACCTGTCGCAGCCGGTGCTCTGCCTGTTTACGCTCCGTGATGTCACGGATGACGACCAGAACGTGAGGCTTTCCGAGGTACTCGAACACCGTCCCACGGACCTCCAGGTCCAGAGGTCCACCGTCCTTGTTCTGCGCCAGTACCTCCCGATGGAAGTTCTCGCCCAGTCGCGCCTGCTCCAGCGATTCCTCGAAGTCGGGAAGTTCCTCAGGGACGAGAAACTGCGCGGGAGTAACTGACAGATGCTCCTCGCGGGTGAAGCCGTGCAGGTCACACATGGCTGGGTTCACTTCCACGAACCGTCCTTCCATCGTCAGGATGGCCAGTGCGTCAACGGCTGACTCGAAGATGTGGCGATATTGGTGTTCCGCCTGCGCCCGTGCCGCCTCCGCCTCTTTGCGGGCGGTGATGTCAGAGAACACGCCGTCAGCCCGCGTGATTCCCTGATCGTCATAGGTCCGTGTGGCACGGTCGTGCAACCAGATCAAATCGCCGGTCTTCCTGCGAATCCTGTATTCCATGTCGAACGGTACGCCGCTTTCCGAGAGCGCTGCATAGGCCGACTTGACGCGGTCCACGTCCTCCGGGTGGATTCTCCCAAACCAGATGTCCGCGCCACCCCGGTATATCTCCTCGGGCGTGTAACCATAAACAGCCTCGACATTGGGACTGACGAAGGTGGTCTTTCCTTCGGGGTCCGACGTCCAGGTGACGCTCGGTATATTGGTGATCAGTGACCGGTACTGTTCCTCACTGGCGCGCAACGCTTCCTCAGCCCGTTTGCGTTCGGAGATGTCCCGGCAGATGGCGAGCAGAAGAGCTTTGCCGCCGGTCTCCAGTCTGCTCAAGGAGACTTCGGAATCGAACGGGGTGCCGTCGGACTTGAGATGGCGCCACTCAAAGCGCTGGGGATTGCCCTCCAGAGCGGCCGTGATCTTCTCCAGGGCCTTGTCGTGCGTTGAGACTCCGTCGGCCTGCAGGGCCGGAGAGAGACGCGGGTCATGGGGTTTGTTCCCGACTATCTCCTCACGGGGACGTCCGAACATCGTAAGGGTGGCGGCATT
>Ga0307378_10013457_pt1 | contig 10348 bp, 9 predicted proteins | sample UN1MG_FD_202238 | JGI IMG/M metagenome (GOLD analysis project Ga0307378, IMG submission 202238) | Soil microbial communities from Risofladan, Vaasa, Finland - UN-1 | ecosystem: Environmental > Terrestrial > Soil > Coastal area > Acid sulfate soil | place: Finland: Risofladan, Vaasa | collected...
GATCCGGATATAGATGCAATAACTAGAATAGTTTACCCAGGAAAGATTCATTCAATAGTAGAAAAAAATTATTGCTTACAAAATGTTTGGTCCCCTTATAATACCCAGAACACTATGTTTACAAAAAAGTTGTTTCCACTGGCTTTTGTTTGGCCATGTTGTGGTAGATATGATGATATCTATTCATCTTTTTCTTGGCAGAAACTTCTTTTTAATAATGATATGTACGCTTATGTAGGAGATGCGGTTAATCATCAGGATAGGGGTGATAGAAACCTTCTTAAGGATATGCATAATGAAATGAAAGGATATTTTCATTCACACTATGTGTGGGAGGCCATAAATCAGATTACTGCTAAGGATCCTATAGATTTTATTCATGCTTTGATAAACTCAGACCAGGAAATTACTGGTTGCCAGAAACAATTTATGCGAGCTTTTTTACACGATTTAGAAAGGGTGTTGTAGATGTTTGACAAAAGATTGAATGAGGAGATTAAGATTAAAGAATTACTTGGAAAAGACAATCCAGTTATTCTTGAATTGGGGGCAAACATAGGGAGGACAGCGAAGTGCCTTCTTAATTGTTTTCCTCATATTAAATTGTTTTGTTTTGAACCAGATCCAAGAAACATTTTGAGCTTCAAAAAGAACGTACAAGATAGTAGATGTACTTTAGTTGAAAAAGCTGTTGCGGATGTGGATGGAAAGATAGCTCTAAATCAAAGTTGTGGAAACTGGCCTGGGCAACCTGTTACTAATGTGCATACGGAATCTTCTACAATAAAGGGAACAATCAAACATACGGAGTTGCACAAGTGGATGGGTTATTTGCCGCCCATATCCGTTGCTGTAACGAAATTAGATACCTGGAGAAAACAGAATAATATTGATGTTATAGATTTCATTTGGGCGGATGTGGAGGGAGCGGAGGAAGAGTTAATTAAGGGAGCACAGGAATCTCTTGAACATACTCGATATTTTTATACTGAGTATACAGATTTAGAAATGTATGATGGAGAAATAACATTAGCTGAAATTAAAGAATTGCTTCCTTCAGATTTTACGATGGCATATTGTTGGCCAAGAGATGTTTTATTTCGGAATGAGAGATTTTCATAAATGTCTACATTGATTAGCATGCTGGTGGGAAGCAGGCTGGCTAAAAAAAGTTTGGTTGGAGCAAGTATTCGATCTATTTTATCGAATGTAGGTACAACGGATTTTCTTTTAGTTGTAGGCATTTCTTCACATATTAGCCAGGATATAATTGACTGCGTTACTAAATTAAAAAATAGTAATATCAAAGTTATTTCTGACCATTGCGGTTCTTACGCAGATTTCAATAACCATATTCTTCTTAAATATGGAACAGGAACGAAATGGTTCCTTAGTGTACATGATGATGTGGAGATAAAAACAAAAGATTTTGTTGGTGCAGTAGAGTGTTCTACTCAACCTTTTTTAAGTAAAGTGGGTTGGATAACTTTTACTGATGTGGATTATTTGAATGGGCATTGGGCACCGTGTACTCGTGGGGGTTATCATATAGATGTTGTGTTTGAAAAAAGTTTAGAAAGAAGAAAAGTACATCATTTCCATAATCTTGAGGAGGGTTATTGGTGGAAAGGTTCTGGACATGAATATTTTTCCCATCTAAAATATGATTTTCCGCGTTCTGCGGTGAGATGTCATACTCCTTTTTCTCATTGTGTTATGATAGAAACGGAAAAGTTAAGAAGATTGGGTCCTTGTGAAAATTGGAGTGAAGTATCTCTTTTAACAGATGAGGATTGGGGACTAACAGCTTTAAAGCAAGGGATGGTTAATATTTGGCTACCGCATATTGAGTACTTGCATACAAGAAGTGATCCCAATGTGACAAGAGCACATCCTATTATCTACGAAAAAGGAAAACAAGTAGTAGCAGCGTTTGTTAAAAAATGGGGTTTTACTTCTAAACCTTTAAATATAGAAGATATAAATAAAATCAAACGTATGTTTGCAGGTACCAACATTCCTTGGTCCTGTGATAGACGTTCTTATGATTGGGAGTACATGGGATGAAAATATCGTATGTCATGATAGTTCTGAATGGGATGCCTTTTATAGAAGCATCATTGAAAAGTATATATGATAGCGCCTATGAAATAATTATTGTTGAGGGGGCGGTAAAGCAATGCATGTTTGCTGCTAATCCGGACGGAAGTTCTAAAGATGGAACGGTTGAATTTATTAAAGCATTTCCAGATCCTAAAAAGAAGATAAAACTTATTCAAGGGATCTGGCCAGAAAAATGTGAAATGCAAAATAAAGCCGTGAAAATAGCGACAGGAGATTACATTTGGTTAGTTGATTCTGATGAAGTGTATAAGAAGAAAGATATAGAAGTAATTATAGGTATGCTTGACGCAGATCCCACAATTACTCAAATAAATTTTTCCCTTTTCCATTTTTGGAAAGGGTTTGAATATGTTTTATCTTCTCCTATTCTTAAAAGTCATCCTGGTTTCTTTCGAGTGTTTAAGTTAGATAAACCTTGTTATTTCACTACGCATAGACCTCCTACTTTCCTTTTGCAACGGTATAAGAAAACGACTTATCAAATGAACCGTGTAGAAAACTCTGTTATGGTGAAAAAAGGAATATTCATTTATCATTATAGTTATGTGTCAGATAGTCAAGTTAAGCAGAAGGTTGAATTGTATAAGAAGTATGGATGGGATAAGTTTTGGAAAATGGATTTGGATGATTGGTTCAATAACTGCTACCTCAAATGGACAGTAGCGAATAGAGAAACTGTTGAAGCGAAGTATCCTGTTTGGACAGGCGATAAGCGTTCAAGAACAGAACTGTTTTTAGGTGTACATCCCGATAGTATTCTGGAGAGATCATGGAAAATATAGTTATGCACAATCTTAAATGGGCAGTAAGCGCATTATTACTTCGATTCCCTGATAGTAGCCTTTCTTGTATTGAAACAGGGACCATTCGTAGTCACACTGAGAAGCACAATAGTACGCTTCATATATCTGAGTCCCTCCATACTCGAGGAAAGCTTACTTCTGTAGATATAAATCCTGGATCTATTTGTATTAGTAAAGATGTATGTAGTAAGTGTTCAAATATTAGTTGGGTTCAGTCTGATTCTTTAGCATACCTTAGAAAACAGACGAATAAATTTCATTTTGCTTTTCTTGATTCAGTAAACAATCGTGATCATATATTTGAAGAGTTCAAGTTAGTGGTTCCGCAAATGATTCCTGGAGGAATAATTATAGTAGATGATGCTGGAGTTACTCCTGCTGGTGAAGAGTTAGTGGGTGTTCTTCCGGAAAAGGGCAGAAAAGTGTCTAAATTTCTACTATCTTTAGGTTGTGAAAATTTTGTTCGTACTAGTTCACATGGTACGCAGCTTTGGATAGATATGGAAACTTCTTTAATTGAAAAAATGCAAGCTAAATTTGCTGTATCATAAAAATCAAACATCTATTGCACTTAACCGTCAGATAATCGTCAGATGATGTACAGAAAGCGTCCGGGATTTGTATGGAGGCATACAAGAGGAGAGCCATGAAAAAGGGCAAGGTTTTACTAATAGTTCACGATTTATATCAAGATGATGTATATTTTCCCCTTTCTATTGGATATATTGCATCAGCTCTAAGGGAGTATGGAGCGAAGATTACAGTATGTGATCAAGCAGTTCATCACTATACAAATGAAGAACTAGTTGAAAAATTTCTTAAGAATGAAGAATATGATCTTATTGGTATAGGTTTTTTGGCTGCTCGATTTAAAGAAACAGTTCTTGATCTTTGTGCAACTGTTAATTTATATAAAAAGAATGCCAAATTAGTACTTGGTGGACATGGTCCTTCTGCCGTTCCTTTGTATATGTTGGAAACTACGCAAGCAGATTTAGTAGTAATAGGAGAGGGAGAGGAAACAATTGTTGAGGTACTAGATACTACTTTGCAAGAAGGATCTTTTGAAAATGTTCTTGGCATAGCTTATCGAGAAGGAACTACTTTTCGTACAAATAATAGACGTCCTGTTGTTAAAAAATTAGATGAAATTCTTTGGCCTGCCTGGGATTTATTTCCTATGGATTACTATACAACTGCTACTTTGGGTCCTGGACAAAAACAGGAAGCTAAATCTATGCAAATCATTTCAAGTAGAGGATGTGTAAATAAATGTACATTTTGCCATCGTTTAGAAAAAGGGATTAGATTTAGACCTATGTGGGAAGTAGTTCAGGAAATGAAAACCCTATATGATAATTATGATATAACCTTTTTTCATTTTCTTGATGAACTTTTTGTTTCCTCTTACAAACGATTGAAGAATTTTGTTGAAGAACTTAAAAAAGAAGATTTATTAGGAAAAATCAATTACAATGCTGGTGGTATTCGAGCGAACATTTTGACAGAACCTATGGCAGAATTATTACATGATTCTGGTTGTTGCCATGCTGTTGTAGGTGTTGAATCTATGTCACAGAAGTGTCTTGATGATTATAAAAAGAATACAACTATCGAGGATAATATTAGGTGCATTGGAATATTACGTAAATACGATATCCATGTGGGTATAGGTATTCTTTGGGGAGCACCTAGTGATACTGAAGAAACATTAAAACAGGATGTAGCTTTTTTGAAAGAATACAATACATACGGGGAGCTACGAACAATGCGTCCTGTTACTCCCTATCCTGGAAGTGAAATGTATGAACAGGCTTTAGCAAAAGGATTGCTAACCGGCCCTCGGGATTTTTTCGATAGGTTTACCAATTCAGATTTAGTAACAGTTAATTTTACTAGCATACCTACTGAAAGAATTTATGAAATACTTTTTGAAGCGAATAAGGAGTTGATATTAGATCATTACCAACATACTACAAATAATATGGAAGAAGCTCAGCAAATGATTACTAATTTTCATAATTTATATTTTAAAGGAGATATTACATTTAGAGGTGCAAGGAGATACGAGAAAAAGTAATGTATAAGCCAAGATTAAAGTATGTTTTTTGTTTGATGCGAAAAAGATCACTATGGCCTGCGATGTCTTTAATGCAATATATGAATGCTGTAGGAATAGTTCCTCAACTTTTAATAAATGGTACGGCTTTCGGTGCTGATCAGCACGCTTTGATAGTACAAGAGTTGAATAAGTATAAAGTAAAATACAAGGAGATTAAAACTCTTTTCAACCATGATGTACTATTTTCTGAGGGGTTGGGCACCTTCAGTTCATTTGAAAAGTCATGGTTATCAATAAGTAGAAAGCAAGGGAAGAAGAATGTAATGCTAGTGAATGGCTTGAGTGGATGGATGAATGATGAACTCCCTTATTTTCTTCCAGATAAAACTGCACTGCTTGATGGAATATGCATGAAGATGGAAGAGCAGATTCGTAACTTTGAACGATTTACTAAAGGTTTATTTTTCGTTAATGTGGGCGATCCTGATTGGGATTGGTGGAAGACGGATGAATTTAGTAGAGAAGTGGCAAAAGCAAAAGCAAAGTTAGGCCCTAAATCTCTTGTCTATTGTGGCATTTTTTCAATTCCAGAACAAGAGATTCCCTATACTAATTTTTGTATCAAACAAGCAGAAAAGTTAGGTTTCAAATTTATTATAAATCCCCATCCAGATAGATGGTATTTAATGCCTAAACAATTTTATAAATATTGCAATATGGATATTCATCATCATGTTCTTTTTAAAGCTGCCTCACATGTAATTAGTAGCATAACTTGTTCCGTAATTACAGAAAGTTTATTTTTAGGGACTAAAGTGGGGTGTGATGGTTTTATTGGTCATTGTGCTGGGCATGGAAAACATAAATGGTTGGATAGAAATTCTTGGCTTGCTAAAGTATCAAAGAATATTAAGCAAGAAATTCTCAATATGACTTCTTTAGTTTCTGATGAAAAAAGTTTAAGTACTTTTTTATCCTCTTCTGAACCTGGGGCATCTATAAAAGCTGCTGAAAAAGTATTTGGTAAAAAATATTTCCCTAGTTACGGTAGATGTCTTTTTGAAACTTTGGATAGAAAATTAGGAAAATAGTTATGAATGAAATAGAAATAGCTGGAAGAAAAATTGGTTTATCTCATAGACCCTTTGTAATTGCGGATATAGGTATTAATCATGAAGGAAATATGGATAAAGCGTACCGCATGATAGATGACGCCGCAAAAGCTGGTTGTGAATGTGTTAAATTTCAATGCCATGTAGTTGAAGATGAAATGATACCTAATGATGTTATTCCGGGCAATGCAGAAGAATCTATTTGGAATATCATGGATAGATGCAAATTAAATGGAGTAGAAGATGCAGGTCTTAAAAGTTATGTGGAATCTAAGGGGATGATATATTTATCAACTCCTTTTTCTAGAGAGGCTGCAAATAGATTAGAAAGAATGAATGTTGCGGCTTACAAAATAGGTTCTGGGGAATGTAATAATTATCCTTTGATTAAACATATTGCTAAATTTGGTAAACCTGTAATTCTTAGTACAGGAATGAATGATATTGAATCTATTACTATAGCTGTAGATATATTAAAAGAACATGGTGTTCCGCATGCTATTTTACATTGCACATCAATATATCCAACATCATATGAAAAGGTAAGATTGGGAGCATTGGGTCATTTAAGAGAGAATTTTTATGGTTCTATTTTAGGATTAAGTGATCATTCTGTTGGTAATTATACATGCTATGCTGCGGTTGCTTTGGGTGCTAGTATAGTTGAAAAACATTTTACTTCAGATAAAAATTGGCCAGGTCCAGATATATCTCTTTCTTTGGATCCTGCGGAGTTACATGAATTGATTAAAGGAACGGAAGCAATACACGCCGCTCTTGGCGGTTGCAAAACCATTTTGGCGGAAGAGCAACCAACTATAGATTTCGCCTATGCTTGTGTTGTTTCTATAAAAGATATAGAAGAAGGGGAATGTTTCACTAAAGAAAATATTTGGGTTAAGCGACCTGGAACTGGTGAAATCAAGGCTTGCGAATACGATAATATTTTAGGTAAGAAAGTTAAAGGTTCTATTCAAAAAGATACTCAAATTAAAGTGAGTGATGTGGAAGGTTTTTGATTGTGGATAAAAAGAAGATAGTTTTTGTAACTGGTACTCGGGCAGATTTTGGTAAGTTAAAACCACTTATTCAAAAGGTAGAAGAATCAAATTATTTAGATGCGTATATTTTTGTAACCGGAATGCATATGCTGCCTAGATATGGGACTACCGTACATGAGATATTAAAGTATGAATTCAATAACGTATATTTGTATAATAATCTAACAGGTACCGGTAGAATGGACACTACTTTAGCTAATACGATTTATGGACTTTCTTGTTATATAGATGAAATAGAACCTGATTTAATAATTGTGCATGGTGATCGTGGGGAGGCACTTGCGGGGGCTATTGTAGGTTCTTTTAATAATATTCGAGTTGGGCATATAGAAGGTGGAGAAATATCAGGAACGATAGATGGTTTAATTAGGCATTCAATAACAAAATTATCACACGTACATTTTGTTACTAATGAGAAAGCAAAAAATAGATTGCTAAAAATGGGAGAAGCAAGCAACTCAATATTTGAAATAGGTTCTCCAGAAGTAGATTTTATGCTTTCTAACAGATTGCCTCGCTTAAAAAAGGTAAAGAAAATTTATGATATTGATTTTAGGAAGTACGGAATTCTAATATATCATCCGGTTACTTTTGAAAGAAATGTATTTGCTAAAAATACAAAAGAAGTATTATCAGCTATTGTTGAATCAAAGCTAAATTATATTGTTATTTTGCCCAATAACGATGATAAAAATGGAAAAGTGGATATAGAGTATGAGAAACTTCGACATTTGTCTAATTGTAGGGTTTTCCCATCCATTCGTTTTGAATATTTTATAACGTTGCTTAAGCATTCTCAATTTATTATTGGCAATTCAAGTTCAGGAGTTCGAGAAGCTCCTACATTTGGTGTGCCCACTATAAATATAGGTAGTCGTCAATCTGGTCGTAATAAAAGCGAATCCATATTTAATGTGGGTGAAAATAAAAGTGAGATTACTACTATCATTGCTTCTATACTTAAAAAAAAGAAATATTTTAAATCGACCATTAACTTTGGAAAAGGTAAAAGTGTAGAACAGTTTATGAATATTCTTAAAGAAAAATCAACGTGGCAAATACCTCTTCAAAAAGTATTTGTGGAAGGAAAGTAAATGAGTACGATTTTGATTATAAATGGAAGTAGGCTAGTCTCTGGAGTTCAGTATCCTGGCATTTCCAGTATCGCTGCCTTTGTAAAGAAGGCTGGGCATACGTTTAGATTTTTTGATACAGCTGAGTATGCTCCCACTGTCACTATGAAGGAACAAAAAAAGCCAGAGGAACTAATTCGTGTGCAGCACAAATTGATTTCTAATAAAAAGGATGGGTTGCAAAAAAAACCTCTTGAAGATTTATTGGTGGATTTAGAAAATAGTGTTGAAAATTGTCATCCAGATGTTATTGGGTTTTCTTGTTTCACGGATGACTGGCCATTTACTCTTTTTCTTATTCGGGATTTGTATGATAAATATCCGAAAATACCTATCATAGTCGGGGGCGTGCATCCAACAGTTGCCCCCAATCAAGTTATTAAGCATGCCCAAGTTACGGCAGTTTGTATTGGTGAGGGAGAAAGACCAATAGTAGAATTGTTAAATTCTTTAGACAAAGGAAAAATAGATACCTCAATACAAAATTTTTGGTTTAGAACCGATCAAGAGTATATTGCTAATAAAACACGACCAGCATTAGAGTTTACATATGATACACCTTTTTGTGATTGGGATCATTATAGTGATTTACATTTTATGTATCCATACGATGGTAAACTTTATCGTAGAGGCAGCGTTAGTTTAGGACGGGGTTGTCCTAATTTTTGCACTTTTTGTATAAATTCTTTCTATAAGAACAAACTTTATGATTTTGGATATAAGGTACGCATTAAAAGTCTTGATTATGTAATTAAAGAAATAGTACACTTAGTAAATAAGTTTGAACTTAATTTTTTGCGTTTTTGGGATGAGACCTTTTTATGCGTGCCAATGGATTATTTTAGGGCTTTTGCTAAAAGATACACTAATGAAATTGGCTTGCCTTTTACGATTGAAACTACAGCTAATTCTATTTCTTCTGAAAAATTGCAATTGCTAGTTGATATGGGTTGTCAATCTATGAGTCTCGGTGTAGAAACATCTAATGAAGATTTACGAAGACAAGTATTGAAAAAGAACATTAGTAATTCCTGTTTTTCAAAAGTTTTTACTTTAATTGATCAGTATAAAATACGAAAAAGTGTGAATTTTATGTTCTTTTTACCTCATCAAACACTTGATGATATGTATCAAGATATAAGGTACTGTCGAGAACATAATATTAGCATTGTTGCTCCAAGAATATTCTATCCTTATTCAGGGACAGTTTTGAGAGATTATTGTTTAGATAATGATTTAGTGGACCATGCTGTTCTTGAAAAAATTGAAAATGAAAATGCTATCCATTCATTATCTGATTTAAGTAATAAACGAGTATCTGATCAAGACACGGTTCTTAAGTTTGATGAAAAAACAAAGCAAGCAGGTAAAATATATTTAGAAAACTTCTTTTTGTTTCAAGAAATACCGGAGTGGATGCATGGATGGATATATAAATTTTTAGAACAAAAAAATACTATCCCAAAGAAGATAGTGGATGAATTACTTACAATGGTGTATAAAAAGAGATTTGGGGAATAACCATGCATACGGTAGCTATAATTTTGGCACGTGGGAATTCAAAACGTGTTTTTGGAAAAAATACCACTAATTTTTGTGGGAAACCTCTTCTTTTGTGGACAATAGAACAGTGTCAAAAGGTAAAAGAAATAGATTCTATTTGGGTTAGTAGTGATGATGATCTTACTTTAATGTTAAGTAATGAAAAAGGTTGTAAAACCATTGTTCGACCACAAGAGTTATCTGAAGATAATTCAACATCTATATCCTGTTGGAAGCATGCTCTTAAAATTATTGAAAAAAAGCAAGGAAAAATTGATACCGTGATCGCTCCACAGGTGTCTTCTCCAATAAGAGAATCTTCAGATATAATTGGAGCACTTCATAAATTTAGTAAAGAGGATTCTATTTTTATGTTTTCTTGCTTGCCATCAGGTGTTGAAAATGGTTCATTTTATGTATTTAAAGCGGATGCTTTTGAGAAAAATACTTTTCCAAAAGAACCATCAACCGGAAAGTTTGCTTTTCAAAGTAAAAAAATGAGTAGATACCC
>Ga0307378_10013459_pt1 | contig 10346 bp, 9 predicted proteins | sample UN1MG_FD_202238 | JGI IMG/M metagenome (GOLD analysis project Ga0307378, IMG submission 202238) | Soil microbial communities from Risofladan, Vaasa, Finland - UN-1 | ecosystem: Environmental > Terrestrial > Soil > Coastal area > Acid sulfate soil | place: Finland: Risofladan, Vaasa | collected...
TGATTTCGTGCTCGAAATACGCGCGCTTGGGAGCCGCCGCCGCGAATACGGTGGTGACGGTGACGGCGTCGTCGTAGCGGGCGGGCCTGATGAACCTGCCGAACGACTCGGCCACCATCGTGCGGATGCCGGCCTGCTCGTAGCCGAGCCACGGGACGTTGTACCTGCGGTAGAACTCGCCCATGTTGGCTTCGACCCAGCCGAGGTAGTTTGCGTAGTAGACGTGGTCGCCGGCCAGCTCGGCGTAGCGCACGCGGATGGTGCTTGAGAGGGCAGTCATGGACATGCGGGGGTACCTTTGGAGTATCTCAGGTTGATCTTGACACGAAGGCACGAAGACACGAAGGGACACGAAGAGGCAGGATTGAGATGATGGGGGAGATGGTTCAGACGTCTTTCATCCCTTCATGCCGCTGTCACCCTTCGTGTAACTTCGTGCCTTCGTGTCTTCGTGTCGAGAGGAATTGCCTTCAGGCTGGGTGGGCATTGCGGTCCGCTCCATGAATTCCGAAATCGGACTTCAGAAACGCCGCCGTGTCGCGAGCAGCCCGGTAAGCCCGATGCCGAGCAGGGTGAGGGTGGCAGGCTCGGGGACGACGTTGATGACGAGGGGCGGGCCGTAATCAACCTCCATGGCCATGCCCATCGCGTCTCCCAGGAAGGTGTCGAAGTCTTTGCCGGCGAAGTCGACGATGATCTGGCCCGTCGCATCAACCTGCAAGTGGAATCTCGCAAGAGGAAGATCGCCGGTCAATACTCCTTCGAGAAGCATGCCGGAGCACCAATCGGGGCCGGAGGGCATGTCGGGCCACGGCCATGGCCCAATCGGCGGAAACCATGGGTTCGGGGGCGGAAATGGGTAAACCTCGGCCGTCCCGACGAATCTGCCCGGGCCGGAGCACTCAAGATACAACTGGAACCCGGCAAGCCCAAGCGACGGATCGTCGGGGATGCCCGTCACGTACGCCCCGATGGTGATTTCCTCGCCAGGCAGCGCGGTGAGCGGGCCGAGGATGCCCATTGAGCCGGGGGTAACGTCCCATTGGGCGAGGTACATGGTCACCGCGGGGGCGGAACAGCAGAACAGGACCAGCGTGATGATTGCAGCGAGAGAGATGCGGATCGCTTTCATTGAGGGACCTCCTTGTTCTTGTGAAGCCGGCAGGTGTCGAGCGCGAGTGCCAGAGCACGAGGAAGAGATGGATGGGAGGGAAGCTTTTTTCAGCCCTTCATCTCATCATCATCATCCTCTTCTTCGTGCCCTTTGTACCTTCGTATCTTCGTGGCCTTCTTCATGCTTTTCCCCCCGTAAAACAAGGCAAGCCCCACACCACGATAGTGCGGGGCTTGCGATCAGGAATTCAGGTCCTGGACGTAGTACTTACTTGCGGCGACGGAGTCCGAGGAGGCCGACGAGCCCGACACCGAGGAGGGTGAGGGTCGCAGGCTCGGGGACCACATTGATGACGAGAGCATCGCCCCAGGTAACCTCCACCACATTGCCTTCTGCATCGCCGAGGAAGCTGTCGAAGTTCTTGCTAGCCAGGTCGACGGTGATCTGTCCGAGAGCGTCAGCTTTCAGGTCGAAGGTTGCCATATCGCCACTACCGCTGAGTGCGCCAGTCAGAAGTATGCCGGTGCAGTAATCATCGCCAGCGGGCATGTCCAGCCACACGTAGCCGGTTTTGAACCAATCCCCGAGGTGATCCGGCTGCGGAGTCGGCCGCTGCGGCGTGACCTCGTCGACCGGTCTGGACAGGAACGTACCAGGGCCGGTGCTCTCGAGGTAGAGCTGGAAGCCCACGAGGCCGACGGCGTCCGCCACGTACACGCCGATGGTGATCGTATCACCGGCCATTACATCAACCGGACCGAGCGTGCCCATTCCTCCATCGACCACAGCAAGATACACGGTGACGGCGGAGGCGGAACCGCAGAAGAGAACCAACGCGAGAACTACTGCAACGCCGATGTAAGCCTTTCTCATTCTAAATCTCCTTTTACGTGCCAATCTTTACAGCCAGCCCTATCGAAGTCAGACCCAAAAAAACCGTGCGTCCAAGACCTCAAACGATTACCTGTGTTTGTTGCTTCACCCCCCTTCGTGGGAAAGCAGATCCTTTAACCGTGTGGGAGTTCTAAGCCCAGATAGATCAGAAACAGCTAGAACTACTGCAAACCGTGTGCCAAATGCGGCGGAGCTTGCAGATTTTTCCGATACCGAGTTGTAAGTTGTTGGGGTTCAACACCTTACGGCTGAAGCAATCATCGGGTTCGGATTGCGGTCAGAATCGCCCAAGATGAACCGCGTTGCCAAAACTAAACATGTTTTCAGGACAAAACGGGTCAAAATCGCCCGAAGTCCTTGATTCGCAATGACTTACGCAGTGTTGCGTTATTTGGACGCGATGTTCAGCCAAACCAACGCTTCCGGCCGATCTGGAAGATGGAAGGCGATCCGTCCACAACCTTTCCGTTGTCATCCCTGTCAAAGAACTGCCGTTCCCTAATGCAAAAAGCGTGCCATTTTCACGGGAATACGACTCAGGGGAGGTCGGACGAGTCGCAAGTGCTTGCGTAACAAGGAATTAGGAATGACAGGATCATCGGCGGACGATGTGGCTGGCGGTGTGAGGAGGACGGGTACAGTTGCCCTGAATGGACATGAAAAAGGCGAAAAACGGGCTGATTTCGCCGTAAGTCGTTTTGCCACAATCACTTACGGCGTGTTGCCTTTGATGGACATGATGTCCAACGAAAGAATCGTTTTTCGCCGATTTCACGCGATCATGAGTCGGATTCGGGCGAAGATGATGGAACCGGGGTGACTTCGACCTTGGGTGGCGGGCCCGATGGAAGGGTGATCTCCAGCTCCGAGGTGGGCACTTGGCCCGGCGGCCTGATCACTCCGGCTGATACGACGAACCGCAATGCATCGTCGATCGCCATCGGGAGCGGAATGAGGTCCGATTCCGGCACCAGGATCGTATAGCCGGTAAAGGGGGTGGGGGAGCTGGGGACAAAAATCCCGACCATGCGGCGGCCATCGGGCGTTCTGACATCCTTGAGGCCGCTGCTGGTTACGAACCCGATCGAGTACATGCCCTTGCGGGGATACTCTACGGCCACCACGCTCCGGAACAGCTGCGATTTCTTGCTGAGGAAGAAATCGGTGACCTGCCGCAGGGGGTTGTAAACAACGCCGATAACCGGCATGCGGGTGAGCCATGTTTCGACGGCGCTGAAGATGCGGCTGCCGATCAGGCTGGAAAGCAGCAGGCCCGACGCGAGCACCGCAACCACTATGATGAGGAATGCGACGATTCCTCCCGAGACGGTGAGCCACGTCGACTCCTGCCAATGCAGCACTTTCACCGTCTGATCGACGATGGCCCTGCCCAGCGAATTGTTTGCGTATTGCCAGACCTTGTAGAAGACGAAAATGGTGAGCAGCGTCGGCAGAACGCCGGTCAAGCCCGAAACAAGATGCCTGCGAAACGTGTTTTTGGTCATATGAATGCGAATGCCCCGCTGCCGGCTGCGGCTCGGATGCAGCGATTTTGCGGGGCGACTATATATGGAAACAAATGCGGCGCGCGTGACTGCATCAATCAGAGCTTCTCGAGTATCATGGCGGTTTCACCGCAATCGGGAAATTTCGTGCACTTGACGCATTCCGACCATACTTTGTGCGGAAGAACGTCCTTGCTCACTTCCCTGAACCCGAGCCGCTGGAAGTATAGCGGAATGTAGGTGAGAACGAAGATCCTTGCGATGCCAAGGCCCTTGGCTTCGGCGATGCAGCGGCGCACAAGAGCCGTGCCGATCCCTTTCCCGCGCGACGAGCCGTCCACGATCACCGAGCGGATTTCCGCCATGTCGTCCCACGTCATGTGAAGGGCGCAGCAGCCGACGACCCGCCCGTCGTCCTCGCACATGTGGAAGTCGCGAATGGTCTCATAGATGTCGCTGAGCGACCTAGCCAGCATCTCGCTCTTCTGGGCCGACTGGCCGATCAGGTGGTAGATCGGCTTGGCATCGGCCACCACCGCCTTGCGCAAGCGAGCCTGTGGCTTGGATTTTGACCCGGGCATGGATGCCTTTCACAGCTCGATTGCCAAGACGGCGTGAACGTTCTCGATCCCGCGCACGTCATCCAGCATGCGAGGCGATGGCTTCGCGTCGAGATTCAGCACGGTGAGTGCATCGCCGCCGGCCTGCTTGCGGCCGAATGTCATGGAGGAGATGTTGACCCCGCCGGTGCCCATGGCCCGGCCGATATCGCCGATCAGGCCCGGCCGGTCCTGGTTGTAGATCACCAGCAGCGTATCGCGGGGAATGACCTCCACGTGGTAGCCGTTGATGCTGACGACGCGCGGGTCGCTCTTGCCGAACAGCGTGCCTTCGACGGCCTGCATGCCCTGGTCGGTGATCATCTTCGCCTGGATGGTGGTGGTGAAATCGCCGAAGGTGGTGCTGCGGGATTCGACGATGCTGATGCCGCGCTCCTCGGCGAGCACGGGGGCATTTACCAGGTTCACGTTTTCCTCGAGCACCGGCTTCAGCAGCCCGGCGGTGAGGCTTCGTGTGACCGGCGTGACGTTCATCTTGGCGAGGTCGCCCGTATAACAAACCTCGACGGTCTTGAGCTGGCCTTCGCCCAGTTGCCGCAGGAGGCTGCCCATCTTCTCGGCAAGCGCAAGGTAGGGCTGGAGCGCCTTGACTTCCTGGACGTCGACTGCGGGCAGGTTGACGGCAAACCGGACGCCGCGGCCCATCAAGGCGTCCACGAGCTGCCCGGCGGCATCGATCGATACGGTGATCTGGGCCTCCTCGGTAGACGCCCCAAGATGCGGCGTGGCAACGACTTGCGGCAGGTCGGCCAACCGGCGGTTCGTGGGCGGTTCAGAGCTGAAAACGTCGACGGCCGCTCCGGCCACGTGGCCCGACTGAATGGCGTCGGCGAGGGCGTCTTCGTCGATGATTCCGCCGCGGGCGCAGTTGATGAGCCGCACGCCCTTCTTCATTTTCGCGATCTGCTCGGCGCCGATCAGGCCGCGCGTTTCGGCCGTTATCGGCGTGTGAACGGTAATGAAGTCGACCCGCGGCCATATCGCATCGAGGCTGGCCAGCTCGATGCCGAGCTGCGCAGCACGATCGGGCGAGATGTACGGGTCATACGCGACCACCTTCATCTCGAAGGCCAACGCCCGCTTCGCCACTTCAAGGCCGATCCGGCCCAGGCCGATGATCCCGAGCGTCTTGCCCGAAAGCTGCGTGCCGGTGAAGCTCTTGCGGTCCCATTCGCCGCGCTTGATGGACGCATACGCCTGCGGAATATTCCGCGACAAAGCCAGCATCATCGCCCACGTGTGCTCGGCGGTGGATGTGGTGTTGCCGCCGGGGGTGTTCATCACGATGATGCCCTTGCGGCTGGCGGCCTTCACGTCCACGTTGTCCACGCCGACGCCCGCCCGGGCTACGGCTTTCAGCTTCGATGCCCGCTCGAGGACATCCGCCGTCAGCTTCGTGCCGCTGCGGATGATGATGCCATCGTACTCGCCGATGATCGATTTCAGCTCGTCGGCGGGCAGCCCCGGCTTGTTGTCCACCTTGATCTCGGGCTCGGCCGTCAGGATCTTTACGGCTACGTCCGGAAGTTTGTCGGAAATGAGAACTCTCATCGTTCCTTACCCCTGGTATCTGAATCAGTGTGGCATGAGGGTTGTGAACTTGTTGTCCGTGTTTTCCTGCTCCCTGTTCCTTGTTCCTTGTTCCTTGCTCCTTGCTCTTTGTGCCCCTTCCCCCCGCATAAATGACGGGGCTACCACCCGCCGAAGACGGCGGGAAAGCCCCGTGAACGGGGCTGGCCAGGAATTCGCACCCCCAATCAGCTTGTCGCAGATCGGGAGGTCTGCGAGGTAATCCCCCGTCCTCAGCCCCCTTCAGGGGGGTTACCGGCGGCTCCGGCCGCCGGTACTAGCACCGTCGTTTACGGTTAGTTTACGGCGGTGCGACCGCGCAAGCACTCCCCCATGAAGATCGAAACACAACAGGTTGCGGCGGAACGAACAAGGATGACGAACGCGCCTACGCCTTTCGGAGCAGCGCTTCCTGTGCGGCTCGAAGGCCGGAGCCGATCTCGAACTTGTGGCCCATTTCCACCAGCACGCGCTCGAGGGCGGAAATGATGATGACAACGTCGGAATCGTCCACATAGCCCATGTTGCTGATGCGGATAACCTTGCCCTTGGCCTGATCCTGGCCGCCGGCGATGGTAATGCCGTAGTCGCTGCGGAGCTTCTTGACGACGGCCTCGCCGTCGACGCCTTCGGGCACGCGCACGGCGGTGACGCAATCAGCGGGCGGATCCGCAAACAGTTTCAGGCCCATGGCCTTCACGGCGGCCCGGGTGGCCTGCGCGAGGCGGGCGTGGTCTTTCCAGAGCTGCTCGATGCCGCGCTGCTTCATCAACTCGAGGCTCTTCTTCAGGCCGACCATGAGCGTCACGGCAGGTGTCCACGGGTTATCGAACGTTGCGATATTCTTTCTGGCCTTCTTGAGGTCGAAGTAGAACGCAGCGGGCCTGCGGGCGTCGATCGCTTTCCACGCCTTCGGGCTAACAGTGATGAACGCAAGGCCCGGCGGCAGCATCAGCGCCTTCTGCGAGCCGACCACCAGCATGTCGATGCCCCAGGCGTCGGTTTCCATCGGAATCGCCCCGACCGACGAGATGCCGTCGCACACCAGCAGCGCGTTGGTCTCCTTCACGATCGACCCGATGGCGGCCATATCGGTGACTACGCCGGTCGACGTTTCAACCAGCGTGGTATAGACGGCCACGATGTCGGGGTTGGCCTTGAGCTGCTTGCGGATCTCCTCGGGGTCGACGGGCTTGCCCCATTCGACATTGATGACGATGGGCTTGGCGCCGAACGCATTGCAGAGGTTCACCCAGCGCTCGCCGAACTTGCCGCCCTGCACCACCAGCGTCTTGTCGCCCGGGCTGACTACGTTCACCACCGCCGATTCCATCGCTCCGGTGCCCGACGACGTCATCGTGTAGACGTCATCCTTCGTGCGGAAGACAGTTTTCAGGTCTTCCAGCACTTCCTGGTGCATCTTGCGGTATGCGGCGGTGCGGTGATGGAACACCGGCTTCGCCATCTCGAGCAGCACTTCCGGGGGGACTGGCGTGGGCCCTGGTGCGAGCAGATACTCCTTGCGCATGGGATGACCTTTTCTAACTGAATGACTCCTGGCTGTTCAGGCATTGGGCTTCCGGGCTTGGGGCGGTTTCGATCCCCAGGGCCGGGAGTTCAGCGCCGGAAAGTCATCAAAGTTCAGCCACGGCGCACCTTTGTTGCCGGACTCATGATTATACCAGAGAGGACGGGTGATTCAACCCAAATCCGGCAGTCGGAATCCGGCGGGGTCCGCAAACGACTTGTGGGCGCGAGTAGGGGCGGGCTTGCGGCGTCCCAGGAAGAAGAGCGAATCGAAATGCTTCCGTCGATCGCAATCCGACCGAACACCTGGGACACCGCAATCGCCCGCCCCTACCTCTGCGGCGTTCGGCCTTGCGCGCCCACAAATCTTTTGCGGGCCCATCCGGCCTGTGCGGCAACGGAATATGGTTCCCAGCGCACTCAGCATCGCAGTTCGCGGGCATTGCCCGCTTCCTTTTTCCTTGTTCGCTGCTGCCTGTTCCCTCCTCTCTGTTCCTCTTCTTTCTTCCTGGCGATTTCGGTCTGATGCCTGGCGGACCACGCCATCGGCCCTTTCCACAAGCGGATTCTCTGCACTGGAATCCCTGCCGTCCGAAACTAGAGGTGAATCCCTGATAGTGAAACCAGGCCCTGAGCGCCCGGCGTTGCGAGCAAACGCGGGTGCCGGCTCGTGGCCGCTGTGCCGAGACTGATCGCCATGTTCCGCAAGGTATCCGAAAAAGAGCTGATCTTCTTCACCTCGCAACTCGCGTTGTTGATGGAAACAGGCTGCAGCCTCACCGATACGCTGACCGCGATCGAGTCGCAGCTCACCAACAAGACGCTGCAGCAGGCCGTGCACGGCGCGAACCTCGACGTTCAGAGCGGCAAAATGTTGTCAACCGCACTGGGCAAGTATCCGAAGATATTCTCAATAGTTTACATCAGCATGGTCCGCGCCGGCGAGATGGGTGGGTTCCTGGTGGAAATGCTCCAGCGGCTTATCCAGATTCTCAAGCTGAAGCATGGCCTCGCCACAAAGGTCAAGTCGGCAATGGCATACCCGGTGGTGCTGACGCTGATGTCGGTGAGCGTAGTCATTTTCATGATGACGTTCGTGCTGCCGAGGTTTGCGGCGCTCTTTGAAGGCAAGGAAGCGGTGTTGCCGATCACCACGCGGATACTCATCGCGCTCGCCAACGTGATGGTCGGCTACTGGTGGGCGATCCTGATCGGGCTGGTGGCGCTGCTGGTGGGCGCGGTGTACCTGGGGCGGTCGGAAGCCGGGAAGCTGCTGATCCAGCGGCTGATCATCAGGATGCCGCTGGTCGGCCCGGTGTGCAAGCTGCTGTATGCATCGCGGCTGCTGCGGACGCTCGGCGTGATGCTTGAAAGCGGCATCCCGCTGCTCGATGGCGTCGGCGTGACGCGCGGCACCGTGGGCAACTGCGAGTATGCATCCTTCCTCGATGGGGTCGAGCAGAGCGTGAAGGAAGGCCGCAACCTCTCCGAGCCCTTCTCGCACAGCACGCTGTTTGCCCCGGCCGTGAGACAAATGATCCACACGGCCGAGATGACCGGCAACTCGGGCACTGTGATGCTCAAGCTTTCGGACCATTACGACGAGGAGGTGGACGTTCGCCTGAAAGGGCTGACGTCGCTGCTGGAGCCGATGATCGTGGTGGTGATGGGATCGGTGGTGGGATTCATCGCGATGTCGCTGTTCCTGCCGCTGTTCAAGATATCTCGCGGAATGTAGGCGGGCGAAGAGGGGTGCAGGCTGCAGGCTACAGGCTACAGGATCCTTGGATGCGAGGTTCTCGATAGACCGCAGGTCGTCCGAACCAGGCATGTTTCCGGGGATGTTTCAAAACCTGAAGCCTGCAGCCTGTAGCCTAGACCAAAATGTGCCCTCGTCTCAGGGTTCCTTGTGTCTGATCATTGGGTGGCTGTAGCAGAGAAAAGGAGATTGTCAATGGCTGAGTGCAAACGTGCGGCACGCCGGTTCGATGCAAGACGGGCATTCACGCTCGTCGAGCTGCTGATCGTGGTCATCATCATCGGGATCCTGGCGGCGGTGGCGATCCCGCAGTTCGGCGATTCGGCAACCGATGCGAAGAAGGCCTCGCTGGATGCCAACCTCACGTCGATGCGGAGCGCCATCGAGCTCTACTACCATCAGCATGGAAGCACCTACCCGGGCACGATCCAGAAGCACAAGGCGGGAGCTGCCGATCCGGCGGCGCACGCGTCGACCGAGGATGCATTTGCCAAGCAGCTCGCCTGCTATTCCGATGCCACGGGCAACACCGCGGATACGCGTGATACCACGAACTATCCGTACGGCCCATATCTGCGGCGTGGACTTCCGAAGAACCCGCTGCCAACCACCGGTGCTGCAGCCGCGGCTGACTCGGTGGCGGTCGGCGCCGACACCGGCCCGCTCACGGCTGATGCCAATCCCACGAAAGGCTGGAAATACAGCACCGCGACTGGCCAGTTCATCGCCAACAATGCGGACTACGACGACCGCTAGCCTGGCCAGTCCTGTTCAGGTCGAAAAGCCGCAACCAGATCCGATCGGCGCGCTGGGCGTATCACCCTGACTCCGGGGGCAGGCATCAGGCGACAGCCTGCGGGCTGCAGGGCCGGCCGGCCATCGCCGTGTCGCCGAATTCGAAAGCCCGCGGCCCACAACCGGGTTCACCGCGATGCAGACTACCCGCAGGGGCAGGCCAAGCGACCCCTTGGATCGCATGTGCCTGCCCTTGGATGCAGGCAACGGGCAACAGGCTGCAGGCTGTAGGGTTAGCAGGCCGTCGACATGTCGCCGACCCTGCAGCCTGACGCCTGACGCCTGACGCCTGGCCCGGGAGGCACACCATGCAGTCGAAATCCGCTACTGCGTCGTTCACGCTGACCGAGCTGATAATCGTGGTGCTGATCGTGTCCATCCTGGCGGCCGTCGGCATACCGGCGATCAGCGAGGCATCTGCCGATCTCAGGCTCAGAAGCGCCGCCCAGCGGCTCATGGCTGACCTCAATTACGCCCGCAACCTCGCGATCACCGACGGCACCTCATACGGCATCAGTTTCTCCGGCAACAGCTACCGCGTCATCAAGTTCGTCGACACCAGC
>Ga0307378_10013460_pt1 | contig 10346 bp, 8 predicted proteins | sample UN1MG_FD_202238 | JGI IMG/M metagenome (GOLD analysis project Ga0307378, IMG submission 202238) | Soil microbial communities from Risofladan, Vaasa, Finland - UN-1 | ecosystem: Environmental > Terrestrial > Soil > Coastal area > Acid sulfate soil | place: Finland: Risofladan, Vaasa | collected...
TTGTAATATACATTATTATTGCCATGTTTACAATCACTGTAATGTTATGGATTTGTGTATTTTTTGGCTGTTGTGATTCAAATAGTAATTCACGACCAATGTGTGATGGAATAGTGACAGCAACAATTTTAGACGCGATTTTTGGTGGAAATCGACGAGAACGCGCCTTGCGACCGTTTGGTAGGTGATTACATGGCAGCAATTAACGGAGCAGTCGCTGATAATTGTTGTGAAAGAGACGGGCGTTTGCGTACAGTTTCAGGTACAATGGAGTACTGTTGTTCAATGAGTTCTTGACGTTCGGCGAATTCTTGACCACCATCGTCAGTGTGTCGAACAATCGGAGCAATTACTCGTCCAGTATCACGTTGTAATGAACGTTCGGCTTCGCGCCAACGCAATAAACCACGCAAATATTGTCCAGACCAATAAATTCCCAACAAACACGCCATGACCATATCATCTTTCATTCGACTGGTGTTTTTGTTGTCTGGCCCGGCTTTTCCTGAAAAGGCCACGTATGGATCGGATTGAATGGATGGCGATAACATGTGAATTCGACGAAACGAACGCAATTGACGTTCGAATTCCATTCGTGAACGTTTGGCCAATTCTACTGAAGTCACATTTTTGATGAATGGATTGGCCGATACTAACGATTCATGATACGAAATGGCACCGTGAGCCAACAAATCTTCGAAGCGAAAAACGAATTTTCGCTTAGTGTCTTGGGTCGTTATACAACCGTATCGATCTTCTTTTTGCGAAACAATACGAATTCCTGTAAGCATAGTAATAATGTGTTCAGAAACACCATTGGCTTCACCGGCCAAATTCGATTCAGGAATGAACACAATACGTGCGTTACGTAAACACGCTTTGCTACGCAATGCCATGATGTGTGCACGCACCAATTCACGTGTTTCGCTCGTATCTGTGAAAAAAATGAGTTAATAACTAGTAATAAGTACAAAAATTATATGATTGACAACGCGTTGTCATACTGCATGTTCCGTGATTATCGAGACCTGTAATCTGTATTGTGTGTGTGTGTGTGTGTGTATGTGTGCGCACACATACACACATATTTAAGGTTAGATAAACTACAACTAACTAAATCATGTCAGTAACATCAAAAACAACAATGGCAAATTCAGCAGCACGAGTCGATACGGAAGCGGCACGACAACATTATAATGCAATTACGAACGAAACGGCGCATTATGGATCGATATTAATCAATCGTATATGTTCATATGATGCAATGGCTCATATGATTATGTCACGTAATACGGATTATCGATTACAATTCGTGGCCGGCTTAAAATCGTATTTGCAACAAGAATTCGATTTTGCACTCAATAATCCGGAAGACGCAACGTTTCGACGTCAATTCGATCGTTTTTTCGACAATATTCGTAGTGATTCATATGTAGCACCTTTGTTACAAATGTTTTTGATTCACATGGCCATTTTGTTGGAAACGGAAGTACGAAATTGGCTATGTCCACCGTGTCCCGATCCCGATGCCGTCAATGCAGAAGACCGGATCGATCAATCTGACGTTGATCGGCGTGCTTTCGATATCTATGAACAGCAATATTTGTTGTCCTATTACAGCGATTTGTTATCGTCGTCGATCATGTCCGTGCCCCGATTGGTTCGAGAACTCAATGCCGTATACACGGCATTGTTACCACCCGATCCATTGGCGTATGTTTTGCGAGACAATTCACGTAGAATCTTATTCGAAGACGAAGAAGCAGTTTCTGCCGTTGAAGCCAAATGGGGGCCTGGTGGACGTCTCTTCAAAAAACGCACCATAGCTTCGTCGTCGCACATTGCTGACCCCAAATCCAACGTCGAATCCAACATCGAATCCGAGAAAACTCGGGTCGACCGTGTGCAAAATTTGATCAAATTTGTGCGACCCGACAAAAAAACAAAAAACAAAAAAACAAAAAACAAAAAAACAAACCACAACATTGGAACCATCCAGAAAAAACGAAAACACGGCTGATTCACTGCCCGTTCCACCTTCACCTGAAGCTCCACCGTTTGGATCAAGAGCAACGAACAACGTATCTACAACATTGTGAGGTTCTTTGGCGTTTTTGCGCTTGAAAAATGCTTTCAAATCGCGGACTTCGAATGCCATATTTTCATCGTCGGCCACGCGGCCCATTACTTCACGCATCAACAGCGTTTTTCTATGACCGTAAATTGCACGTACCTTTTCGGACGTTTCCGTTTTCCATTCAGGTCGGTCGGATGTCGGGTGTGTACAGTCGGCTTCGTGTTCGGTGCCTGCGCATCGATCGCACACCATACCGACCTTGATGACATCGAACAGCAATTCGCCACGGTCATCGCGAATTTCCGTCAATTCCGTGTAAAAATTCCACGTTGAGACTGGTGTTGAAATGCAAATTGTCGCTGCTCCACGCATTTCCATCAACGGCACGATAACTTCGTAAAAAACACCCAAATCCATGTACGCTGCCTCCTCGCAATACAAAATATCGCCACCCACACCACGCAACGTTGCTACCTGTATTCCAACATCATGCACGGATTAGACTACTGGGATTAGAAAAATAATGGCGGTGACACGCCAACTACTACAAATACAACAAACGATATACGCGTTTGCCGACGATAACACTCATGTGAGTGCATTAACACCATTCAACTTTACCAGCACCGATAAAATGAGGATTCTCGACGAATGTCACGGAATCAATACTGTATTTCCACGACGATCCATCACCAATCACCATGGTGAACGTCCATGCGATTCCGACATAACAACAAGAGCCATCCATAACGTGTTTTTGAAACGTATCGACGTCAATTATCGTCATTCCCATGTACACGGAACCATCCTTGTATTGTTCTAACCACGAAACATTGGCTACATGATGACCATTAACAGTGATTCGATGTCCAACGAGATCACTATTATTGAGCATACGAATTTGACTGTACGTATTAGCGGAAAATCCGCGTCGTCGTAATGATTCATTGAAGTTGTTGGAAATCATAGCGACTGCACAATTGCACGTTCTCTGAGATTTTTTGGCTATAACATTGGAGATATCCAACAATTTTATGTTAGACATTGGTTCTAATGCATCCATTCGTTGTAGTTATTTACGGAGCAATTGGTGTGGGAAAATCAACTGTGGTTGAAGCGTTGGAATCACGCGTCAAAATGGTCGGTAAATGTCACATAATGTGTATTCGTGAACCAGTCGAGGCCATGCGAAAATCTGGTGCGTTGCAGTCAGTCGGTGATTCAATATCGTCGAGTGGTTATGATTTGCAAATGCTCGTGTTAAGCGAACGTATGTCAACGTATTGGCAAATGCAAGCACAAATATGTCGATATGGCATCGATAAACCCTTGGTGATTGTCAGCGATGGACATTTGGAACTTGACCAGTGGATTTTTGCCGAAGAACATGTGGATGCCGGTCGTATGTCACTCAATGAATACGATCTATACAAATCTGCTGTTCCATTCATGTTGGCTCAATCGCCTCAATTCATACGATCTCCTAATTTGTATATTTATTTGCACGCGTCACCCGACGAATTATTACGTCGGATTCGTGAGCGTGCGCGTTGTGAAGAACAATCATTGAATGTTGATGCTCTTCGACATGTAGTTTCGGCGTGTGATGCACTTACGACACGATTAGCCGCTATTCCCACGTTGGATGTCGTGACTGTACGCACTGACGGCATTTCGTGCGACTGTGTGTTATCATCTGTTCAAGATATCATTTACGAAGAATTCTCGAAAGAATGTTAGACATATTGCATAAATATTATAGTCTTCACTTTTAAAAAACAATGGTATTGGAATATGTGTGTGTGTGTGTGTGTGTGTGTGTGTGTGTGTATGTGAGATAATAATTTGAGAAATTTGATTCAAAATATGTATGGGAAACGGTGGTTTACTGCTTGATAAAATATTGCAAATTATAAATGTTGTTGCAATACCGACGAAGAATTTGACGTGTGCTGCACGACATTAGTATAAAGTGAATAGATCAATCAATATGTGCAATGAAAGGTGAACAGTCATCGGGTAATTACGGCACCAGTGTGGTGATTATAGTTGCGTTGATAATTTCGTTGTTATATTGGACGGCTACATTAATTTCGTTGTTTGACGCACATTCAGCTCTCCAATGAGTACAACGGAATTGCGTAAACGAAAAACTCCCACCAAAGACGGTGACGCTATTGTCATTGCTAAAGCAAGCGATGTAGAAGTTGTACCCGTGTCGTTGGGAGCAGGATGGCGTTGTGTCCAAGCAACTGTTTTAGTTTTGGTGATTATCAATGTGATTTTAGCGTTGTGGGCAGCGGTTTTAGCCGACGATGTTCGTTCGTTAGTCAGAACACAATTCAATGGAACTACTCCAGTATCAGGGCCGCGATTCGAAACCATGGCTGTAGTCAAGGAAAACATGATGATTGACGCATTCCGTCGTAAACGTCATCACCCTTAAATTTCTGCAATAACATTCAAAAACTTTGAATCAACTATCAATGTAGTTATGGGGTCTTGCTTATCGTCTGCTGGATGCATATGATAAGCAATGAAATCGATAATTCCTCGGGTCGTACGCAATCGCACAACGGCTATTTCCAGTCCAATCTCTTCAAAAAACCGTGTCACATCACACGGTTTCACTTCTGTAAAACACTCGCATTCCAAGGCATCGTCTTTGTTAACATCAAACAAGGCTAATTTTGAAAATGGGTCTAGATGAAGCGAATCAATCATTTCAATTGATCGGATTTCTACATCACGCATACACAATTCCATGTGCATTAAACATTTTTGACGATTCCAAAATATACACGTTCCGCATCCACTCAATCCTTTCACGGATTTTCTGTAATCATGTGTTATGGTGACAATTAATTTGTCGTTTGCCGCGTCGAAAATTTTGAATTGATGTAGTTCCATATTGTTTTTCGTCGTCGACGATCGCATAAGTTCAATCGTTGTACGTCCAATAATATATTCTTCATTATCGGCGGCATGTCTCGTCCATTGTAATTCGGGAGTCATACATCTAATATCTTTCCACATTGGTGGTGATTCATCGGGCAATTCTAATGCCGTTAAAATGAAAAATATTTTGCGTACCGTATTAATAATTTGTTGTTTCACTTTAGGCTTGTATGCCGCAATGACACTGAGTACCGTTGGTGGACAATTTAAAGATTCGTCACATTCTGGTTTTGGTAAACATTTTGACCATCGTGTGAGAATTTCACAATATTTAAAATATGTAATTTTGTATTTGCATGATTTTAAGGCTTTTTCAAAAGGTGATGATGTTTCCGGCGACTTTTTATCCATTGAAGAAATGTCGTCGTCGTCGTCGTTAGTCGATGAACATCGATGATTACAGCGTTTCCACGACATTTTTTGACAATGCTCGTCACAATATCGTACGCAACAACATCGTGAACATATTTGCATACCTATAGCGTGTGCTCCACACCAATTGCATACAGTAAATAATTTGTCAAATGGTGACATTTCGGTTGGTTATCAAACAAATAAAAGACTTTTATTTTTTTTCGTTGTGCAGGGAGAATGGTAATAATTAGTCAAAAAAAAAAAAATAACTAATTAACCAACTAACTAAATTAAAAAGAAAAATGCGGAATTCGAGTCGTATCGTAGTGTATACAGACGGAGGTGCACGTCCGAATCCGGGTGAAGCGGCATTTGGTCTCGTCATATTCATTGACGGTAATATTGTAAAAGGACATGGTGAATATTTGGGCGTCAAGAAAACGAACAATCACGCCGAATACCAAGGAATTATTTGCGGATTACGGGAAATTTTGACACAACTTACATTTGTTGAGGACGAAAATAATCGTTGTCGTGCTTCATGTACTTTGTATACTGATTCAGAATTGGCGGTCAAACAATTGAATGGTCAATACGACGTGAAAAGTGCTGATTTGTTGCCGCTTTTTACAGAAGCACTCGAGATAATAACTGAAATTAAATCGTATGGCGTTTCCGTATGTATTGAACATGTACTTAGAAGTCGCAATACATTGGCCGACAATTTAGTGCGACGTGCGCGTGCAGCCAAAAATCGAGTTGACATGGAATTGTCGTTTCAAATTGCCACGAATTCTACAAAATCTGCAAAACGTTCTAAATCGTGAATCGTTGCCCCAAAAAAATAATTCATGTATAAAACTTCTTTGTGTCGTCGTTATTAATCTAAACATAGACACACACACACACACACACACACACACACACACACACTAACGTGATAAGAACATAAATGAGTTCAGGACCATCTGCCAGTTTGCCGCCAAAAGACGGCCCTCGATCAGGAGGTGCCACGAAACCGTCCGGGGGTCTCGGAAGTTATCAAGTGCACAAAGCCGATGGAAGCCAACGTCCTAATTACGGAACTGCGTTAATCGATCAAGCCGATCGACGACATGATACTGATCCTGCAATTCGGAAGCAATCAGATTGGATTTAAGTGTAATAGCGGCAAATTTATTTGATGATTTACAATTTTAAAAAAAAATGTAGAAAGAATCGGCTATGAATACATTGAACTGATGCTATATTGAGTGTCCAAAAATATATTCATAACATCGTGTAAACTCGCGCACACGCGTGCATACTCTGTTCACACACCAAGTCGTCCAACGTACGCGACGGACGTCCACTATCACACCAACTATATTCATCGAATAAAACGACGACGACGACGACGACATTACCATAATTCACGTTGACGTCCATAACTCACCATTTACCCACTTGATCTCAATCATAGTCTGTAGTCAAACGATATAGTTTCGAGTACACACACAGCATGGTAGATTACCGTCCAATTTTGAAAGGTGCGTATTCAATTACCGAGAAGAATTCACGGGATATTTTCGGAGAAAATGAATTCATTGACAATGTGCATCAAGTCATATTGATAGAAATTCCGGCTATTCAAGGATTTCGTGTGGGGTCAACGCGCTTTGAGGACGCATTTATTGCTGATTCGAAAGAACACATGTTTTATCAAGCGGAATTACAATTGATGTGTCGAACGTTGGGACAAGTGCGACGGGCTATCAATGCTAAACGCAAAGAGAACATTGCTGGACTGGAAGACGGTGATCCTATTGAAATGGTGTTGGAAACAGTCATTGCAAATGAATCCAATCCATTATTGGAACCGTTACAATTTGGTTCGACGGCAGACAGTATTCGTAATCGGCCGTTTATGCGTAATGTACTGGATAATATTGATGTATTAGCCTATAGATTGTGGGCGTTCATTCGTCACAATGATCCGACCATTGACTACAGTCAATTGTTCTTTGAAAGTATTGACGAAGCATCCAAAGCCTATGATCGATACGAATTTGGAGGTTCACGTGGTGATAGTACTGAAGTGGCGTCCATGTCATCATTTAACGGTTCTAGTGAATCATCACGTTATGGTACAACAATTGCCGACAATGAAAAGTGGAAATTATTGCGATCGCGAAAATTGCATGCTGACGCACTTGATTTAATGCTTGGTCTGCGAAAATATACGAAACGAGCGGCTCTCGAACGAATTTTATCACCTAAAATCACCGTGGCAACGAATCCGACGAATCCTATTTACGCCATGTCACCGTACGCGTATTTTCAATATCCCACGGACAATCTACTGGAAAGTCAAACGAATTTGGCAAATTATCAAGCGACTGCCGATGGACGTCGATGGAAAATGGCTCGAGGTGATTTGGCTGTACGTATTTGGCCCGACGATCAGTCGTATGAACGTTTGTCCAAGAAATTTTTTCCCGACTATCAAGTGCGATCCATTGGTGATGAATTAATTGACGAACAATCTCGTTGTAACCGAATACGTGCATCAAAACACTATGAACGCAAAAAAATCGGTTCAGGTAACAATGAATTGTTAATGCGTAATATGCGACGACAAGAACTTGACTTTGGTGAAGCTGGTGACATTGATTTAACTATGCCTATGGACTCGAGTTCCATCATTGACGGTGCCATTGATCCGATGAGTGATGAATTGTTGATGTCGTCGTCGTCGTCGGTGTCTAGTGCATCGAGCATCAATAGTAACGGGCCACGGTTCGTGGAATCGCGAGCAGCAACAGGTGGAAATTCTCCAGCAGAAATTATTGCAATGTTAGCGTCGGCACCGGAATTCGATGATAACGGAAACTATGAATTGTACGATGCATCGACATTGGCCCGTGAAGATTACGAAGGAGCGGGATCATTGTCTGCACAAAAGTTTTTATCGGCTACGGACTTGCCGACACGATCAGATTTTCATTTGTTGCGTCATTTGGGTGCTAATTTTCGTTCGCGGTTATTCGATAGAATTGCGTCTGAAGAACGTAATGGAGAATCTACAGATCGAGAATCGAATTTGCGCAGTTATTTGGGCATTCAAAATCGTATTATTCGTGATTACAATAATTTATGCATGAGCAAATCGTCGAAAATCAGTCATACTGGATTGTTGTTAAACGAATGGTTCGAAAATCGTGAATATGAAGATCGCGTTCAACTAATGCCTGAAAAAGAACAATTGTGGTTGGGTGTTAACGAGCCGTTATTTGATCCCAGCATGTCGGTGTTCGGAAACATGGTAGCACGTCGAATGTTACGTCTTGAATCGTCAGTATTTGTCACATCAACACACTCTGTTATTTTGACATTGTTATTCGGAACACTGGATGCATATCGACACGAGTTCGATTTACATTTCAATGCACTATTGACTGGTCCTAATTCCACGGGAAAATCGTTTATTTGCGAAAAAATCGGTGAATTGCGTGTGCGAGACACAGTAACAAAAGTTGACACATCAACGAGCAATGCTGGATACGTAGACACTGATCACAATGATCAAATTGTGTATACTGAAGAATTGAAACCGAGCTCCTTTCGTGACCGTGCCAAAGGTGGTAATGACGACGATGAAGCCAAATTGAAAGAGTTTCTGACGTCAATGACCCGAACCAAAGTAGTATTTCATACTGATCCGTCGGGACGACGAGGGCAACGAGTGAGCCATTCGCAGCAAATTACGTCGAGACTCGAATGTACAAATATCTTGCCACATCATTTGTCAGCACCAATTTTGTCACGATATTCATTGTATCCTGTTGAAATGCAACGACGAATTGATCGGGAAACAAGTCACATGACCGGTGTCAAAAAACGATTGGGTGTGGCGGCCAAAGAACGTTATGCTATGTTTCGTGACGAGTTGGCTTGTGAACAGTATTTGCACTATCATACGGAAAAACTCTTGGCGTGTTACGCATTGTCTGAACCGACATTGGGTGCTTATAATTCAATTATGCAAGTGTTTGGTAAGTATTTGGAAGATCATCACAACATTCACGTGCATCCTCGAACATTTCAACGAGCGGCTATTTTGGCTAGACAATTTACAATTTCATTGGCACTGGAATATTTATTTTCGAATCCGTATTCAAAATATTACAAAATTCCCTTTTGCATTAATTATTTGCGTGATCTTGATCCATTGTTGCGTGACACTGAAGAAATTGCATATTGTGCACTCGACGCTATTCGTCACGAAATCATTGATGGCAAACGACCCGTCGTGATTCGTCTAATCAAAACGACGTTCATTGACCATGAACTTTCACGCATTTTTGATGAAGCAGCGTCCATTGACGTTGAATCACGCATGCGCTCCGTTTACATGATGCCGGGCACTAAATTCGTGTCTAGTCGATATGGTTCTGATAATGATTTGGGTTCGACGGCGTCGGGATTTCAAAGTTCGTCGCGAAAACGCAATTTTATTAATAGCAATTCGATAGTACACAATACAGAAGTGTCATCGAGTTCAATGCCTACCGATGGTATGAATTTGATTAGTATATTGGCGGGTGACAAGTTTTCACCTGAATATATGTATGCATATTACCGTGTCGACGGTGGTTGGTTTGATGTTGCATCACGTATCGCCGTAGTTTCAACGTCCACCAATACGCCTATCAACGTTGATGCTGTGCGTGAAGTAATGCGTGAAATGAGCAAATCGTATATTGTATCGGCTCGATATCGCTGGGATACGGCTAATTTTAGAGCCGTTCCTGACGAACGATTCAAAAAAATCAAAATTCCTGCTCTCATTTACACACACAATTGTGTTTTTGTAGCTATTGAAGCCATGTCTGAATGCGATCCCGTTTCTGAAGCCATTGCTTATTGTCAATCGAGAGGACTTGAAGGCACGCACAAATACGCTACTTTGATACCG
>Ga0307378_10013461_pt1 | contig 10345 bp, 17 predicted proteins | sample UN1MG_FD_202238 | JGI IMG/M metagenome (GOLD analysis project Ga0307378, IMG submission 202238) | Soil microbial communities from Risofladan, Vaasa, Finland - UN-1 | ecosystem: Environmental > Terrestrial > Soil > Coastal area > Acid sulfate soil | place: Finland: Risofladan, Vaasa | collected...
TCGGGATGTACAATATGATGCCTCCTGAAAAATTCCTTCCGCTTAGGCAGGTTTTCGAAGCAGACGATGAAATAGAAAGAGCTACTGCACAAACCATTGCCATAGAACAACGAGCGAGGAAATGAGTTGGCTTGGTACTCATCCCATATTGCCAAAAGCTTTAGTGAAAATTTCACATCCTAAAGCTTGTAAAATCTGCATCTATTATCTTCGAACAACCTTACATTCTCCGTTTCATCCTGATTTCTGTCCGCGCTGCGGGTATCAACGAAAAATAACGCTCATCTGAGGTATCTGTGTTTCGTGATCTGCAAATTGTTACTCTGGACTTTGAGACGTACTTCAGTACGACGTACAGCCTGAAACTCAAGAAATACAACACGTCAGGATATATTCGTGATCCTCAATTCAAAGCTCAGTGCGTGGGTATCAAAATGGGGGCCGCCGACGTTGTTTGGGTGCCTCATGAGCATATTCATGCTGCCCTTGCTTCTGTTGATTGGTCTAGGGTGGCTCTTCTCTGCCATAACACTGCTTTTGATGGTTACATTCTCCATCATGTTTTCGGCTACACGCCTCGGTACTACCTTGATACTCTCAGCATGGCTCGGGCTATTCATAGCAATAGCATACGTGCTGGCCTTGATGCTGTGTGCACATTCTACGGAGTTGGCAACAAACTGCCCGACACACTTCAGCGTACAAAAGGCATTAGGGACCTCTCCCCAGAATTGATGACCGCACTGGGTCAGTACTGTGCAGTAGATACAGAGCTTTGTCGTGCCATCTTTGAAAAGATGCGCGTAGGTTTCCCAGAGAATGAATTCGATCTCATCGACCTTACAACACGAATGTTCTGCGAACCTGTGTTGTACGTGGACGTACCACGGGCTGAACGTGCACTACAAGAGGAACTAGATGAAAAGAGCCAAACAATTAAGAGTGCAGGGGTTCTCACGTCTGTACTTAGTTCGGCTGAGCAATATTCTAAAGCGCTTAAAGAAGCGGACCCAACGCTTACCATTCCGACTAAGTGGTCGGCCAAACAAAAGAAAGAAGTCTATGCCTTCGCCAAAGGTGATCTTGACTTTATAGCTCTCAAAGAACACCCCAATAAACAGATACGAGCCTTGGTCGCGGCTCGTCTCGCAGCCAAGTCCACTATTGGCGAAACAAGAGCCATTCGCTTCATAGAAATAGGAAAAAACGGAGAAAAACTACCTGTTCTGCTGAATTACTGTGCCGCGCATACAAAAAGATGGGGCGGTGGTAACAAAATGAACATGCAGAACCTGAAAAGGAAGGGCGAACTGCGGAAATGTATCCTCGCACCCCCCGGATATTGGGTGGTAGCATGTGATTCTTCGCAAATTGAAGCCCGAGTCCTTGCGTGGCTGGCAGGCCATACGGTCATGCTGCAGCAGTTCAAAGACTGGGACGACGGCCTTGGTCCTGACGTGTATAAAGTCATGGCCAGCATCATCTACAACAAACCTATCGAAGAGATAACTGGTGATGAACGCTTCGTAGGTAAAGTCGTAGTACTTGCTGCCGGTTATGGCATGGGTGCAGACAAGTACGAATACACACTAGCAGCAGGTACCATGGGTAAGCCCATGTTCGTACCAAACGAGCAGTGTCGAACGATCATCAATACGTTCCGTAAAGTAAATAGTCCTTACCCAATGCTGTGGGAGCAGATGAATTCACTGCTCGTCCGCATGTTGCTTAAGTCCGAAACAGAATTCAAAGTACTGAAGACAACCAAGAACAATAGCATCTTGCTTCCCAATGGTTTGTACCTTGACTATCCGGGGCTAGAGGCTAGTTTCGATCACATCAACGAACGCTATTTCGACTTCCGCTATTACACCTTAGAAGAACAAGAAGAGAAACGACGCGGAGAAATTGTCAACGGTCATAAAATTTATGGAGGACTGCTCACTGAAAACGTAGTACAGGCACTAGCACGAATCATCGTTGCAGACCAAATGCTTGAGATCGCAAAACGATATCGCGTCGTTACTATGACGCACGATGAAGTTGTATGTATTGTCCCTGAAAACGAAGTACCTGAAGCAGAACAATTCATGCTGAAAATAATGCGTACTACACCAGCATGGTGTTCTGATCTTCCTCTGAATGCTGAGTGTGAATCTGGAGAGAGGTATGCCTGAACAATCTGTACTAGAGGGGTTTGAAAAAAACCTCGGCGAGTTGATTGATGCGTACAGCGAACAAAAAACAATGCGTCAGTTTCATGAGAAGGAAGCTGAGAAGTTTTCAGCTAACATGGCAGAAATTGAAGCAAGAATTCTACAAGCCATGGCTGATCAACATCTGGAGCAAGCCGCACACGGCGGAACTATCGTACGTCCTAAAGAGCACACTTACGCCCATGTTGAAGACTGGAGTAAGTTTTACGATTTCATTGAGAAAGAGAGGTACTTTCACCTTCTTGAAAAACGCGTTTCAGTAACCGGCTACCGAGAACTGCTTGATCTAGGCAGACAAGTGCCCGGTGTAGTTCCATTCGTGAAGACAAAACTCTCTGTAACAAAATCTGCGAGGTAACTTCTGATGAGTAACGATCTGATTCAAAACATTGGTAACACTCTTCCTGTGAGCATGCGTGAACAGATGGCCGAAGCAGTAGCGGCTGATCTGGCACGGATTGGTAGCACGGGTGGTAAAGACTCCATTCGTATTACCCAAGACAAGAAGTTCTTGTTCCCTGATGAAACATCTAGCGATGGTCCTCTGGAGTTGATCCTCGTAGATTTTGTTTACCGTAATGAGTACTACCCGGGCGCGTATAACCGTAAGGAAATCGTGCCTCCGACTTGCTTTGCTGTTGGCCCGCATCAAGCATCACTGGTGCCGCTTGAGAAATCACCCAAGGTACAGGCTGAAAGCTGCAGCGTGTGCCAGTGGGACAAGTATGGTTCGTCTCCGCAGGGCGAAGGCAAAGCGTGCAAGAACACGGTATTCATGGCAGTTCTGCAGCCTGATGCGACGGAAGACTCTCCGTTGTATGTAATCAAGACGAGTCCTACCGGCATCAGCTATGTAAACAAGCACATTGCCAAGATTCTGCGGCAGGTGAATCTGCCTGCATACGCAGTGATTACCAAAATGTTCTTTGACCCGAACATTTCTTACCCGTCTTTGCGGTTTGAAATCGTCAGTCCGAATCCAATTCTGGAACTGACGATGCAGCGTCGGGACGAAGCACGTGCACGGCTGCTGCAGGAGCCTGATTTCAGCGTACTCACTGCAGCCGCGTAAGAGCAAAGGCGAACGACAGGCTCAGTACGAGCCTGTCACTCCCCATGCCTATCAAGCCAGAAACAACTTTTTACCGGCGCATTAATGCGAACATTCCCTTTGCTATCCATCGTCAGCGCGTAACAAGTGTATCCACAAACGGAACGCCAGATTTTTGGTATTCCGGTATGCGTGACGGATGGGTGGAATACAAATGGGAAGCGAAACTGTCACGGAACGGCGTTGATCCATTGAAACTTCTGCGTCCTCTGCAATTAAGGTGGATCAACAGCCGTTACCGTGAAGGACGCTTAGTGCTTGTTGTTGTTGGTAGTCCACAAGGTTGTGCAATCCTTGAACACGAAGCGTGGAACAAACATGTGCTCCATTCCGCGTTTCGCTATGCAGCCTCTGAAGTATCTGTAGTGCTGACGGAGAAGTTCAATGTTCCTTCTGAAAGTGTTGAGCAGGGCCGCATTAGCGACGAATCTGATTTATCGAATCCTCATGACTTCTCTTTTAATCGGGGGGATAGTCTATGAGGTCCACAAAAAGCACAAGCACCAGCGTCTTCTGAAAGCCCCACATGAGTAATCTAAATGGGGCGTACAAAGACGCCCTGCAAAATCTGAGTCAAAGCCACGGTGCGAACGTTGCAATGGTAGTGCAAGCAGTGCTTGAATCGCAAAACGAACTAACCGAATTTGAATACATGGTTCGCCCTATGAACATAACAAACGAAGCTCGACAAAAACTAATTGATACTATGACCGAACAAATTACCAATGACATGGCCATTATGTGCATTCTGATTGGTAAGAAGTTCAAAGCGGACATCTTGCCGTTAGTCGAGCAAATTACAAAGAAGGCAACAGGTTTAGGGCGACATCTACAATGACAACTATTCTGCAAGAAGCTGACCAAATCATTTACGGGGATCGAGAGCAGACCTATGGTGCTCCCGATAAAAATCTCAACTGTATCGCCGCCATGTGGAGTGCATATCTTGCTTCCACAGAACGAGATCATATCACTGCACATGACGTGTGCATGATGATGATTCTGCTAAAAACAGCACGTCAAGCACATGCTTTCAAACGAGACAATCTAGTTGATGTCTGTGGCTACGCAGCCCTCTCTGATCGTCTCGAAAACGAAGTACGGAAAGAGTAAAACAAACCTTTCCGTATGGGTCAACCAACGGAAAGGTCTTCACATGTTCTTCACCGTCAAGAAAGACGAAGTCGGTGCTGTAAATCTGTTCAAAAAGAATTGCACATATCACGGTCTTGATGTGCATCTTTCTCTGAATGCTCTGAATGCTTTGAAAGCGGTAGTAGATGCCACAGCCCGTAACGAAGAAATCGTTATCGGGGAACGCGACACACATACATTGGAACGTCGCGGGCTAATCCGTGTAACACCTGATACCTCTGTTGTGCTTACCCAACTGGGGTTGCTAGTCGTTGCTTTGGCAGAAGCCGCAGCCCTGATCACTATCAAGCATTCACGGGAGAAGATTGATGGCCAAATCAAGTAAAGTATTACGCGATGAAACATTGGCGAAACTGCTGGTGTTACTCACCGCACAAACGGAGCCGCTCACAGCTTTGCAACTGGCGGCAGACCCCCTCATGGGCGGAAAAGCAACAGGCCAAATGGTCGCGGGGCACCTACGGCAGCTTCGCAAAGTCAAGAAGGTGAAGCTGTATCCCGGCAAACGCTGGATGACCACAGCCAAAACAAGTACCGAGGCACCGGTACAACTGGAGACTCCTACTGTTCCGGCTGACATGTTCTTCGTCATCCAAGCAGCTACCAAGTCAGTACATCTGAGCATCGGAGGACTGCGGCTACCAGTCTTCACCGAATAACCAGAAAGGTCACCATGGCAATCAGGCGCATGCCCAGTTCTGGAGGACGAAGCAATAATATCAATATCTTCATGGAAATATCTGAGCTTCCGGATGAATACCGAGAAGAAATGGAAGCAGTGCTGGAAACAGCCCATGCAATCCATGGTGATGCCTATATTCAGCACGTAAAGTTTTGTTTGAACCTGAAATCTATGCTGGGAATGTTCATCCAAAATACTTCGCTGGATGAACATGTTGATCATGACCAGTTCAAAGACATGACATCCACTCTCTGTGCTCAGATGACTGGATCACACGCAGATGCTCTTGATCTTACGAAAGAACAAAGCGCAGAAGTGTTGAAAACCTCCGACACCATCACGTCAATCATGCGAATGTTCGAAGACAAACTCAATAAGAAAGGAAGACATTGATATTGGACGACGCTACGAACCAAGCCTTTCACCTACTCAAACTCTTGAAGAAACTGCCATGACTCTTCGTGAAATGCTTGAATCCCAGATGCAAGCATGGGAACAAATTGGTCATCCCTGTTTGATCGAAGCCTTCGTACTAAAATATGGAACCGAATTCAGGGGTGAGAAACGACCGAAAGGAATCCGTAAGCGTAAGATGAAAGAGTGCTTCGCTAATTCCAGTCGTATGCTTACGGATCACCACGGACTAACGTATTACGAGGGCTACGCTCTCAGTGACAAATTCGCTTTTCCTTTCCTGCATGCATGGAACGTGAAAGATGGCAAAGTCATCGACACAACTCTGATAGACCCAGAGAATTATCAATATATCGGCATTGCTTTCGCCGAAGCTGAACTGTGGCATGAACAAATAAAGCACGGTGTCTACAGTATGTTCGACATCGGGCCAATCAATCTGGAACTGCTGCGAACTATGGATAACGATCTCGTTGAGGAGCGGCTAAAAATTGTCAACTAGATGGTACATACTCGACGGGAAGATAGCCAAAGAAACACCGATGCTGAAAGCAGCAAAATGGATGGAAACCGCCAACCGAATAGTAGCGCTGACTGAACTACTCAACGGTGTTCGCGTCAGCACCGTGTTTCTCTGTCTTGACCATGGAATGTATGGTAAAGGACCACCCATACTCTTTGAGACAATGATCTTCGGCGGTTCTTTTGATCAAGACTATCAAGAACGCTGTAGCACGTGGGAGCAAGCTGAAGAAATGCACCGCCGTGCTGTTTACATGGCCATGGAGCGACATGAAGACGAAATTTCAAGACCTAACCATACATGAAGAAATCATCTGCGAGTGACAGTACCGCATGATGGGTGATTTCCATATAGCACTGATGAAAACTATTGCGCTAGCAGACGAATCAAACCTGCAGCGTTTATCGTTGAGCTTCCCCGATGAAGTTGAAGCTTTTCGTTTATATTCCCACCAAAACGGGTGGTGGCAATCTGTCCAAAAAAAGTTAGGACCTCCATATGGCTAAACTTCACGAACTTCTCGCTGCTGAGAAAACGCCAACTGCGGCGTGGAATCAACTGCTGGAAGACACCACCAAGAAATTCAAAAACCCATCAAGCTTCTTCGATGGCCACAGCAAATCGCTGAAAATGATCGAAGACACGCCGCAGAACAAGGCGGTCGAAGATCAGAACCGTGAAGAAAAGCCGGTCGTAACGACCGTATTCGACACGCTGGAGTACGCTCTGGGTATCTACGCTACTGCCGAGAACCTGCAGTACCAGAAGAACGCCACCAACCGACAAGCCACCGGCACCGTGATGTGGAAGGGTGAGCCGTTGCTCATCGACATGCCCGTGGACGAACTGCTCGGGCTGGAAGCGCGGCTGATGCGTATCCGGCAACTGATGGTTGACATGCCTACGCTTGACGCGTCAAAGTACTGGGTCGAAAACAACCGCATCGGCCCGCACGTCTGGGAGACGCAGTATGCAAACGAGACTACTAAAACTGAAAAGTCTCTCATTCCAGTGGAAATGGCTCCCGCCACGAAGGAACATCCGGCTCAAGTACAGGCTGTCACGAAAGACGTGGTGGTTGGAAAATTCAACACCGTTCATCGTAGCGGTGCGGCTACAGCAATCCAGAAGGCGACCTGTATCAAACGGGTCGATGAACTCATGGTTGAGGTTAAACAAGCCCGCATGAGAGCCAACGAAACCGAAGCGGTAAAGGATCAGATCGCGGCTGTGATTACCGATCTGTTGCTGGAGCCGCTGCGTTAAAGAGCTAGGCAGTGCGTTATCGTTATCGTTCGCGTTATGCAAACTCGTTTGCGTCTCGCCTAGACAACGGTATCGTAAGGCATATGTTGAGACGAATAGATCAGTTCGGAAACGTGGATTCGAATTCCATCCCGCCCTCCAAGCGATAGCTTAGATCGTTTCAGGGGCGGGTCGTCTAGGGGCCTAGGACACCGAACATATATCGTTAGCGTCATGGTACTCAACATGTGGGGAAACCGGAGGGTAAGCCTGCACCAGTATTGTAAACCGGCACGCAGGCGCTGGTGTGCTACTCAGGAACGAGGGCACGCACCCTCTCCTAAGCGCATTATGGTGTGCTTAGGGGAGGGCAGTTTCGAACGGTCAATTCGAGTTCTCGTAAGTCGGCTAGCCCGAGGATGGCTCTGGACTGCATGTACGTGCTACGGCGACGATATGCGACTCATCCCATAGACGGTACGCCGTAAGTCGAGCAGAGATAATCTAGTAGATATCTGCCCTCCACTAACATCACGGGAGAAGCTGTGAAAATCGAAGAATCAATCCAAGTCGTCAAACGAGCACAGGCTGCAGAACGCAAAGCTAAACGAGAGCGCGATGAGATCAATGAATTGGCTCGAAAGCAACGAGTGCAAATTCGGAAGCTGAAACGTTTCCTTCGGGAAGCTCTCGATTTGGTCCCCGATACAGTACGCGCGGATAAGCTATTCGAAGAAGCCGATGCTCTGATTCTTGGAGAAGAATTGTGACCGAGCCAACGCGCGAGCAGATACGCCGTGACCTAATGAATCACGACAAAGGTCGTCTAACCACGATTGCCGCGTACTGCATTGGCTGGCGAGCCGCGCTTGCCGCTGTTGCGCCGCCGAGTGCGCCGACACAAATCCGGGTCCACAATGGACGCGATGGCGCGTGGGTCGAGTTTTGGACGCAGAGCGGAAAAAGTTTCTGCTTTCAACCTGTACAGCAATGGCCCCTCACAGATGGCGATATGTTCGCTACTGTCGCAAGCGAGTGGGCGCGTGACCAACAGGCCATGCACGACGCAGCCCAAGACGCAGCGCCGCCGAGTGCGCCCGCGCCTGCGGGTGATCTGGCCGACGCTATCGCGGCGAATGCGAGCGTATTGCACGCGACCATCGCCACGCTGACCGAGGAGCGGGACAAGGCGCACAAGGATATGAGAGAGTCACTTGACAGGTGGAACAAGGCAAATGGTGAATCAAATGACGACTTCATGCTGCTGTCCGACAAACACACGCTGATGACTGACCGCGCCGAACGCGCCGAGGCCGAATGCGCGAAGCTGCGGGGCGTCGTCAGGGGCATCGTCGATACATATGACAACTACCGTCGGCGCGGCGTTGCACCAGCGCCAGCGGAATATGTGGATGTGGTCAAGGCCATCGACGCCGCCCGCGCGGAGGAGAAAGCATGACCACAGACGACCTGCGGGCGCTGCTCGCAAAGGCTACGCCGGGACCATTTTACTGGTTCATGCGTGAGTGCGCGACGAAAGACGCGCTGATGCTGGAGTTGTCCGCAGTAGTGGACAAGACCGCCGCCGTCAACGGATACAACCTGCATGGTGTTGCTGTTGGCGACCAAGACCCGGACGCCGACTATCTGGCGGTAGCACATACCGGATGCGGGCCGCGCTCGCCTATCAACGCACAGTTGATCGTCGCCGCAGTCAACGCCCTGCCCGGTCTGCTCGACCGGCTGGAGGCGGCGGAACGGGATGCGGAGAGGTATCGGTTGGCGAGGAGTCGCGCGTTCGGTATTGCCGATTGGACAGAGTTTTCTAAACCGCTGATGCGTTATGAGGCTAGTGCCGATGCACGACTCGACGCCGCACGGGAGCCGAAATGAACGAACCGACCGACGAGCAGGCCGCAACGTCGTACATTGGACCAAAGGCGTATGTCGGCGGCTCGGCGCGGGTCACCGGCTCGGCGCGGGTCACCGGCTCGGCGCGGGTCACCGGCTTGGCGCGGGTCACCGGCTCGGCGTGGGTCGGCGGCTCGGCGTATGTCGGCGACTCGGCGTGGGTCGGCGGCTTGGCGCGGGTCACCGGCTCGGCGTATGTCGGCGGCTCGGCGCAGGTCGGCGGCGATGGCATCATCAACAAAACCAGTGATTATGTTTGTGTTGGCCCCGCCCTTTCGTCGGCCCGATGGACGACGGCGCACCGAGACAGGAAAATTGGCGTCCGGGTGAATTGCGGCTGCTTCTCCGGCACGGTGGCAGAGTTTGAATCGGCCATCGAACAGACTCACGCCAAGAACGCCCCGGCGCTCGCGCAGTACCGGGCGTTTGTCGCGCTCATCAAGGCGCATTTTGCTGCCGCCGATATGATGGAGCAATCATGACCGATCCAACAGACGAGCAGGTAACGCGGTTTGACCAATGGTGGTGCAGCAGCAAGTATTTGCAGGTCATTAAACCTGTCTGCGGCTGGCGGGATATCGCGTGGGATAGCTGGCGAGCCGCGCAGGCCGCAGCGCCGCTGATGCGTGAGCCAACGGACAAGGAGTGCAAGGCTATGGTCCATGCCGCTGATGTGTTTGCGCTTAAGACGCACCGCGACCCGCCGGACTTGTACGATCACATGCGACAAGCGGTCCGATGGGCGGTAAATGCCAGCGCCGCACCGCCGCCGAGTGCGCCGACACCGGCAGCGGATGATCTGGTGCGGCGGCTGCGAAAAGTGCAAGGCATTGGGGCATGGCTGCGTCGTCCCCGTCCTCTCGAATCGCTCGACGTTACCTGCGCTAGTGCCGCCGACCGCATCGAACAGCAAGCCGCCGAGATTGCGCGACTGACCAAGCAGGTGGCGACGATGGAGCGGTCGCACATTGCTGGCGGACTGGCAACCGTCGTCGCTGAACGCAACGAGTGGAAGATAACTGCCGACCGCGCCGAGGCCGAGAACGTGAAGTTGTGGGCGTGCGTCAGGGCGGCAGATGAGATGCGGG